>TARA_R110002110_G_scaffold198921_4_pt1 | contig 10546 bp, 10 predicted proteins | sample TARA_R110002110 | Tara Oceans TARA_R110002110 (sample SAMEA4397330) | marine metagenome | biome: Polar Biome; feature: [SRF] surface water layer (ENVO:00010504); material: water (ENVO:00002006), including particulate matter (ENVO:01000060) such as... | depth 5 m
GTAAAATCTGGAAACAGAATACAGAAGAAGAGAGACTGCTGGGTGTTAGCCTTACTGGCATTCTGGACAACGCACATCTATCAAAGGTGGATGACAACTTGCCCCGCATTCTTGAGGGTCTTAAGTTAGTGGCAATTAAAACCAATGAACGGTTTGCTGAACAGCTAGACATTGAAGTGTCCACGGCTATTACCTGTGTAAAGCCTTCCGGTACTGTTTCTCAGTTGGTTGACAGCGCGTCTGGTATACACCCTAGACATAGTGAGTATTACATCCGAACTGTTCGCGGTGATACTAAAGACCCTCTTACTCAGTTTATGATACAGAAGGGTATCCCCGCAGAACCTGCTATTGGTAATGAAGACAACATGACGGTATTCTCCTTTCCTGTTAAGTCACCTAAAGGGGCGCTAACGAGGGAAAGCATGACTGCAGTTGAACATCTTGAACTGTGGAAAGTGTATGCGGAGTTCTGGTGTGAGCATAAACCATCAATCACTATTTCTGTTAAAGAAGAAGAATGGCTTAAAGTAGGCTCTTGGGTCTATGACAATTTTGACTACCTATCAGGCGTGTCATTCCTTCCCTTCTCAGATCATACATACCAGCAAGCTCCCTATACCGAGTGCAGTGAAGACGAATACAAAAAGTTGTTGACACAGATGCCTGATTCGATAGTATGGGAAGACTTAAAAGAGCTTGAGATAGAAGACACTACCACAGGCTCTCAAGAATTAAGTTGCACAGGAGATGTCTGTGAGATTGTTGATATAGGAGTTTAAAATGAATAAGCTTATAATCGGTGCTATTGGACTTACTGCGCTTACGCTAACAACCGCCGCAGCTACCGCTGATAAAGGCTGTGATTATAACCCTGACGGTACGTTTAATATTGGAAAAGGTCAGGTAGCCCTATACGGATCATGGAAAGAGGCTAGAGCATGTGCTATGCAGGGCCTACTACCCGACATTGTAGCCGAGAGACTAGGTAGATATGGCGACGAACAGAAGCAGATCGAGGGTGCTTATCTAAGGGTCCACAATGCTAAAGTAAAGACACAGAAAAAAGAAAGAGAAGTTGAAGTACAACCTCTTCCTCCTATTAAATAATGATACACGAAGTTCAGATAACCGAGGACATGCGCCGACTAGCCGAACGCAAGGCTACTATCTTGGGTGAGTTAAACAACTCTATTGAGAGGGGTGCCGGTTCTCAGGCTGGATATTTGGGGGAGATGATAGTTGTAAGCGTTCTGGGTGGCTCTCACGAAAACACCTTTGATTACGATGTTACTCTTAATGATGGCACAACAGTAGATGTCAAAACTAAGAGAGTGTCCTCTCCCCCAAAAGAGTATTACTCCTGTTCAGTTGCTAAGTTCAATGCTAAACAGGACTGTGACTCCTATGCTTTTGTTAGAGTTAAAAACGATCTCTCTGTTGGTTGGTATTTAGGAAAGATAAATAAGGAAGACTTCTTTACAGAATCAACTGAACACAAAAGGGGAGACGTTGACCCGGATAACGGTTTTGTTTTTAGGGCAGACTGTTACAACTTGCCGATATCTATGCTGGAGCATAACAATGAAAAAGAGTAAAAAACCCGACGCGCTTCTTTATAAGATGTCCGTATCAGTCACATCAAAGGGAGAGATAGCCTTAGACTTTGAGGGACCGCCCTCTGCTAGGGAAATTGAAGACCTCTTTGATAAGTGGAACCCTGAGTTTGAACACACAAAAAAAATAGTCTCGCTGGTAAATTACCTACGAGACTATAGTGATCAACAGTATAGAGATATAAAAGGAGTTATTTAGCGGGGGTATTTTCCCCTCTTTTTTCCTTTGGCTTTATTGCTTTTTCATAGTATATAATTAATTCCTTTTGCTGTTGAATAAATCTTTTTATCTCAGACATGTTCAATGCAAGAGTTTCGTAATCTCTTACACTTATCGCGTAGAATAGAAAGTCTCCATTCTCTTTTATGAACCTGCTTTTAAACTGATCGAAGTTATTCTCATTGACCACATAAAAATACAGATCATTCATACCCACAGGACGAGGGCGGTTCTGTATAGGTATCTGCCTCTCTATTTCTACCGTCTTAACCTCTAAAGGCATAACCCTTTTAAAGAAAGAAGTACAGCCACTACTTAGCAGGAGTAATGGGAGCAGCACCAGATATGACTTCCAGTGAGCGAAGTAATTTCTTAGTTCCATTGTTTATCTTCTTTTCTACTAGTTCAGGATCTTTAAGGCTAAGGGCAACTAAGTTGTGTTTTCTTAAACGGCCTATTAGAGTATCCCTGTAGGTATTAGCCTTATCAATCTTAGATTGAAGGTCGCTGTTCAGCCTCTGAAATTTATCCCTGTCTTCCACCATCGCATTAATTGTGTTGTCTTGGATCAATTTAGCTGTAGCAAGCTTTGCATTGTTCTCAGTGAGGATGCGTATTCTATCCTGAGTATCCACATAGTAATAGTACGCCCCATAGCCCACACCCCCAAGCAAGCCAACAACTACTAGTAAAATGTATAACTTGATCATTTAATTAGTTTGTTTTTAGCCTTAAGAATGTTCATCCCAAACACATTAATTGTAGTTAGGATGGCTTGTACTGTTTTGTTATCCGACTGGTTTGGTGTAATAGCAGCGAAGATGGAAAATCCTCCAAACGCTGCAAGTGCTAACACTACGATTGTAATAATAAATTCCATAGCTATCTCCTTAAGTTATCTAATTCGAGTTCACGAATTTGGGTTTTAGTCTTTTCCTTGGTCTTCATGTTTTCGTGGTAGCCAAGCCCATTGATTAAGGCCGTAAACAGATTTGGATTATACTTTCTGATAGCAGAGCCATCTGTTTCTATAATCTCAATTACAGCATCAACCATCTTAGGGTCGTTAAGTATTTTGGATAGGGCTTGAGCCTTTTTCTTTCTAAAGCTAAGAATGGCTACTTCTGTTGCCACATACTTAGGGCTAATGACGCCACGCGCTACACTGTAGGTACGAGACAGCAGTGACTCAATTGACAGCCCCTTTGGAGTTGTCACGGAGATACCTGCATCCTTTAGCCGCGCTGCGTTATCCCTGTTCTGAACCATCAGGAACTGAGCTATTCTAGTTAGAGCAGTAAACTTATCATCCCCTATAATCCCTCTAACTCTTTCAGACACATCTTTGTCTAAAACAAGGGAGTACAAAGACTCATGGTCAAAGTCGCGCAAAAGTTCACCGGGGCTTGCCTCTCGCATTCTGCCGTATGAGGCGCGAGAGATAGATTCTATTGTGAGGTCTGATACTAGCTCTTTCACTTCTTTTTCATCAACACCCATTTCCTTGGCTATCTTTGGAAGAAGGGCATCCATTCTGCTCTGACCCTGCGGATTCAGTATGAAGAACCTTAAGAAGCGGTCGTAGTCATTTACTTCACTGGCACCCTGCTGTTCCGCACCAAACTTACCCATGTTTTTTAAGAAGTTTTCTCTTAGCTTAGCCTGATCTCTAACAGCGACGGCTGCTCTTTTAACTTCTTTTTCTACAACACCTTCTGCATTTTTCAGTATTACAGTCCCACCAAAGAAGTTATCGACGGATAGATTGTACTGGACAACTCTGTCTATATCAATAAGCCCTTCTCTTTGCAGGACATCAAGCGCAGGGCTATCAATAGCATCCCCGCCGACTGATCTAGCCCGTGCGGCTAACCGCCCTTCTATTAACTTCTCAGCATCTCCTAGTTTACCCTGAGAGGGTATCAACTCTTTTGCAGAACGAACGGTCTTTGACTCAGATATATGTCTAGCAAGAAGATCATTCATTAAGTTGCGAACAACAACCTTGCCCTTAGAGGAAAGAACGTATTCCCCTGTGTCATCGTAATATCCGCCAAACGTCTTTTTTAGCTGATTTACAAGGTCAGTACCCGCTTGAGTGTCTCCTGAGATAACCTTCTTTATGTCCACCCATTTAACGGGATCAACTTTATGGCTTCCGTTAGGATTAAAATGGTCTACGTTGTAGCCTAGTGGGTTATTGTCCCTGTCCCTGTACCGCGTAATGACATTGTCAATGTAGTTTTTCTTCGCGCTTCTAATAGCCTGACCCGCTTCGCCCTCTTCAGGTATAGTGTTGACAATAGATTTGGACAGACCGCCCATCTTCTCGGATAGCTCTCTCTTACCGGGAACGTCATACATCTTTCTGGCTTGAGTAGAGAATGCAGAGGAGTATTCCTGAATGTCGCTTACAGTTGCAGTAATCTTAAGGTCTGGTAACCCTAGCTCTTCCGACATTATTTTAGCAATTTTAAATACATCAAAGTCGTTAAGCTGATCTCCCGCGTCACCCTTATACTCCGAGTTAAAGAAGCTCTTTATCTGACTATAGTTTAAGTCCTCTATAGTAGCAATAACATCTTCTGTTTCTCCGGCGTCCCTCAATGACTGTTTAAACTCTGTTACGATAGCATCCTTTAGCTCTGGGCTAGACTCAAGGGCTTTCATTACGCTTGTTTGACCCTCAACATTTGAAAGGGCCTCCAGTGTAGAGGCGTTGCCTAACTTTTTGCCTTTAAGAACCTGTTTTATTTTATCCATTCTGGTTCTGGCAATTACATCGTCGGCTGTTCCATATAGATCATCTAACCAATCTGTAATATCAATAGCATCACCATACTGAGAGAGGGCTTCAAACCTAGCCTTTGCTTTGGTGGTGATATCCGCTTTTCTATTTCTTGCATACTTGGCTAGATTTTCAGCAGCGTCTTCCGCATTTAGCTGATATTTTTCAGGATCAAGATAAGAGTCAAGAAAACGAAGTAGATCAGACTCTACTTCAGAAGCAGCTTCTTCCGCACCTTCTATCTGGCGAGAACCCGCTTTTCCAAGATCAGGAATTGCCCCCTCTTTAAGTATCCTGCCCGCCTCATCCTTTGGATAGGCAACATCATCCAATAAACGAGCGTTCATAAGCTGCTCTATCAATCCAGTAAGGGCTTTCTTATCCTCTACATTTCTTGTGACCATAGGATCAGCAACTAAATCAAGAACCTCTTGGACAAGACCGTCTATCTGCTGCTTATCCTGCCCTAACTGTTCTGTCTGTCTAGCCGATACAGTCTGCATGGATTTAACGAAGGAGTCGAACCTGCTGTTCTGAACCCCTGCATCTCCTGCAGCACCGGCTAATTGATCTACCAACCCTCTAAGCTCTTCAAATTGTTTTGCTATGGTTCTTTCATTGCCCAGCATAACTTCTAAATTCTTGTCTATCTTGCTTATGCCTTTAGCCATGTCTAGTTTATAATTACTAATGGCATCTCGCATCATCATAAGAGGAATAATTCCAGTAGCCTTACCCATAGTCACTTCTAAAAGTTCCGGGTCTACCCCAGCGGCTCCAAGGTCAACTCTAATATCATTAAGCAACTTTAGCTGCGAATAAACGCCTTCTCTGTCCTCTTGAGGCAAGGCTCTAATAAAAGTACCAAAGTCATTCATTGCTCTTTGTTCTTGTTTAGTAAGATTAGAGATCTTAGGAATAATTCCTTTTTCAGCAAGCGCTCTGACCTGATCATCATTCAAAGCCCCTACAGCACTGCCTAAACCGACAATCAAAGAGCCTACACCTTTGCCCGCACCGCTAGCAAACTTATACATTGAACTAAATGCAATAGAGGAACCAAGTCCTCCACCAAGCGCTCCGAACAAAGCCCCAAAGTCTTCGCCATACAGATTGCCCCCTATCGTTGCGCCAATAACAGCCCCTACTTCTGTAGCGGGTATTTCCAGTAGCTCTTTAGGAATGGAATTTACACGATTGCTTCTAGCTACGGATAGCGCAGCAGATTCACGGGCGATTAATGCTTTATCCTTTGAGCTTTTTGCAAGGGATAATTTCTCTTTGGCACGGCTTATAGCAGCATTATTCTTTACAAGAGTCTTATAAATAGGCTTCTGCTTCATAGTGAGGACAGAACCAACTCTCTTGCCATACATAGCCCTACGCACACCAGACAGTTTGAAATAGTTAGCCACAGAGAAGGTAGCATCATCCATCATTTTCAGGGTGGCTTCTCTTATGTCATCGTCTGTAGCCTGTAAGATATCCTTTCCCATAATCTTTTCTGCTTGTGCGACTACCTTCTTACTGCCTCGCGTAAGAAATTTAATACCCGCAACAGTGCCACCTATAACTTCAGGGACAGCCCTTATTGCTTGTTCTGTTAGACTCGCTTCCTTCCTCCAGTATCCAGTAAGCTCATCTGCCTCTCTTTCAGATACCGTGCCTACCTGTCCGGCCAACCTGTCAATAACCCCCTTAACAAACTCTCCCTCATTCTTTAGCTCTGGAGATTCGTCAAAGATTTTTTTAGCGGTTATTAGCCCTGACATAAGCATACTGCGATCTCCATCCTTACGGGTAGTGTCGTAGTACTTTTCATATCTTTCTTTATCATAAATCTTTTGAGGCTTTGTAAGCAAAGTTTCAGTAGCGTTAGGGTCAACCGTTCCTGAATCTAGACCAAGGGGAACAGCAATAGTATTAGCCACACCAACGATATTATCTACAAAGAACTTACCGATAGAAAAAGTTGTGCGGGCCAAACCAAGAGTGTTCTCTTCACCCGGAAGTCTTTCAATGGCGCGTTCAATGCCTTCAGCCCTGCGTCTGAGTTGCTGTCCCCCCACTAAAGAAGGCGCTCCACCCGTTTCAGCTTGCTCCTCGCTATAGGCTCTAATTAGCCCTGCAGCAATATCCCGCACATCTCCCGCATCCTCACTAATGGTAGTGGCTTCAACCTGATCTAGCATTTCTTCATCAGGGTCAAAAGCCACAGGGGCCGCATAAGGGGTTTCCTGTTTCTGTTCTTCTTTTGCAATTGGATCGTATATTGTGATGCCCATGGGTTAACCCCCCATTCCAAATAGCTTGCCAATTTCTTTGACAAATTTTGACCGGCCTATTCTTTCATCTAAATCATCAATTGGATAGCCGGTAGGAGATCGCTGTGGTTCTGCTGATGCTTCTGGAGCAGTAGCGGCAGACGGAATAGGAGCGGGATCTGGTGAACCATCCTCTAGCTGTACAACTTCTCGTCCTTCATCATTTTTCTTTATGACTATAGTAAAAGGCTTATACTCACCAGACACAATGTCAAAAACTCCCGGTGCCATCGCTATAACTCTCGCATTAATCTCAGCGCGTTTTTTAACATGATCTTGATTATTAACATCTGGATAGGCTCTTAGTGCATTCTTTTGCAAGTCAAGTGCATAAGCATTCACTACATATTGCTTTCCCACTATTTGACCGGGGGACGTTTTGCCCTCCTCATCATTAAGAACCATTCTTATCCCTATTTTATATTTTTCTGAGTCGTACTTGCCTGCAGCAGCAGGGATGCGGCTAACTGATTTTACAAGAGCATTAATATTACTGCTACGAACAGTATCAGGAGACTCTCCAACTTCGGTTTTGTACTTATCATTAATCTTTTGATCAAAGTTTTCCATATTATACTCCGCCATAAGACCCGTTACTTTTTTTACAGCATAGTATTTACCCGCGTTATCATTGCCTGTTAAAAGACTGTATAGCTGTCCCTTGTCTGTAGCGTTGTTTATAAGCTCACCTATAAATTCTAGCTTCTGGAGCTTCTGAGCCTTACTGTCATATTTTCCGCCCATCATATTCAAAGCTCTTGTTACGTCCGTATCTGAAATAGTACGGCCACCAGTGCCGCCCTGAAGGATAGAGGTTAGCTGATAAGCAAGCATATTCTCAAGCATACCCACTTGGGAGGCTGCAATGCCCTCTGCATTGCCGCTCTTTTTAGCCTCATCAAGGGCTTTGATAGATTTTTTAAATCTATTTTTAGCTTTTTTGTCCAGCCTACTATCGCCTATAGCCTGATTAACAATTCTTACAGCGTCGGATACTAACTCAGGTGCCGCAACAATGCCCGACAACAAGCCAATATTGAATCTAGAACCAGTATTTGCTACATTAACCTGCTGTTTAAGCTTCTCTAGTGTTACTCCCGCTTGTCGCGCAAGAGGCAAGCTACCATTAAGCTCGTCAATCTCTTTTTTAATTGTTGGGTTTGTTTTCATAATGTCGCTTAACTTTTTAGACTGTAGCGCATATCCGGGCTGTTTATCGTGGGCACGGGCCTGTTCTGCATAGATATCAATCAGCTTATAAGCGTCTCCGTTCAGCCTTCCATTTTCATCTATAAAGCCATTTTCAGAATCATATAGAAAGTCTTTTGCAGCCTCTGTTTCAGATACATCGGACCTATTTTTACTGGCTATGTACTTTACAAAGGGAGAGCTAGCTGCTGACCAATACTTATTGTTTCCTTCATACTTTCCTTGGTTAGGATCAAAAGCACCACCTATCCTTCTAGTAAGGTCGGCTATGACTGCTTCTTTAGACTTACCCAACATAGAAAGTCTATTAGACCCATAAACACCCCCTGCAAGCGTGACTTCAGGTGTTTTGAGAACAGATATATTCTCGCCCTTAACCCTAGCTTGTGCTGAAAGTGCTGGAGTCTTTGGGGAAGTACCTGTGCCCTCTTGTGTAGGAGCTTTTGGCAAGACAGCATTACCACTCTCCATCTCCTTAATCATTGAAAACAGTGCAGGGTTACCTCTTAGCGTATTAGCGTAAAGCTCACTGACAATCGGCCTTGATCTTGGGGCATTTCCTTCCCTATTATTTGGGGACAGATTTTGTGCAAGACCATAGGCGTTTGTAACAGTGGAAAGCACAAGCCGTCTCAGAGCAGGGGCTTGATTAGCATCAGCCATAGCCGCTTTAAATTTTTCAGGGTCTGAAGCAAGAGTGGAAAATATGCTACTTATTCTTTCAGCCGCTGTTTCTCCTTTAGAGATTTTAAAACCGGCTACATTTGTAAAATTGTTGTTATCAGTAGCGTTTGCCCTAATCCGTGCAGCCTGTTCTGCACTATCTTTAGCTATATTAGCAATCTCGTACTTAGTAACCCTATCAAATTCTGCTCTTTCAAAAAGCTTCTCCTGTTCTTTTTCAGCCAAGGCTTCTGCAGCTTCAGTCTGCTGATACTTATTAATCTGAGTGTTTACCGCACCGAGAGCGCCCGTTGCGAATGACATAAAAGGTGACACCATTAAACTAATTCCTCTTCTTCCATAGCCATGAAGCCTTCAGTTGGCGCGGCTTCCTGTTGCTCTTCAACGCCTAGCATACCTTCTTCAGGGGCTTCATCATCATCTTCTAACAGTAAGTCAGCAGCATACATTAGCTTGTTGTACATATCTGGTCTGTTCTTTTGCATAAGCTCAAGAACTGCTTCTTCAGGCACTCTGTTATTTTCCTTCTCAACTTCAGGATCAATATTAAACATAGTAGCTGGAATGCTGTTCTCTATTGCTAACCCCATAAAGTGCATAGCTATTGCAGGTTTTAATATCTCAGCCATATCAGGAGTCCAATATCCTTCGCTAAAACCACTAAACACAATGGTGTTAGTTATAGCCTCAATAGGAGTACCGGACAGTAACAACCGCAGGAAATTCTCTTCAACTTCTGGCTTTTCTACCCGCTCAACAACATACAGCATAGCCTCTTCAGCATTTGTGTATATTGGCGGTTTTTCCCAAGCCCAATTCTGCGGGGGGCCTGTGAGAGAGTGACCGGGCGGAGGAGCGTTAAACCTGTCAATAGCTTGGATGCTTCCCGGCTCTGGAGACTTTAACTCTTCAAGTTTAGGGTCGCGGTAATAGGGATCAGGATTTAATGGCATGGTTTATTCCTTTACACAAACTGAGTTTGTTTAACATTCAAAGCTCTTAAACGGGGATCGGTTATTGTTTGGCCTTTAGGAGTAGTTGCTCCTTGACCTGCAATTAGATCGGCTAAACTAGTCCCGCTTCCGAATTGGTTTTTTTGCATCGCAGTCATAGCCGCTGCCGCTCTTTGAGAAAGTCCGGCTAGTTGCGCTGTGCGGGCAATCCCCGGCTTGTCAGGTCGGGTTGTACCCAACTGTCGTCCCGTTGGAGTGGCAGGGCGCTGGGATCTAGCCGAGCCGCCGCCTCTGTTATCGCCCCCTTTAAGAGCATCTCCAGCAGCACCAGCAAATCCTGCAATTAGTTTTGCAGTTTCTTTGTCTATGCCCAGAGTTTCATACAGGGAGTCTTGGGCCTGTTTGAGGTAGCTGCGGTTGTCAGGTATAGAAGGATTAACATACTCAGAACTATTAGGATCAAAGCTATAGAACGAACTTTCAGGAAGTGCATCATCATAGTATGTAAAATCTTGAAAGGCACTTTCAGGAAGTGCATCATCATAGGAAGCAGTGTTATCCATATATGTAAAATCTTGAAAGACACTTTCAGGCAGTATATCACTGTAATAGGAATCTGTTTGAGCTATGTCCCGGCTGTAAGAGTCTGAACTGTAATCTGCAAACTCATCAAAAAAATCTTGAAGCATTATTTAGCCCCCAATACGCCAAATACGCCGTTAATAACTGTATTACCAAGAGTGCTGTAGAAA
>TARA_R110002110_G_scaffold83646_2_pt1 | contig 10537 bp, 9 predicted proteins | sample TARA_R110002110 | Tara Oceans TARA_R110002110 (sample SAMEA4397330) | marine metagenome | biome: Polar Biome; feature: [SRF] surface water layer (ENVO:00010504); material: water (ENVO:00002006), including particulate matter (ENVO:01000060) such as... | depth 5 m
GCCTCCTTGGGAAGTTTTGGTTGATAGACAAGCAAGACGGTGGCAAGATTGTAGATTTGTAGGTCATAAATACTATCTACCAGTTGTTGAAGCAAAAGAAATGTTTGGTAATAAACAATTTGATGCTTGTCGCAAAGTTGAGTTCTTTGATAAGTCTTATCGAAATGAAGAAGACCCAAACATTGACTTAGACATGTTTAAGTTTATTGAGCTTGTTGAGTATTATGACATGATCACCGGTCAACTTATATTTTGGTCTCCTAACTATGCAGATGGTGCAAAGTTCTTAGAACGTAATGAGATACCATTTGAGAATGCTGCTGGAGAGAAACGTATACCTATCGTGCCTTTGTATTTCAATCGCATACCAGACAATCCTATCGATGGATACAGCGCAATGAAGCGTATCTACGACCAAATTTATGAAACAAATCTTATACGCACGTTTCAGGCGAATGGTGTTCGTAAAGCTTCCAGACAATACTTGGTCAGAAAGGGTTCACTGAATGATGAGCAAATGGCACAAGTTGCAAGTGGAATCGATGGTTTGTTCATTGAGATAGATGATGAAAACATCAATAACGTAGTTGTTCCTATTCCTCACAATCAAACACCTCCGGAATTAGAGACTTACTATAGACAAGTCCAAGCTGATAAAGACAAAGGCAACATCTTAGCACCTTTCACAAGAGGTGAAGCAACAAGAAGCACAGCAACTGAAGTGAGTGCACTTGCAAGTTATTCATCCAATGAGATTGGAAGATTGGCTAGAGAACGTGATGCTATGATTGAAGAGCTAGCAAAGACTTACTTAGACATCCTACGTCTTTACTTAGAAGATAGTGGAGATAGAAACATTATCAATGTAGATGGAAAACCGGTTGTAGTAACTCCAGAAGACCTCAAGGAAAACTGGCAATGCTATGCTTCAGACCAAGCATCAACACCAATAAGTGAAAGCGTCAGAAAAAGAGAATACATACAGTCAGTTCCTATGCTACAGCAATTAGGTGTGCCACCAGACATTTTGCTGAAAGAGTTAGTAAAAACACTTGGTCTCCCTGAAAGTTTCTTTGAAGAAGCTCAATCTGCAATGAATGCAGCACAAGAAGCTGCACAAGCTCCTCAGGGCAATCCAGATGCATCTGACTTAGACATGCTCACAAATCAAAACTTACCACTAGGCCCTGGCAACTTACAGTCAATACCCGGTATGCCAAAATAACAACTTTATAAAGGAACAACGTTATGGAAGAAAGAGAAATGGAAATGGAAGCTATGGATGTAGATCCGGCTCAATTAATGGCATTAGCTGAACAAGCTGATGATGCTGAGATGAGTATGCAGATAGAAATATCTGGCGACTTTAGTCTTGATAGAATTAACAAACTTGTTGATGCAATGAATAGAGTGAATAAAGTTTTTCAAGCTCCACCTTATCCATCATTCGAAACAGCACCAGAAATCTTTCCACCAGAGTTTATTGCAAACTTAGAAATGGTACAAGCTGCAGTACAGAGTTCCGGTCTTGATGATTATGACTTTGATCTAAGAAATGTAGTTGATGATGAAGACTTAAAGATGTTAGCTGGCAAAATGGATGCAATGGCAACAGATAAAAGCTTTCGTGCATTTCTTAACAAGCCATTAGGCACAGGCGAGTTCCAAGCCGAAGCCGATGTACCTAACGTAATGACCAAAGGAACTGAAGCTGCAGTACAACCAGCTGGCAATGATGCCGATTTAGAACTTATGATTAACAGACTTGCTTAAGGAGCAATGAATGACAGAAGAAGTAAAAGACACCAACGTTTCTGGAAATGTAGAAGTAGGCGTTTCAGAAACGAGTGTTAAAAACAAATTCGTACCAAACCACGAAGAAGCAACAGAGACTATCAAGAACAAGTATGGTAGAGATAGAGCCGGAGAAGCTTTAGCGAAAGCAAAAGCAGAACCAGCACCAGAGACACCAGAACAGATGACTATTGAACAGCTTGCTGAAGTTGCAATGACTGATGAGGGTGGCCATAAAGGCATTGATTATTCTGCTGTTGTCAAATCATTGCCAGAAGATGCACAAAAACTAATGGCAAATCTTCGTGCAGACTATACTCGCAAAACTCAAGAGTTAGCCTCCCAAAGAAAAGAAGTTGCTACATTACAAGCGTCTCTAATGAATTCAGAATTTAATGAAAACATCCAAAGACTAGCAAATGAAGAAACAACAGAGCTTGACCCTTATGACAATTCATCATTTGAAAAACGTATACAACAAGAAGTTGCAAAAAGAATGAATGAAATGATGACACCTATTAGACATGAACAAGAGCAATCTAAAAAGCAAGCTGCTTTAAACAATTTCAAAACAGATAACCCAGATTTGATGGACTATAAAGACGAGATAGTTCCTCTCCTACAATCCAATGATGCACTCACTTTACAAGATGCGTATTACATTGCTAAAGGCAAAGCCCAAAGTGATACTTTACGTGTTCTAACTGAAGAGAACACTGCTCGGAAAGAAAAGATGAGAGAAGCTGGTCTGAAGATTAATGCCGGTACTAAAGGAAGCTCTAAGCCTCCAAAAGGACTGAAAGGATACGAAGTGTATCAATGGCTAAAGTCTCGGAAAAAATAGTGTATAATACAAACGAACCCTCACACCTCAATCGCATCGTGAGACAAGTTCTAGGACCCACATCGTGGATAACCAAATGAGCGAATCCCCATCCATACGGATAAAATAACATTTAAATATTCAGTCAGCAGACTGAAAGGAATTTATTATGGCGATCAGTAATGACGTACTATCTTCCACTCTCCGTATTCTTTTAGATGAAGAAGTAGATCAGCTTTTCCAAGCTACTCCTCTTCTCAAAATGATGCGAGACAAAGGTGGAATTGAAACTTATGACGGCGGGCAAAAGCTTGACGTTCCTTTAATTCTTGAAGAACATTCTTCAATCACACAATTGAGTTCTGGCTATGAGCCGGTAAATCTAGCCGTAAAAGATTCTTTACGTAATGCTTCTTTTGAATGGTGCGACTTTGTTGCTCCAATCGTATTGACGCGTTCTGAAGAATTGAGTAACAAAGGTGAACGAGCAATCGTTTCTATCCTTGAAGCTAGAATGAAATCAGTAATGGGAGCTCTACAACGTGAAGTTGAAAAGCAACTTGTTGCTAACTCATCTACAATCTTGACAAATCTTTTGTCTTTGAATGGCCATAACGGTACAAATGCCGGTGGATCTACTTCAGGGTTCTTGGAAGATGGAGCTGTAGGCGCTCAAACAAATACAGTTGGTGGTCTTTCAAAAGCTACTTTCGAACGTTTGAACAACCAAACAGCAGATTCGGGTGGAACATTGTCTATTGCAGACATGACAAACTTGTACATCAGTTGTCAAATCAACTCACCAAATGGTCGTGGACCGGATTTGATTATCTGTTCTCAAGATTATTTTGCAAAATACAAAGCGCTCATCCAAGCTAACAACGAAAGGTACATTGACGATGCTGTCCTTGATGCTGGTCGTTTGTCTTTGATGTTCTCTGGTGCAGCTTTGCATGTTGATCCATTCTTGGGAGTATCTGTACAGAACGGTACTGGAACACCTCCAGCAACCACTAGTATCATTGGTGCATACTTTTTGAATACTGACTACATTAAGTTGGCATTCGATTCTGCTGCCCAATTCGAAATGGATGACTTTGAACACGTTTCAGGTTATGCTTCTCGCTCTGCAAATATCTACACTCGTATGCAGATATACTTCACCCATCTGGCTTCTCAAGGCCTTCATACCCAACCATAGGAGTAAATCATGGCTACAAATACATTAATTCAAAAACTCTTCGCTGTCGATGAAGTCGGCGTAGGAGAAGAATCAACTTTAGATTCGAACAGACAACAGATCGAAACGTTTCGCTGTGGCGAAGCAATTGCTGCTGGTGCAACTGTATCTTTAGACGTTTCTCAAGCATCAAATGGCCTTCGTGCTATGTGTGTTTCAGAAGCTGATGCTGCTGACTATATCCCTGTAGGGATTGCTGTTAGTGCTGGCGCTATTGATAGTTTTATCGAAATTACCATTCGTGGTATTGTTGAAGAAGCTAAAGTAAAAGGCGACGTTGTCACTGTTGCTGCTGGTGACCGCTTGGTTATTGGCACTGCTGGAAAGCTTGAAAAAGCACCTTCTTATCGTTCCGACCAAAAGGAAGGAAATGGTGGTGCTGGTATTGGTGCGGTAACGCAACAAAACCTCATCGTTGCAATTGCAATGGAAGCACAAGCTGGTGATGCAACATCAAGAGTGTTCGTATTGAACAACTACTAAGTTAGCTTCAATTTAAAAAATGGGGAAAGGTCTTTGTGGCCTTTCCCTTCTTTCCAAAAAGGTGATAAAAGATGAATCTATCTGAAATACGTTCAATGATTGGGTCTATCATAGATTACGACCCGCAAGTCCAGTCGTATAAAGACGAAGTCAATAGGATTGTGAATGAAATATATCTTGAGTTTTTCACTTCTCAAGCTTGGAAGTTCTCACAAAAATCAATTGACCATTATACTCATACTGATGTTATTGATACAGCTGCTGTTATCAATTTTCAATCGTTGAGTGAAACTATTTTAAGTGCAAGAATTACACTATCTTCAAACTTCTTCTTAGCGAATTCCAATACTCCAACAAGGTTTGGCCAAATAAGAAGAGAAGGAGATGTATTAAAAATTACCGGTGCAAGCAATCCTATTGACAATGGCCTATACATTGTTGACAAAGTTAATGCTGATGGAATAAACATTGAAGTATCAAAGTATTCATCAAACTCACCAAGACACTTCTTCAGAGGAACAAATGGCGCCACTGAGGTTGTTACAGTTTCTATAGAAGAAAGACATCTCAAACTACCCTATGACTGTATGAACATCTTGTCAGTCGGCATCAGAAACTTGGAAGAGGCTGGTGTAGGAACTAATGCTGTAGGCCACGTGTTTGCACTTAGTAGAAGAGATGATGAAGAACTAGGCTTACGTGATGACTTTGTAGGTACGCCTACAACTTGGATACCGTATGACCATCCACCATCAACTGTCAATCGAGTTGTTAGAGACTTTATTCCAAGAAGTGGTAAAGACTTTAATGTGATTAATGCAGCAACTGGATTTGTTGCTTGGCCAGCTGGTACTTATGAGTTCTGTATAGCTTATGAATTACACGGTAATGTTGGTCCTAAGTCTGATCCTATTAGTGTGGTAATTGATAGAAGACCAACCTTCACATTTCAAGATACTACAAAACTGGGTGCCTTTGGACTTCGTAAAAGAATCTACTTTCGCATAAAATCTGCTGTTGGTATTATTGCAGGGCAAGCTCATGAAGAAAACTTTTGGAGAGACTTAGGTGCTTTCACTTATGCCGCTGCCACAACTGCATCACTTGGAGCTTTGGTTGTTGAAGATACTGTAACATCATACGAACTACCTTTCACAGAGAATTGGTATCCATTCACTAACTTGAATGGATTGCTACAAGTACCAAGAGAAACTGTTGTACTTGATAATAGATGGCGTATACGTCTACATCCAAGACCAGCGACACAAACTCCTATGCGCATCAGATACATGTATTATCCAGGCAAACTACTTGATGACTATGATTCGCCTAACTCACCTACTGATACGCATAGATACTTAGTGTATAGAGCTTGTCAAGAGTTGTTTGTGAAGCACAAGAATCCAAACATGGCTTTATACTATGAAAAGAAAGCTGATGATGAAATGCGAAAGTGTGAGAAAAGATACTTGAGTGAAAGAGCACAGTACTACATCAAGGGTGGTATTAGTGGAGGTCCTGGAAGATTGAGACCTTTCCGCAATCTGACACACGGTACTGGACGGGATGGAACATAGATGAAAACTTTTCAAAGAGTGCTTGTCAATCCTCAGTCAGGGATGGATTTATCTATTCCAGCAGAGCCAACAAGCGCACAACTAATAGAGAATTTTACCTTTGACCCTCAAACAAAAGGTTGGACTACACATTTAGGGTATGAACCATTCTTCCATTCATCTGGAACTAATGGCCCTTTTACAGCTGCCAATGGCCTTAATAAACCAATAGATTCGCTGTATGTGTTTCAAAAACACGCATCAAAACAACAGAACATTCTATTCGAATGTAATGGCAAACTATGTGAGTTAAGACCGTGGATGAATACTGTCAGCACGCAGTTTATAACATTAGATGCCAATAGAACATTGCCTACACCAAATAACATGAGAACTTCGTATGAGCCATTTGGTAAATACTGCATCATCACAAATGGAATAGATAAGCCAGTCAAGTATAGAGCTGATGGCAGACTGTATCCATTAGGTTGGCCAGAAATACCTGGTGATCCTACAGTAGGTGGAGTAACAGTTCCAGGCGTAAATGGCAATAGATCTGCTTTAGAAGCTGCAGATAACTATGTAGGAAGTGGTTCTAACATCTATAAAGGTTCTGATAGTTATTTTGAAGGTGTTTCATCAGATGATGCCACAGTTACAGTTGAATATTTGTATCGTGTTTCATTTGTAAATGAGAATGGAAGTGAAAGTCCTCAATCAAATAACTCAAATAAGTTTAGATACACTGGTGTTTCAGTTACAAGAGATGGAGACTCAGGCGTTCCTAAGGTTTGTGTTAATGTTGAAATACCTCGAGGACCTCTTGGAACAGTAGCAAGAAGAATTTATAGAACACAATCTGATGGCAATAAAAGTTTATTCTATTTTGTAGAAGAGATAAAAAACAACATTGACATTAACTATGTTGATTATAGAAGCGATAAATCATTAGGAAGTCAAGCTCCTAACAGAAGCACTTCTATTGCTTTTCCAGCAAGTAGCACAAGATTTGCTGCATCATTTAAGAACTGTCTGTTTGTAGATGGAGGCGAAATGTCTCCTACAAGATTGTACTTCTCAAATCCTTTAGAACCAGATACATTTTCAGCACTTAGCTATTTTGAAGTAGGAACTAGAGAGGGTGGAGACATTACAGGGCTTGAAGCATACTACAATTCTTTACTGGTTTTCAGAGAAAATGGTATCGATTTGATACGTGGTGATTCAGTCAATGGCTTCGAATTAGTTCCATTCGTGGAAGGTATTGGCTCATACTCACATAATGCGATAGTAGCGATACCTAACCTTGGTGTGATGTTTTTGTCAAGAGATGGTATCTATCTCTTAGCCGGTGGTCTTGATGGTGGTTCCAACCTTGAAATGTCAAAACTATCTCGGGGTTTAGATGAAGTATTTGAAAGACTATCTATAGATGCAATGCCTTCTGCTGTTGCAGCTTATAGTGCGCAAGAAAAAGAAGTGCAATTCTACTTGCCAATGAGTGGAGTTCCTGGAATAGGACTAGGATTGATCTTTCATACTGATAGAGGTGCTTGGACGCAAAGAACAGACTTTCCAGTAAGATGCATCACTACAGACAAAGATGGTAATTTTCTATTTGGTAGTTCTGAATACTTGCCGGCAAGTGGTACTGCTTCAGAAAATGCAGTTATTAAAAGAGGTATTTATGCAATCTCTGCAAAAAGAGCGGGTGGTCTTGTAGGTTCTGCTGGAGATCTTCCAAAGAATGCACCACCGATGCCTTGGACTTTTAGATCACAATGGCTAGATGCAGGGATGCCTTATGTCAAAAAGTATCCAAAATACTTGTATCTCTATGTAATGACAACTGGAGATGACCCTATCAAAGTAGCTACGTATAAAGATAGAGATTGGGGAACACCCTATGATAGTGGCAATGCAATCATGCAAGTAGCTGATGCTGCTGACCAACCAGTTTATGACAAAGCTTTCTGGGATAAAATTAAATGGCAAGATAGAAGACTTGTACAAGTAAGAGTACCTATCACTGGTGGAGCGTATTCAGAGATGGCATTTGAATTGACCGGAGAAGAAAGCTTAGTATTTATTGGCTATTCTATTGAATATCAAATTGATGGTGCAATGACCATCAGAGGAAAAAGGTAATTTATGCCGTATAGATTTACTAAAGCAGACATTATATCAGGTTCTATTGTTCAGTCTCGAGAGTTTGACAATGCTCTTGGCAACTATGTTGATGTACTGAATGGAAGTTTAGACAGAGATAACATACCCTATGTTGGTGTTACAAGTGCAAGTTGCAAATCTGGCTTATTTCAAAAAGTCAAAATTGTGTCAAATCTAAATGCAAATGATGCTAGTTTGTTGCCAGATACAAATTATGTTACACCAACACCAAATAGACTTGGTAGATTGATGTATGGTTTTCGCTATGAAGATGGCTCTGTTGGTGCTGGTGGAGGATGGCAAGTAGCCACCACACAGACTATAGATTGTGAAGAAGGCATGCTAACAATTGATTGGGGCTGTGCAGAAGCTAAAACACAGTACTGGTCTTATTGGAAAGATCACTCATCTGCAGTTGTAGCTTTAAAATGGGGTTCTTGGCAAATCAGAATTGATGGCAATTCTGTTTATACTGGTGCTGCTCAATTTGAGATAATGCAAAACTCAATACATAGATGTACAATACCAATCTCAAAAGGCACACATTCAATCTCAGTTCATTGGTATGTGCCATTGCAAAGAGATGATGATTCTCAAGAGCAAGCTATATTCGTATGGTGGGGTGGACAACTAACAATGATTAACAAGTATAGGTGAGTAAATGGGAAATATAACATTACAGAAGTTTTATCCACATAACAATACAGCCACTGCAGCAGAAGTCAATGCAAACTTTACAGCAGTTGAGGGAAGTACTACCGGTCTCAATCAAGAGAATGTGAATGCAGAAGGACTTATTAGACCTCATTTTGCAAATGGTGCATCTGCTACGGCCTATAATAAAGGTCTAAGTATCAAACATGCTTTATTTCAACAGAATGGATATTATCAAGCGGCTGGTGCCACCCTTGCTGCAAATGCAAGGTATCATTCAGTAACTGATACATCAATAGCTACTGCTAATAAAACAGTTTATGCAAATGTTAGACAAGAGATAAATCATAATAGCTCCGGTGTTGCATCAACACAACAAGGTATCGGTACAAAAATACCAGTTGGTGGTTATGTAGGTGGTTCAGTAACAACAGCAAATGGCATAGCATTAGAAGTAGGTGATGTTATCCATGTTTTCTGGTCTGTCAATGCGTGGAGATGGCAACCAGATAATGCCACGTTAACTAACTATGTGTGTGAGCTAATAGATAGCACAAGTGTCATCAGTACGATTCTAAACTACTCAATGGTTGTATGGCCAGAGTTTAATACTCAATCTAATGTAGGAGGCAATTCAACCTTCACATCAGCCTCAGATGGGACACACGGCTTTACGAATCAAGCAATGGCAAACCCTGATGATGGTGTCTCACCACTTGGTGGTGGTGGAGGAGTTTTGGATCCTCTTAGTACTGGTCTTAATAACTTAATGCCATTTGCTGACAAACGAAGAGACCATTGGACTTGGGTCCCTGTGATGATGGGTTCTGCTGGTAATACAGCTGGACAAGAAACTGTAGCTGTAATGTACGATTCAGTCAATGGTGCATCAGATGTTGCTGTTGGAGATGCCAAATTATGCACTGGTCAGACTTACATTGAAGTTACAACAGCAAAAACTTTGTATTCTATTCAACTCTATGTGCAAGGTCTTATGGGTCTTCATTACAATACAAGTACAAATAAAAACGGTACATTCTTAGAAGATCAAGCAGTAACTAATTCATCTGGTGGCATTGATGGTGAATTGTCTCTGGAAAGATGCAGTATAGGCTATGTTGTCTATCGCAAAGAGGGAGTATAAAATGGCCTATACAGCACCACATACCTTTTCAGCAAGCACAGTTATTGAAAGTGCTAAGGTTCAAGAAAACATTGATGAGTTGAGAAACTATGTCAATGGCGAGATTGTATCTGGAGATTTGAGTACAGCACAGTGGATAGAACCAAAGCACATCATGAAAGGTTTGTACAATCCAATCATCAATCGGTATGCTATGGAGAGCGGACTTTGTGGAGGTCATCCAACCTTTCCAGTATTTCATCCAGGATATTTTGGTGAAAGATACCATTCGCTAGGAGGTTCTGGCCGAGCAACTCTTCCTAACTGTTCAGTTGAATTCTATTTAGAAGCACCAGCTAAAGTCTTGTTCTATTACACTATTTCACCAAGACCACTTGCACCAATTGATACTTCTACACCAACGAGGTTATCAATTAGCCTTAGAGTAAATGGTAGCGCTATCAATACCGCTCAAAATACATTTACAGAACAGATAGAAATAAATACCACGGGTGGAGTTAATGAAGGTATTGTGAGCCCTTATAGACGTAGAACTTATTCATTCCAAACTATTCAAGAATTACCAGCCGGTGAGCATAACTTTGAACTTGTCGGCCAAAGCGGAAGTACATCTGTACCTCTCAAATTTTACACTTATTCAATCCAAGCATTCTACTAAGGAGTATACTTATGGA
>TARA_R110002110_G_scaffold138271_6_pt1 | contig 10532 bp, 9 predicted proteins | sample TARA_R110002110 | Tara Oceans TARA_R110002110 (sample SAMEA4397330) | marine metagenome | biome: Polar Biome; feature: [SRF] surface water layer (ENVO:00010504); material: water (ENVO:00002006), including particulate matter (ENVO:01000060) such as... | depth 5 m
CCCAGCACGAACCCGGCCTGAACGCTGCTGGTGAACAGTGAAACCTGCAGATCACTCAGGGGATATTCAGCAGCGATGGACGGCACAACGGCGGATGCTGAAAACCAGAGCGACATGGCCGCAACTTCACAGAGCGCCAGCAGGGTAATGGAGGCAATCTTCATTCAGTCCGCTTTCAGTGTCTTTGAAGCGTCTCCCGGGGGAACTCCAGACCGACAGCCTTTTGCCGGGATCAGTCAACGGGTTCTGTCAGCGTGAGCGGACCCGTTCGGCGACAGCGATGATCCGCTGCATATCCCGCAGCACAGGTTTTTCGATCAGCTTGCCATCCACCACCACAAGGCCAGTATCGGCGGCTTCAAATTCGGCAATGATCCAGCGTGCGCGTTCAACCGTGGCGCTGTCGGGGGTGAAGACATCGTTCAGGATAGGAATCTGTTTCGGATGTATTGACCCCTTGCCGCTGAATCCGAGATCACGAACCAGTTCAGCTTCATGGCGCATACCGTCCGGGTCTTCGAGATCAAGATAGGGCACGTCGATGACATCCAGCCCGACACTGGCGGCCGCATGGGCCGTGCGCGACCGGGCATAGAGCAGGGGCTCCCATGCATTGCGGCAGCGCAGTTCCGCCGCCATATCAACACCGCCAAAGAACAGCGCATCAATGCGCGGGCTGGCGCGGGCGATATCGTGAACGGCCTCCAGACCGGCATTGGTTTCAATAATGACATGCAGTCGTGTGGCATGGCCGCGTTCTGTCAACAGGGTGTCGAGCCAGACTATCTCATCCGGGGTCCGGACCTTCGGCAGCATTAGCGCCGGTGGCGGGGTGTCGGTTGCAAGAACCGCCTGCACATCGGCCAGCCCGAAAGCTTCGCGCAGGCAGTTGATCCGGACGATTCGTTCGACACCGTCATCTGCCTGTGGCTCGGCGAACAGGGCCATGGTCAGCGAACGGGCGATATCCTTGTCCTTTGGTGCGATACCGTCTTCCAGTTCGACGCAGACTATATCAGCGCCGGAAGCCAGAGCTTTCGGATACATCGCCGGTTTCAGGCCAGGGGCAAAGATGAAACTGCGCCGGGGTCTGATCTGGCGGTCGGTTGTGACTGTCATTATTGAATATCCGTCTGGTCGTGATTGAAAGGGTGAGGCAGGCAGAGCATTTCATTGATGCCATCTGCATTATGGAAATTGTGCAGGGATGGGCGCAAGCCGGGAAGTCGGCCTGTCGGAAATCAAACGGCTGACTGGTCTTGCCGGACAGGATAAGCGATACCAAGTGCCAGCAGGATCTGATGACTGATCGCCCGCCACCGGGCGATGACATGGAAGGACACAGGATGATCGACAAACGCAAATTTTATATTGATGGCAAATGGGTTGCCCCGGCGAAAGCGGCGGATCTTGAGGTGATTGACCCGTCGACGGAGGAAGCCTGTGCGGTGATATCTCTCGGCGATCAGGCAGATACCGACAGGGCGGCTGCGGCAGCAAAGGCTGCCTTTCCTGTCTGGTCGAAGACATCTAAAGAAGAGCGTGTCGCTCTGGTCGAGAAGATTCTCGAAGTCTATATCGCCCGCTCTGATGAAATGGCGGCGGCGATCAGTCTGGAGATGGGTGCGCCGATCGACATGGCGAAGGCACAGCAGGCATCCGCCGGTGTCTGGCATATCAAGAATTTCCTTCGTGCCGCCAAAGGGTTCGAGTTTGAACGGATGCTGGGCAGTCATGCCCCGAATGACCGCATTCTGTATGAGCCGGTTGGCGTCTGCGGTCTGATTACCCCCTGGAACTGGCCAATGAATCAGGTGACCCTGAAAGTCACACCGGCCCTGCTGGCTGGCTGCACGATGGTCCTGAAACCATCAGAAATTGCGCCGCTCTCGTCGTTGCTGTTCGCTGATATCCTGCATGAGGCGGGTGTACCGACGGGTGTGTTCAACATGGTCAATGGTGACGGGGCTGGGGTTGGTACCCAATTGTCGGTTCATCCGGATGTGGACATGATCTCCTTCACCGGGTCGACACGTGCCGGTATCGCCATCTCAAAGAATGCCGCGGAAAGTCTGAAGCGGGTACATCTGGAGCTGGGTGGCAAGGGGGCGAATATCATCTTCGCCGATGCCGACGAGAAAGCGGTCAAACGCGGTACGCTGCATTGCTTCAGTAATACCGGCCAGTCCTGCAACGCACCGACCCGGATGCTGGTACAGCGTGATATCTATGATGCCGCAGTGGCGATAGCGACCTCGGTTGCCGAGGCCTCCTCTGTCGGTCCGGCGAGCGAGAGCGGCCGTCATATCGGCCCGGCGGTCAGTGCAGCACAGTTCGAGAAAATTCAGGGCCTGATTCAGAAGGGCATTGATGAGGGTGCCCGTCTGGTCGCCGGTGGAACCGGACGACCGGAAGGGGTTAACCGTGGCTATTTCGTGCGTCCGACGGTGTTTGCCGATGTCTCCAACGATATGACGATTGCCCGGGAAGAGATTTTTGGCCCGGTACTGTCGATCATTCCCTTCGATACGGAAGATGACGCCGTCGCCATCGCTAATGATACGCCCTACGGTCTGACCAATTATGTGCAGAGCGAAGATGGCGCGAAACGGGCACGCGTTGCACGTCAGTTACGATCCGGCATGGTGGAAATGAATGGCCAGTCCCGTGGTGCGGGAAGCCCCTTCGGTGGCATGAAAGCCTCTGGCAACGGCCGTGAAGGCGGTGTCTGGGGACTGGAAGACTTTCTTGAGGTTAAAGCCGTCAGCGGCTGGCCGGACTGATTGTTTCTGCTCTCCCGTCCCTGTCCTGACGGCAGGGAACGGGGGAGGTTCCGCTGATAATATTATATCCGAATTTCCGACTCGGTTTCCTGCTTTTACGGGCAGAATGATGCTGCGCGGCTGCCGGGCAACAATCGTCGCAGACTTTCGTCGTATGTGATACCCGACTGTTTTTACGGGAATTTCTGGAACCCGACTTCAATATCACAAATATTACATGACCGTTTTGATAAACGTCGATACTGTTTCTATGGGGGTTGTGTAAGCTAATAATAATAGTCGCCGTCTGTTCCTTATTTCTGGTCGCGCAAACAACCGCAAAACTACCCCTGACTGACGAGGTCGGATGGCGGTTGCCAGAAAAGGAACCACGTATGTCTCAAACATACATCGTTGGCTTCGACGGAACGCCGCAATCCCGGCGCGCAGTCGAGCATGCCGCTGCTGCGGCAAAGAAGACGGGAGGGAAACTCCACCTCGTTTTCGTGATCGAATGGTCACCCTACAGCTTTCATACAGCGCAGGAACTGGCGGAACGGCATGGTCGCCGCGAGCAGGAACTCGACCGGGCGAAGGAATCTCTTCAGCCGGTGGTCGATCAGCTGAAGGGGCAGGGTGTCGCGACAGAGTTTGAGGTCCGGCACGGCAATGCGGCTGAACTGCTCTGCGAAATTGCAACAGCAGCTGGTGACGCAGAAATCGTGGTTGGTCGTACAGGTGGTTCAGGACTGGCGCAGCGTCTGCTGGGTGGTCTTGCCATGACACTGGCGCAGGCGTCGCCGGTGCCGCTTACCATTGTGCCCTGACCGGCGCGTAATCCTATCCACACAGACGTTCTCTTCAGGGGAGAGTTACTGATGTTTAGACGTATTTATCTGGCCTTAATGGCCATTGTGGCGACAGCCTCGCCAGCCTTTGCGCAGGAAAGCAGCATTGATCAGATGATCAGTGATGTGGTTGGACCCATCGTAAACCCGATTGTCGGCCTGGTTTTCTATTCCGTGCCGGTGTTCGGTACACAATTCCCATTGATTGTTGGCTGGCTTGTTCTGGCGGCAGTTGTCTTCACCCTCTATTTCGGCTTTATCCAGTTCCGCGGCTTTAAACATTCGATCGAGCTGGTCCGGGGTGACTATCTCGATCCGAAGGATGCTGGTGAAGTCACACCTTTCCAGGCGCTGGCAACAGCACTTTCCGGTACGGTTGGTCTCGGTAATATCGCCGGGGTTGGTGTTGCTGTTTATCTTGGTGGTCCGGGAGCGACCTTCTGGATGATCCTCGCCGGTCTGCTCGGTATGGCCTCAAAATTCACCGAATGTATCCTCGGTGTTCACTATCGTAACGAATACAGCAATGGCACCGTTTCCGGTGGCCCGATGTACTATCTGTCGAAAGGCCTGTCGGAAGACGGCAAGGCAGCGCTGGGCAAGTTCCTCGCCATCTTCTTCTCGATCTGCTGTATCGGTGGCGCCCTTGGTGGCGGCAACATGTTCCAGGCGAACCAGTCTTTCGCTCAGGTTTCCAGCCTGTTCCCGTTTTTTGAAGGCAAGGGCTGGCTGTTCGGTCTGATCATGGCCGCTCTGGTCGGGGTTGTGATCATCGGTGGCATCAAATCCATCGCCCGGGTTACAGAAAAGATCGTCCCCGGCATGGCCATCCTTTATGTCGGTGCTGCACTGATCATCATCATCATGAATATCGGTGCGGTTCCGCAGGCGGTATCCGACATCTTTGTGGGTGCTTTTGCCCCGACGGCAGTTGCCGGTGGTATTGTCGGTGCGTTGATTCAGGGCTTCAAGCGGGCGGCGTTCTCGAACGAAGCCGGTATCGGTTCTGCCTCCATCGCGCATTCCGCGGTGCAGACAAAGCATCCGGTAACGGAAGGCTATGTGGCGCTGCTGGAGCCGTTCATTGATACGGTGGTGATCTGTACCATGACCTCACTGGTCATTGTGATCACCGGCTCATGGGTGCCTGACAGTGGTGTTACCGGCATTGCCCTGACATCGCAGGCGTTTGAATCGAGCTTTACGGGTGCTGGTTATGTGCTGGCAATCGCGGCGGTTCTGTTCGCTTTCTCGACCATGATTTCCTGGTCCTATTACGGTCTCAAGGCCTGGACCTACATGTTCGGTGAAGGACAGGGCAAAGAGGTCGTCTTCAAGCTGATCTTCTGCGTTTTCGTGGTTATCGGCTCGTCCATGAGCCTTGGTCCGGTCATCGACTTCTCGGATGCGATGATCTTTGCCATGGCTATCGCCAACATCATCGGCCTCTATATGCTGATGCCAAAGGTGAAGGCTCTGCTGGTGGATTATCACCAGAAGCTGGCCAGCGGCGAGATCAAGAAGATCAAGTAACTGCGGCTAAACGGCCGGTCCCTGTCGGGATGGGCTGAGACGGGTTGGGGGAGTGTCAGTCAGACGCTCCCCTTTTTCGTATTCATCTTTGATCCGGGTATTCAGGCGGCGTCGCGAATAGCCGATTCCTTCAAGAGTTCATCGGTCAGAAAGCTGATGAAGCGTTCTCCGGCAGGGCCGACATTCTTGCGGATGAAAGCCACGACCTGATGCGGGGGCAGGGTGGGAAGCCGCTGGTCATTCAGAATGATCATGTCTTCGGGCACGGCACAGACCGGCAGAACGGCAATGCCGAGGCCAGCGCGAAGGCCTTCATGGACCCCGGAGACACTGTTCGCTGTCAGGTTGATGCGCCAGGCAGTTCCCATGTCGTCCAGACGCTGAATGGCTGATTGCCTGAAGACACAACTGCCGGGAAGGCTTACCAGATCAACCGGTGCCTGCCCTCCGACGGGAATTTGGGCTTTGCCGGCCCAGACCAGTTTTTCACTGAACAGGGGACGACCTTTGCCGAGGGATTCGTTGGTTCCGGCAATGATCAGATCCAGCTCCCCACGTTCATAGAGGGGGCCGAGATCATCACCCAGACCGGTTACGACTTCGAGCCGCAGGTTCGGGTAATGACGGCGCAGCCGGTCGAGGATGCGCCCAAGGCTGAGGGGGGCCAGATAGTCGGCAAGGCCGACCCGAAGCCTTCCGTTCACATCCGGGTCCTGTAACCGGCTGACCACCTCGTCATTCAGTTCCAGCAAACGCCGGGCATAGCCCAGCAGGATTTCTCCTTCCGCTGTCAGCTCAAACCGGCGGCTGGTCCGCAGGATAACCCGGACTCCGAGCCTTTCTTCCAGCTTGCGCAAACGCAGGCTGACCCCCGATTGGGTCAGATTGAGACGGTCAGCGGCGGCGGTGAAACCACCAGCCTCTGCAACCGCGACAAAACTGCGCAAATGGGAAATGTCTATGTCGGTCGGTACAATCATTTCAGTTTGTCATCACAATAATAGAAAAAACTCTCTTCTGTTATAGATAGCTCTGGCGTATCACTCCGTCACCAACAAATTTTCAACGGAGATAGAGATGCGCGCCGTAGGTTACGCAAAGAGCCTCACCAGCGATCAGGAAAAATCGCTCGAAGATATAACGATACCAGAACCTGCTGTCGGCCCCCGTGACCTGCTGGTCCGGGTTGCTGCGGTTTCGGTCAACCCGGTCGATGTAAAGGTCCGGATGCGGGCGGCCCCGGCAGAGGGTCATACGGTCCTTGGTTTTGATGCGGTCGGTGTGGTCGAGGCCGCGGGCTCTGATGTTACGCTGTTCAGTGTCGGCGATGAAGTCTTCTACGCCGGCGATATCACACGCCCTGGCAGCAATGCCGAATTGCAGGCTGTGGACGAGCGTATTGTCGGTCGCAAGCCGTCATCGCTTTCCGTGGCCGAGGCGGCGGCATTGCCGCTTACCGGTATCACCGCCTGGGAAATTCTGTTTGAATCCTTCCGCCTGAAGGAAGGCGAAGGGGCGGGTAAGGTGTTGCTGATCATCGGCGCTGCCGGCGGTGTCGGCTCGATGCTGATGCAGCTTGCGAAGGCGGTGACGGGCCTGACGGTTGTGGCGACCGCCTCCCGCAAGGAGACGACGGACTGGTGTCGCAAGCTCGGCGCAGATCACATCATTGATCACTCTCAGGCTCTCAAGCCGCAGCTTGATGCGCTGGGTCTGACAGTTGACTACGTTGCGGCACTGACCGCATCGGACCAGCATCTTCCGGCGATTGTCGATCTTATCCGTCCCCGGGGACAGATTGCGATGATTGATGATCCGGTGGGGCTGGATTTCACGATCATGAAGAAGAAGGCGCTCAGCCTGCATTGGGAATTGATGTTCACACGCTCGATGTTCGGCACCGACGACATGATCGCACAGCATGAACTGCTGAACCGGATCGCAGATCTGGTTGATAGCGGGCGTCTGCAGACCACGATGACATCGGTCACCGGGGGAATGACAGCTGCCAATATGCGGCTGGCCCATGCGTCGCAGGAATCCGGTCGCACAATTGGCAAGATTGTCCTGACAGCGGCCTGATTTGTGATATCCCCGGCTGACCGATGATCGGGTCAGCCGGGGCGTTGCACGAAACAACACCGACGGGTTTTCAGGTTGCAGCCAATAATATTGTCGCCTCAGGGGCGCGCGTGATATCACGTTCTGCTCCCAGCGGTCATGATGGCTGCTTGATGACCGCCAGATCGGGATGACCTTGGACCCAGATTTAAAACAGAAACCGGCAACGAACAGAAAGTCGGCTGCTGGCCGGGCTGCTCAGGCTGAGCATCTGGAAGAAGACCGACTGGCCCATCTGGTTCGTTATGTTGCCCGTGGCCTGACCCGGTCGCTGCAGATCAGGCTGGCGGAACATGACGTGCAGTTTGGCAGCTGGGTTTTCCTGCGCATTCTCTGGGAAGATGACGGACTGACTCAGCGTGAACTGGCGGAACGGGCCGGGCTGATGCAGTCCACTACCCATACGGCACTGCTGAAACTTGAGGGGCAGGGTTATCTGACCCGGCGTCACCCCGAAGGTGATCGCAAGAAACTGCTGGTTTTCCTGACAGAGCAGGGGCGGGCCGCCCGGGACGTGCTCCAGCCGCTCGCCGAAGAGGTTAATCATGCTTCGGTTGAAGACCTGCCGGACGATGATGTTCAGCGCCTGCGGCAGGCCCTGCTGGTCATGGCGCGCAATCTCGACGCCGATGAACAGCGGGCACTTGAAGACGGGCAGGGTGTCCCGGCAACCCGTGGGCGCAGCAGCCAGCTCTGATTCGCTGTTTTCAGGGCACGCAACTGTTTCTCCAATGAACAGACAACAGAACTGTCCCCGCTGAATTTCTGAAATTCCAGAGCTGACCTGTTCAAACCTTCTGAATCTGCGGAGGTCAGCTCTGATTCCTTAATTTTGCAGCGGTTGTTTTAATAAAGAGATATCTTTTTATTGAATTCTGACAGAGGGTGTGATTTCCTTTGTCTCAATGGGAGAAAAGGGGAGGTCGTCTGGCTGGGTTAAAAATTCAGCCAGACAGCAACGATCCATCATGGTTTGACGATAATCTCACGTTCAGCTTCTGAAATCTGAAAGTGGGTCAACAAACATGGATACTGGAAAGAAAGGGGCTTCTGATGAATAAGATAGTAACTCTTTTAACGATTTTGCTGGGGCTGGTACAAATCGCCCCGGCACAGGCTGAATACCCGGAACGGGCAATTACCTTTATCGTACCGTTCTCTGTCGGCGGCGGCAGTGACCAGACAGCAAGGGCGCTTATTCCCTTCCTTGAAAAGCATCTGGGCGATGGCGCAAAGATTGCTGTGGTTAACAAGCCCGGTGCAGGTGGTAGTGTCGCTTATGCAGAAATGGCTGGAACGAAACCAGATGGCTACACCATCGGTATGGTCAATCTGCCGGATGCCGTAACCGGACCGATGCTTAATTCGAATGTCGGCTACACAACCAAAAGCTTCACTTACATCGGTGGAATCAACAAAGAACCGTCGACCATTACCGTCAAGGCTGACAGCCCGGTGACGACGCTTGAAGAGTTCATTGCTCTGGCACGGTCCAAGGGTGGTGGACTGACTGTCGGCGTGCCGTCACTCAGTAATGTCCATAGTGTCGGAATGACGGAATTCGCGGCAGAAGCAGACATTGAGGTGAACAAGATTCCGTTGAATGGCGGTGGGCCGACGATGAATGCCCTGCTTGGTGGTCACATTGATTCTGCATCGGTCTCTGTTGGTGCTGCGATGAAGAAGAAAGACAAGATCAGGGTTATCGCACAGATGTCGGATGAACGGGCCGATACGGCACCGAATGTTCCGACGACAGTTGAACTGGGCTACAAGACAACAAGCTATGTCATCCGCTCCTTTGCCGCGCCCTCCGGGACACCGGCACCGGTGATGGAAAAGCTTCGGGCCGCTTTTCGTCTGGCCATGGATGACCCGGAGTTTCAGGCAACCGCCGAAAAGCAGCGGATCGCACTGGTCTTCATTCCGGGTGACAAACTGGTCGAAATGGCGTCGGGGCTTGATACCAGACTGTCGAAGCTGTGGAAGACAAACCCCTGGATGTCCAAAGGTAACTGAACATGCAGGTGAATGGCCGGCCCGGCCTGCAGGATATCGCGACGGGAGGGGTCTTCCTCGCGGTCTCTGCCGGGCTGCTGGTTTCCTCGTCATCGCTTCCCGCGGGTGCTGCGATGCTGCCTCATGCGGCATTGTGGGCACTGTCCCTGCTTTCTGTCGCACTTCTGGTCCGTGGGGTCCGGGCGCGATGGATAGCAGCATCCGCTGATGCTGACGGGGATGTTCAGCCTTTCATGGAAAACCCCGGACGTCTGTTGCTGGGTATTCTTGCGATGGCGCTCTATATCGCCGGGATTGAAATTGTCGGTTTCTATATTTCAACCGCGATTTTCATCCCGGTGACGGCGTTGGTACTGGGTGCCCGGAACAGGCTATCCATCTTTATGGCCGGGGCGGGTTTCCTCCTGTTCTGTTATGCTGTGTTCAGCGTCCTGTTTGAACGAGTACTGCCGGAGGGATTGTTGTTCGCGGTACTCCAGCCGGTTCTGACCGGGGTGGGCGCTCATGTTTGACAGCCTGTTTCTGGGACTGACAGCCATTCTTGAATGGCAGAATATTCTGGCAATGGCGGCTGGTGTGATCGGCGGTGTTCTGGCCGGTGCCGTGCCCGGCCTGTCTGCGACGATGGCGGTTGCCCTGCTGTTGCCGCTGACTTACGGCCTGTCCCCCTTGTTTGCGCTGGGGCTGATGGCCGGCATGCATAACGGGGCCGCTTATGGTGGCTCGATCCCGGCGATTTTGCTGCGCATACCAGGTACGCCGGCTGCGGTTGCAACAACATTCGACGGCTATCCGCTGGCCCAGTCCGGGCGGGTTGCTCATGCGCTGAAAGTCTCCGTTCTGTCGTCGGCGGTCGGTGGTGTTGTCAGTGCGATTGCGCTGATGCTGATTGCACCGCCACTGGCAGATATTGCGCTGCGATTTGGCCCGCCAGAGATTTTCTGGGTGAGTGTTTTTGGTGTCGCCAGTACGGCGGTGCTGATGGGCAAGGATCCGGTAAAGGGCATGATGGCGGGTTGCATCGGTCTGTTTCTGGGTATGATTGGCCTTGATCACGTAACCGGCGTGGACCGTTATACCTTCGGCCTGCTTCAGTTATCGGGCGGGTTGCCCCTGCCGATTGTGCTGATGGCCCTGTTTGGTGTGCCCGCCGCCTGGATGATGGCGGAAAAGGCGCCGGGGTCGGGGCTGGATGTGCGGGGGCTGGACCTGAAGCGGGAAGGAGACCGGCTGCGGGACTGGCCCTGGC
>TARA_R110002110_G_scaffold50083_9_pt1 | contig 10518 bp, 6 predicted proteins | sample TARA_R110002110 | Tara Oceans TARA_R110002110 (sample SAMEA4397330) | marine metagenome | biome: Polar Biome; feature: [SRF] surface water layer (ENVO:00010504); material: water (ENVO:00002006), including particulate matter (ENVO:01000060) such as... | depth 5 m
GTTGCCAATTACCTGATCTCGAACGCGATCTACTGGGCGCGTGAACACCATATCGACGGGTTGCGCGTCGATGCCGTGGCCTCGATGCTCTACCGCGACTATTCGCGCAAAGAGGGAGAGTGGGTGCCCAACATCCACGGCGGCCGTGAGAACCTTGAGGCGATCGCCTTCCTGAAACAGATGAACGAAGCGGTCTATGCGGAAATGCCCGGCGTGATGACGGTGGCCGAAGAAAGCACCTCTTTCCCGCAGATTTCCGCGCCGGTCTATGCGGGTGGTCTCGGCTTTGGCTACAAGTGGAATATGGGGTGGATGAACGACACCCTGTCCTACATGAAGGAAGACCCGATCAACCGGAAGTATCACCACTCCAAGGTGACGTTTGGGCTGCATTACGCCTTTTCGGAAAACTTCGTGCTGCCGCTCAGCCATGACGAGGTGGTCCATGGCAAAGGATCAATCCTCGACCGGATGCCGGGTCAGGGGGCCGGGAAATTCGCAAATCTGCGCGCCTATTACGGCTTTATGTGGGGCCATCCCGGTAAGAAGCTGATGTTTATGGGCTGCGAATTTGCGCAAGGCGCGGAATGGAACCATAACAGCAGCCTTGATTGGCACCTGCTCGACAATCCGCTGCACAAGGGCGTGCAGGCCCTGGTGCGCGATCTGAACGCGCTTTACCGCGAAACCCCGGCGTTGCATCAGCTTGACTGCCGCGCCGAGGGCTTTGAATGGGTCGAGGAAAACGCCGTTGATGAAAGCCTGTTCGTCTGGCTGCGCAAGGGGAACGCAGGCGAAGCGCCGGTTCTTGTCGTCACCAACTTCACCCCGGTCGAGCGAGTCTCGCGCCGCATCGGCGTGCCTGCGTCGGGGTTCTGGCGCGAAGTTCTGAACACAGATGCGACGGCCTATGGCGGCAGCGGTATTGGCAACCTGGGAGGGGTGGCCAGCAAGGCCGTCGCCGCGTCGGGCAGGGCGCACTCGATCGAGATTTCGGTTCCACCACTTTCGACACTGTTTTTCAAACTCGACCCATAACGGATCAGCATTAGAAGGGGAGATCTGATGAGACAAGACAATCACAGACTGACGCAGCAGGCCATGGCCTTCGTTCTGGCCGGTGGTCGCGGTAGCCGCCTGGTCGAATTGACAGACAGACGTGCCAAACCGGCAGTGTATTTTGGCGGCAAAAGCCGGATCATCGACTTTGCGCTGTCCAATGCCGTCAACTCCGGGATCCGACGGATCAGCGTCGCGACACAATACAAGGCGCACAGCCTGATTCGCCACTTGCAGCGCGGCTGGAGCTTTTTCCGTGCCGAGCGCAACGAGATGCTGGATATTCTGCCCGCCTCGCAGCGTGTCGATGAATTCAACTGGTACAAAGGCACCGCTGATGCCGTGACCCAGAACATCGACATCATTGATGGCTATGCCCCGAAATATATCATCATCCTGGCGGGGGATCACATCTACAAGCAGGACTATTCGATCATGCTGCGCCAGCATGTCGAAAGCGGCGCGGATGTGACCATCGGCTGTATCGAAGTGCCACGGATGGAGGCGACGGGCTTTGGCGTGATGAAGGTCGACACCAATGACAACGTGCTTGATTTCGTCGAAAAGCCCGCCGATCCGCCGGCAATGCCGGGCGATCCCGATCAGGCGCTGGCCAGCATGGGCATCTATGTCTTCGAGACGGAATTCCTGTTCCAGTTGCTGCGCGAAGACGCCGCCGACCCGAATTCCAGCAACGACTTTGGCAAAGACATCATCCCCAAAATCGTCAAGAACGGCAAGGCGATGGCGCATCCCTTCAGCCGCTCTTGCGTGCGCTCGGGGCTGGAGCAGAAGGCCTATTGGCGCGATGTCGGCACGGTCGATGCCTTCTGGGAGGCCAATATCGATCTGACCGATTTTCAGCCGCAGCTTGATCTTTATGACCATGACTGGCCGATCTGGACCTATTCGGAACTGTCGGCCCCGGCCAAATTCATCCACAACGAAGAAGGGCGTCGCGGCGTGGCCGTGTCGTCGATGGTGTCGGGGGGCTGTATCATTTCCGGCTCGCATCTGGAACGCTGCCTGATGTTTACCGGGGTGCGCACCAATTCCTATTCGACGCTCGAAGGGGTGGTGGCGTTGCCCTACGTCCAGATCGGGCGCTCGGCGCATCTGACAAATGTCGTGATCGATCGTGGCGTCAACATTCCCGAAGGCCTGGTCGTCGGGCAGGATGCCGAACTTGATGCCCGGCGCTTCCGTCGGACAGACAAGGGCGTTTGCCTGATTACGCAAGATATGATCAACGCTTTGGGGTGAACCTATGAAACTGCTTTCTGTCGCTTCCGAATGTGCGCCTTTCGTCAAGACCGGTGGTCTGGCGGATGTGGTCGGCGCGTTGCCGGGCGCACTTGCCCCGCACGGGGTGCAGACCCGCGTGATGCTGCCGCGGTATCCGGCGTTGGCAGGGGTGGCAGAGGGCGCTTCGCAGGTGATGCACTACGATGATCTTTTCGGCGGCCCGGCCCGGCTTTTGTCGGTCCGGGCCAGCGGAATTGACCTTTTGCTGCTGGAGGCGACGCATCTGTTCGACCGCCCCGGCAGTATCTACCTGTCGCCGCAGGGTGGCGATTGGCCCGACAATGTGCGGCGGTTTGGCGCGCTGTGCCGGGTTGCGGCAGATGCAGCCCTTGGCGGGGTCGCGGGCTGGGTGCCCGATGTGGTGCACGCGCATGACTGGCAGGCAGGCCTGGTGCCCGCCTATCTGAAGCAAAGCGGCGCGCCCACTCCGCCTTGCATGATCACGGTGCACAACATCGCGTTTCAGGGCCTGTTCGATGCGCACAACATCGGCGTGCTGGGACTGTCGGGTGACTTTTTTACCCCGGACGGGCTGGAATATTTCGGCCATCTCGGCTTTCTCAAGGGTGGCATCGCTTTTGCCGACAAGGTCACCACCGTCAGCCCGACTTACGCACGCGAGCTGACAACGCCCGAGTTTGGCATGGGACTTGAAGGGCTGATCGCCGCGCGTGGCGGTGATGTGACCGGCATCCTGAATGGTATTGACACCGAGATCTGGAACCCGGCGGCGGACGCCGACCTGCCGCAGCGCTACACCACCGAATCTCTGGCGGGAAAAGCCGCCAGCCGAGCGGCCGTGCAGCAACGCTTTGGCCTCGATCAGACCGCCGACGGCCCGCTGTATTGCGTCATCAGCCGATTGACGACGCAAAAGGGCCTTGATCTTTTGATACAAGCGTTGCCTGCGCTGGTCGGCGACGGGGCGCAACTCGCGCTGCTCGGCTCCGGTGACAAGGGGATGGAAGCGGATTTCATCGCGGCGGCGCATCGCTACGCCGGGCGGGTCGGCGTGATTATCGGCTATGACGAGGCGCTGTCGCATCTGTTGCAAGGCGGGGCTGACGCCATCCTGGTGCCGTCGCGGTTCGAGCCATGCGGCCTGACCCAGCTTTACGGTCTGCGCTATGGCACGGTGCCGGTGGTGGCGCGCTCGGGCGGGCTGGCCGACACGGTGATAGACGCCAACCCTGCCGCCCTGGCGATGGGCTGCGCGACCGGTGTGCAGTTTTCCCCCGTGACAAGAACCGCGCTGGAACAGGCGATCCGCCGCACCGGCGATTTGTTCCGCGATGCGGCCGAGTGGCAGACGCTGGTGCGCAACGGTATGCGCCAGCCCGTCGGATGGGAGCAATCGTCGTTGGCTTATCTGGCGCTGTTTGGCGACATGCTGGCCGCGAAACGCGATGGAACGGCGGCATGAGGCGATCGCTCGACGCCGGGCGGCCTACGGTTCTGGGCGCGCGCTTTGATGGCGACGGCACCAATTTCGCGGTGTTTTCGGCACATGCGACCCAGATAGACCTGTGCCTGTTCTCAGACGACGGCCGCCAGGAGCTGTCGCGCGTCGCCTTGCCGGAAGCCACGGGGCCGGTCTGGCATGGCTATGCGGCGGGTGTAGCACCGGGTACGCCTTATGGATTTCGCGCGCACGGTGCCTATGCGCCCGAACAGGGCCACCGCTTCAACCCCAACAAACTGCTGCTGGACCCTTACACCCGCGAGATGCGCGGTGTGTTCGTCAACAACCAGACGCTTCTGGGCTATGATCCGAACTCCTCGGGCCAGGACCTGTCGTTCAGCACGGTTGACAGTGCGCCCAATGTCGCGAAATCGGTGGTGCCGGACCCGGCGTTTTTCACCCCGGCCGATCGCCCGATCGACCGCAACCTTGCTGACAGCCTGATTTATGAGGCGCATGTCAAAGGCCTGACCCGCGAACATCCCGGCGTGCCGGCGGCTTTGCGCGGCAGCTATGAGGGGCTCGCCTCGGATGCCATGATAGAGCATCTGCAAAAGCTGGGCGTCACCGCGATTGAACTGTTGCCGGTTCACAGCTTTCTCGACGACGCTTTTTTGATTGCGCGCGGTCTGCGCAATTACTGGGGCTACAACACCATCGGGTTTTTCGCGCCCGAACCGCGCTATTTCGGCCCGCAAGGTATCGCAGGCTTTCGCGCGATGGTGAAGAAATTTCACGCGGCGGGCATCGAGGTGATCCTCGACGTGGTCTACAACCACACCGCCGAGGGCGACCAGCGCGGCCCGACGCTGTGCTATCGCGGCCTCGACAACGCCTCTTATTACCGCCTTCTGGGGGGGCAGCCGCGCTACTATGTCAACGATACCGGATGCGGCAACACGTTGAATGTCGCCCACCCCTATGTTCTGCGGATGGTGATGGACAGCCTGCGTTTCTGGGTCGAGATCATGGGCGTTGACGGCTTTCGCTTTGATCTGGCCACCACGCTGGGCCGCGAGGACCACGGCTTTGACACCCGCGGCGGCTTCTTTGATGCCTTGCGCCAGGACCCGGTGCTGGCGGGCGTCAAGCTGATTGCCGAGCCGTGGGATATCGGCCCCGGCGGTTACCAACTCGGGGCCTACCCGCCCGAATTTGCCGAGTGGAACGACAAGTTCCGCGACACTTTGCGCCGCTATTGGCGTGGCGAAAATCACTCGGCCCAGGAACTGGCCGCGCGGCTGCTGGGTTCTGCCGATCAGTTTGACCGCGGGCGCCGTCGCGCGTGGAGTTCGGTCAACCTTGTCACCGCGCATGACGGTTTCACGATGGCGGATCTGACCCGCTATACCCGGCGCCACAACGAGGCGAACGGCGAAGGCGGCCAGGACGGGCACGGCGCCAATTTCAGCGACAACTGCGGGGTCGAGGGCGAAACCGATGACCCGGCCATCCTGGCGCGTCGCAGTCTGCGTCAGCGCAACCTGTTGGCGACGCTGTTCTTGTCGCAGGGCACGCCGATGCTGCTGGCGGGCGATGAGTTCGGCAATTCGCAAGGCGGCAACAACAACGCCTATTGCCAGGACAACGCGACCGGCTGGCTGAACTGGGACAGGGCTGACGCCGGGCTGGTCGATTTCGTCACCAGGCTGTCGGCGTTTCGCCGCAACCACAAGGTGTTGCGTCAGACCTATTTCCTACATGGGGCTGCGCGCGCGGTTGACGCCTTGCCCGATGTCGAATGGTTCGGTTTTGACGGCGCGCCGCTACAGTGGCGCGACCCCGGGCTTTCGAACCTGTGTCTCGTGCTGCGCTGCGCTGCCGAGGCGGCGATCCGCGAGCAGGATGAAGACGCGGTGTGCCTGGTGTTCAACCGCGCCGGGGCTGACGCGGGCGTCAACCTGCCTTCGGCCCCCGCAGGCAAGCATTGGGTGCGGGCGATCGACACGGCGGCGGCAGAGATGTTCGCGATCTGCGAAATCGACCCCAAAGCCGTTCAGATGTCGGCCCATTCGGTTGCTGCTTTCGTTTTGCAAGAGGACGTCTAGGCGATGCCGGTGCAAGAGGCGCTGTCTTTTTTGTCAGACAGCTATGGTGTGATCCCTGAGTATCATGATCTGAACGGCGGCCTTCAGGTGGCCCCGGACGATACCAGACGCGCCTTGCTGCGTGCGATGGGTCTTGCGCTGGACAGTGACGCCGATGTGCTTGCCGCCGCCCGCGACCTTGCGGCGGCGCAAGCGGCGCGGCGGTTGCCCGCCGAGATGATCGTGCGGGCTGGGCAGGGGGCCTTTGTTGCCATGCAGGGGCACGGTGCCTGGGTGCTGCACTTTGACGCCGACCTGTCGCGGCTGCCGTTGGAAGGCATGGCCGATGACGGTATCGTGCTGCCCGGCCTGCCTGTCGGCGTCCACCGGCTGGAACTGCGGCAGCAAGGTCGAACAGAGGCGATGACCCTGCTGGCCTCGCCCGGTCATGCGCCCTCATTGCGCGGAAAGACCGGCCAGGACCGGCTGTGGGGTGTCACGGCGGCGCTGTATGGCATGCATTCGGCAAACTCGGTGGGGCTGGGAACCTACAGCGACCTCGCCGTCGCCGCCGAAGGGCTTGCCCGCGGTGGCGCGGCCTTTCTGGGGGTCAATCCGATTCACAATTTCGGCTGGGCAGATGATGAGGTCATCAGCCCTTATTCGCCCTCGACCCGCGAGTTTCTCAACACCTGGCATCTTGATTGTGCGGTGTTGCGCGGGGTGCGGGGCCTGGCTGCACAGAATGCGGTTGCCGGGATGCAACGCGCCCTTGGGCCGGTTGATGCGGCAAGTGTTGTCGACTACCGCGCCCATCGCCAACAGATCAAACCGCTGCTGCGCCAGCTTTACGCGTTGTTCGTCACATCAGGCGATGCGGCGTCCAAAGCTGATTTTGCAGCATTTCGCGCGGCGCGTGGCCAAAGAATGCAGGATTTTGCCTTGTTCGAGACGCTGAGCGATCTGCACGGCCCCGACTGGCGGCACTGGCCCGCAGGCCTTCGCACCCTGTCAGAGGCGCGCAGGGTGGGAAACCATGAGGCCGGAGCCGCGTTTCACATCTGGCTGCAATGGCAGGCCGAGGCGCAGCTTTCCGGGGCACAGCACCGCGCAGTGGCGGCGGGAATGCCGCTGGGCCTCTATCTTGATCTTGCGGTGGGGGCGCGGCCTGGCGGAGCGGAAACCTGGTGTGGCAGCGGCTCGGTCGCAACGGGCGTGTCGCTTGGTGCGCCGCCCGATCAGTTCAACCCGACCGGGCAGAAGTGGAACCTGACGGCCTTTGCCCCGAACAAGCTGCGCGACAGCGGCTACGGCGATCTGCGCCGTACGCTGGCCAGCTCATTGCGCTTTTCGGGTGTGCTGCGCGTCGATCATGTGCTGGGCATGAACCGCAGCTATCTGTTTCCCGACAATGGCGCGCCCGGTGGTTATGTGCGCCAACCTTTTGCCTCGCTTCTGGCGGTAATCGCGATCGAGGCTACAAAAGCCAATACTGTGGTGATCGGCGAAGACCTGGGCCTTGTGCCCGATGGCTTTCGCGAGGCGCTGGCCGATCATGGCTTTTACGGCTATTCCGTGCTGCAATACGAGCGCGACGCGCAGGGTGGCCTGCGCCAGTCGGAAGACCTGCGCGCCAACAGCCTGACCTGTTTCGGTACCCATGACAGCCCCTCGATGCGCGGCTTTTACACCGGGCATGACATTCGACTACGCCAGCGGATGGGGTGGGAGGATGACGCCGGCGCGGTCCGCGCCCTGCAAAAACGGCACGACGACATCGCGTCGGTCGGCGGCACGGACAGCTTCGGGGTCTGCCGTCAAAACCTGCACGCGCGCATCGCCTGGTCGCCCGCCGCGATGGTCTCGGTTCAGCTTGACGATATGCTGGGGGTTGAAGCGCCGCAGAACCTGCCGGGCACCGTTGATGAATACCCCAATTGGCGTATGCGCTGCCCGATCGGGGTCGAAAAATTCGACAAAATTGAAAATCTGACGCAAACATCTGGTATTATGCGAGAAAGTGGCAGGGCGGTTGCCGCACATCCGCAAGGGGAGGATCTGAAATGACTTTTGAAACTGTCGCGACGCAGCCGATCGAGGGCCAGAAGCCGGGCACCTCCGGTCTGCGCAAGAAAACCCGCGTGTTCATGCAGCCGGGCTATCTGGAAAACTTCGTGCAATCGGTGTTTGACGCGATTGACGGCGCAAAGGGCAAAACCTTTGTGGTCGGAGGCGACGGCCGTTTTTTCAACGCCAGCGCCATTCAGACCATTCTGAAGATGGCGGCCGCCAACGGTGCGGCCAGGGTGATCGTGGGCCAGGGCGGTTTGTTGTCGACGCCCGCCGCCTCGCACCTGATCCGCAAGTACAAGACCGACGGGGGCTTGATCCTGTCGGCAAGCCACAACCCCGGCGGCATCGACCAGGATTTCGGGTTGAAATACAACATTGCCAACGGTGGCCCGGCCCCCGAAAGCGTGACCAACAAAATCCTGACCCGCACCGGCAATATAGCGCACTACCGTATCGCGCGGGTAGCAGATGCCGACCTGGGTCGCCTCGGCGCGCAGACCCTTGGCGGGATGCAGGTCGAAATTGTCGATCCGGTGCAGGATTACGGCGCGCTGATGCACACCCTGTTCAACTTTGACAAAATCCGCGCCCTGTTTGCCGGCGGCTTCACCATGCGCTTTGATGCGATGCACGCGGTCACCGGCCCCTATGCCACCGCCATTCTGGAGGGGGAACTGGGAGCGGCGCAAGGCACCGTGGTCAACGGCACGCCGAGCGAGGATTTCGGCGGTGGCCACCCCGACCCGAACCCAGTCTGGGCCAAAGATCTGATGGGCTGCATGATGTCAGACAGCGCGCCCGATTTCGGGGCGGCATCCGATGGCGACGGCGACCGCAACATGATTGTCGGACGCGGTGTCTATGTCACACCGTCCGACAGCCTGGCGGTTCTGGCCGCCAATGCGCATCTGGCCCCCGGTTATGCGCGGGGCCTTGCGGGGGTTGCGCGCTCCATGCCGACCAGCGCTGCCAGTGACAGGGTTGCCGAAAAACTGGGGATCGGCAGTTTTGAGACGCCAACGGGCTGGAAGTTCTTTGGCAACCTGCTGGACGCCGGCAAGGCCACCATCTGCGGCGAGGAAAGCGCCGGCACGGGGTCGGACCATGTGCGCGAAAAAGACGGGCTGTGGGCGGTGCTGCTATGGTTGAACATCCTGGCAGAGCGCAAGATCAGTGTGGCCGACGTGATGGCCGATCACTGGCGGACCTATGGTCGCGACTACTATTCGCGCCATGACTATGAGGCGATCCCGAATGACATTGCCGAGGGGATGATTGCCGCCCTGCGCGACAAGCTGTCCGACCTGCCGGGCCGGGTGATCGCGGGTCTGACCGTCGAGGCCGCCGATGAATTTTCATATCGCGACCCGGTTGACGGCTCGGAAAGTCATGCACAGGGCTTGCGGGTGTTCTTCCGGGGTGGCGGGCGCGTCGTGTTCCGCCTGTCGGGCACCGGGACCGAGGGGGCGACGCTGCGGGTCTATCTGCAAACCTATGAACCGGGCGACGGCGATCTTGGCCGTGACCCGCAAGAGGCGCTCGGGGCGGTCATCGCCGCTGCGGCCGACCTGGCCGACCTGTCACGCACCGGTCGCACCGCACCTGATGTGATAACCTGACAATTCAAACCGGCCGCCGGGTTTTCGGATCCGGCGGTTTCGGTCAGATATGGCCCGCCGCTTTGGCATAAACCCAGATCAGCCCGATCAGGATCGGCTGGTGCGCCAGATAGATCCACAGGCTTTGGCGGCCGATCCAGCCCAGGGAGCGGATGAATGACCCGGCATGCCGGGGCCGCAGCCAACCCATGTCAGTGAACATCCGCGCCAGAGCCATGCCCAGCAAGTACACCCCGAACCACGGGAACAACGGCTCGAAATCTGCCGTGAAGGGCGTAATTGTGCCAAGCCCGACAAAACGCAGCCATGCCGGGTCGAACATCTCGAACCGGATCTGAAAGGGCAGGGCGATGATGCCCGCCGCGACCGTCAGGGTCGCCCACGCCGGCAGGCGCAGAAAGGCAAGGCCGAGAACCGAACTGAGCGCAATGGAATGCAGGATGCCGAAATAGATGTAGAAATCGGGCAACGCGATCATTGTTGCAGCGGTAATCACCGCCGCCGCCACCGTCAGCACCGCGAGGCGCCTCAGAAACGGCCGCCAGCGAATGCCGCGCCCATGTGCGAGATACAGGCTGAACCCCGCCATCGCCAGAAAACTGCCGGCAACCGCGCGGGCAAGGATGGAGAAGGGTGGTACGAAGGGGACGTCCGGCGGAATGTACCCGAACATCGACAGATCATATGCGAAATGAAAAACAATCATTCCGACAAGGGCCAGCACCCGCGCCAGATCAAGCCAATGCAGCCTTATGGCAAGGTTTGTGCCAGAGTCGGTGGTTGTCACGTTGCGTTGCCCCGGGTGCTGTTTCTTGCCGCAGTCTAGCCGGGTGGAGCGGCAAGGGGAAGCATCCGCTTTTTGCGGGTCTCATCGCCGTGCTGGTGTCAGGTTCGCGCAGAATGCGCCGCAACGGTGGAAAGAAAGTAAGCGTTTGCAGGAAAGCACGATCAGCCTTGTTTGACGGCTTGAAGT
>TARA_R110002110_G_scaffold117474_1_pt1 | contig 10513 bp, 5 predicted proteins | sample TARA_R110002110 | Tara Oceans TARA_R110002110 (sample SAMEA4397330) | marine metagenome | biome: Polar Biome; feature: [SRF] surface water layer (ENVO:00010504); material: water (ENVO:00002006), including particulate matter (ENVO:01000060) such as... | depth 5 m
TCTTTTTGAGTTTTTATCCCTTTTAATGACCCTGCTAATTGCTCAGCCGCCGCTTGTTCCATGACAAAATTAAAATCAGACGAACTCTTGAGGTCCGCCCTCGGGGCTTTACGGTTTTGTTGACTCTTTATGAGAGCTCCTCTTTTGGAGTGATAAGAACCCTTTGCTTGCTTCAAGGACCATGCCTCTGGGGACATGCCCGATTGTAGCATCGCTTGATATTCCGTAGGGTTAAGATTTTCTATCTTTTTTCCTGTTGTTGGCTCTGGCCCCAACCGCCCCAATTCACCTAGCTTTTGGTATTCAAGTATTAATTCTTGCAAAGTATTATTTAACATGAAGGTGGAATCTAATAATTGCTTGTCTAAAGCCATTTTTTGTTTTTCCATCAAGAGAGCGCCAACTTTTTTAACTCCCGCCTCTACAGCTGAGGCCTTTTGTCTTTGAAATTCTATCTCTGCAATCTGCTGCTCGATTCCGCCACGAGCAGCTATGCCTGCCCCCTGTGTGCGGAAACCCGACCCTCTAAACTTCCGAGGGTCATTGAGTCCTTGTTCCTGTAAAATATTAATCGTCCTTCGTCGCGTAGCATCTACACCCAGAGCATCCATTGAGCGGCCGTGCGTCATGCTTCCCATTGCATCTTTTCCAATAGCTTCTCTTTCAATGTTTTCGCGGCGTTTGTGTTCGAGTTGTATTTTGGCTTCGGTTATTTTTTCGTCTAATTCTATGTTTTTTAATTGGTCTTTATAAGTAAGGCGTAATTTATTTATTAATTTATTTATACCTTCTTGGGCTGCAGTGTTAACTGTGTGAAATTTCGCAAAAGCATCCAAACCTTTCTCAATATTAGTTGTAAACAATTCGGCGGCATCTTTCAAAGCTCTTTGCTCAATATCTCCTACTGCCGCTCCCGCGGTTTGAATTTGAGTCATTATCTTCGTGGCATTGGCTGCAGCTGTAGTGGCTGTTAGTTTTGCTCTGTCATCTCCAAATTGTGCTCTTGATTGAGCTTGAGCAAACCCACCTATAGATAAACCTTGCCCTGCTTTTCCTAACAAATCAACACGCTCTCCTGAGAATGCTTTTCGCACCTTCTTGATACCGTCAAGCGATTTGGCCATCGCTCCTAAAGTTTCAGTAAGTCTAGTAATGCCAGATTTGATTCTTGTGAAATTTTCTTGGGCTTCCTTTGCTTTATTATTAATTCCCACTGTTACTTTGGCGCTTTTTTGAGCGGCTTTGCTGACAGCCTCCATTAGTTCTAGGAAGCCTTGAAAGTCTTGATTCTCTTCGTCTTTTCTGAAAAACCTTCCGCCGGTAGCCTTCATTAAATCTTGAAAAAGATTTTCCAAATTAGCTTGATCTGCCTGTTTGAATGCCCCTTGGAACTCAATTAATTTATCTGCTATTCTGCTTGCGTCAAAGAAAGCGTCCTCTCCAGATTCTTCGGCCAACATCTCATCTAATAATTTTAGCTGCTTGTCACCGTAGGTCTGCAGGACGCCAAAAAACGCGCCATAGTCTTTACGAATATTTCCCAACCCTACTTCATCTAATGAATAACTGAATTCGTCAGCCATCGTCTTTGTCTTTGAGTTGGGGTCTGCGCCTAACTCTACGCTTTGTTTGAAATAGCGATTTTTCCCCGTGAAAGCTGCCCCCCGATCCTTTCCAATGGTAGCTCCAAAAAGATTCTTAATTCCACTCCAAAGCTCTGTATCAGAACCCATCTTGGCACGAGAAGCTGCCACGGCAGCTTTACCCACTATAGCTCCTCCTTGCCTCATTAACTCGTAGTTCTTTAACTTTTCAATCATGTCTGTAACATTGGTACCAGCGTCAGCAAAAGATTTCTGCAATTCTACATTTGTAATAGCATCAAAGTTTTTTGTTAAACGTTTTTGCGCGTTTTCAAGCTCCTCGGGGGTAATAGCTGTAACTAAATCTCTTTGTGCTTGAATGTATTCTCGGGCTGCGGTAGTGTTACTTTCGGTCGCGGAGTCGTACTCTTTCGTTTCTCTCTCTAATTGCTCTAAACTTTTTCCTGCATCCATTGCTGACGTAGTTAACCCAATCAACGCTCCTCCCACTCCGCCAATCGCCGCTCCTAACGGTCCAAACATCATGCCCATGGCTGCACCTGTGCCAGCCCCAGTCAAACCGCCGCTAAGAACCTGACCCGTCGCGTTTCCTTCTCCAAATCCTTGTTCAAGAGCTCCCGCCAGCATAGGAGCTCCCATGCTTAATCCCATTCCTATTCCCATGCCGCCCATGCCGCCAGCACCCATCCGTTTATTTAAAGCGCTCATTTTGCCACGGATCCCAGCTCCACCACTAGCGGCAGCCATTGAGGCTGAAGTTGTTTTAACTCGTGTCCCCAACACTGTAAGGTCTTTGCCACTTTTACCTGCCGCTCTACCGAGTCGAGCCGTGGACTTCATGGCTTGCTCTTCTGTTATTTCTTTTTTAGAGAGCTTAAGTGCAACCTTATCCATTGCTTTTTGAAATCTATCAAAACCGTTAGTCAGACCGCTCAACTTTTTATTAGCCTTACCAACAACACCTCCCAAATCCACCCCGGGTGAATCAACATAATTAGGAACATACCCTCTCGAAGCCCCAACTACATCTTTCAACCCTCTCGGCTCATCTCGTGTATTGGTAACGCCTAAACCTGCAGGGTTATTGGGCCCCGCCAACCTACTTGAGCGTCCAACACGAATGGACCCTACAGGAACCCCAGCAGCAGCCTCTCTCTCGACTGAATCTCCCAGCGCAGCAAAATTAGGAATATAACCTTGAGCAGCCGATGTCACCTTAAGCATGCCACTAGGCCCAAAATTCTTTATAATTTGTTCTACAATTTTAGACCTGTTGCCAGACGACCAACTAGACTTGAGGTCAGCGAAGCCAGCTTTATCGGTTTTCGGTATTCCGAATAAATCTCTTGTCCTAGGTCCCGCGGTAGGATGCCCCAAATTAACATCAAGTGTACTGCTCCGAGATTTACCTTTTTCTTGTGGTTGCTTGATAAGCCGAGTTACAATCGCCTCAAAGAGAGCACCTTTAAAAGCTCCCATCGCTCCTTCTCCGCCCTCTCTAAGAAAAGAGCTCTCTATCTTCTTCTTGTCTATAGGTATCTCAGATAAGGACGGGTGATAAGCCATAATCACATTTTCAGCAGCCATCCTTAAGGAATCATCTAAGATTTTTTCCACTTCCATCATATTGCCACCCCCTTGGACCTTTTTGGATGCAGTAGGGCTTGGCCCATAAGCATTTAAAATCACGCCATCAACATCTTTGCCAGTCATAGATTTGGCTAACATTTTACCCTTACTGGGTCCACCTTTTCCTCTTCCAAATATATGAGGGTGCCTTAGATGTTTTGCTCCAGCTTGAGGGATGAGCATATGAGCGACCGAAGTTGCATCTAAAAATTTACCGGAGACCGCTTTTGTTTCACCTTTTCGAGAAACACCTTGTAGAACTGATCCGGGTGACCGCAGACTTGTACCTTTAAGGCCAAACATTCCACCAATCTCTGCAGCTCTGTTTTTATCACCGGAACTATAACCACGACCTTGCAGAGACATACCTTCCAATTCACGCATCGCATCTGCACGATTGATATCAGCAAAATTAGGAACGTACCCCCCAGCTCCTCTGATTGGCTTTGCGCCAGAAGGCATTCCATATTGAGCAACCATATTAGGATTAAAAATAGCAGAGCCACCGCTTTTAAAATTTGGAACTACATACTCACCCGTATTGGCAACCATTGTGCCCCGCGCGCCCCCCCCAAAAGAAAAATTAGGAATTGCCACAGGTTTGGAAGAAGAAGAAACCCCTCCTACGCCACGACTTATGTCATGTGCTTCCCCTGCCATGCCGGGAATAAACCCTGAAGCTCCCCTCTTTCCTGTTTTCCCTCCGCTCGCAGCAACCACGGTACTAACTGTACCTTTTGGCATTCTCAACAAAGCGTTTGCGATATCCGTAACTGATTTTGCCTGCGACTTTAAATCTTCCTTAGCAGCTTCTGCGTGACCAGCGAATATCCCAGCTTGTACCGCTGCATTGCCCTCGTTCTGTTTGATTTGTTTTGTCAGCGATGCCTCTTGGGACATCGCAGCAGATATGATTTCCTCTAGCTGTGCTCTTTTTTGGGTCTGGGTCACAATGCCCGCTAAAGCTGGTAATGATTTTAATAAATAACCCGTAGTGTTGATGAAGACTTTTCCCAACACTCCTATTATAGCAATAAGCCCGGGGCCGCCGATAACATTCTTGATACCTTTGAGTAAACCGTTGGCAATCTCGCTTCCAGCGCCTTCGCCATCAATCACATCATTGATTCCCATCATGAGCCCTTTCAAGGGCTCCATCACCGCTTTGGCTATAGGCTCAAACGTGGACTTTCCTATATTTTCTTGAAGTCTCTTGAACTCAAGTCCCGTTTGAGTTGCTAATGCCGATAAAGTTTTATTTAATTGAGCTGTAGCCAAATCCGCTTCATTGGTAGCGGCTGTCGATACCTTCAATGCTGCAGCAAAGGTAGGTTGTGATTTGTTTAAATCCCTTAAAATCGCAGACAGAATATTAGCTTGGAAAACACCAGCAACTTGCTCGCGCAAATACGCTTTACTGTTATCTTTTAAACCTTTGTAAGATTTGGCAAAGTTATTTAAAATTTGAATCGCGGGCAACGTTGACCCTTCCACATCTTTAACGGCTACATTATAAGATTCTAATGCATCCAATGTGCTTTGACGTTGCAAACGCGTAAAAATAGTTTTCATCGCGTTGCCAATAACCGCTCCTCCTCGACCGGTTGTTTGCTGAACGGATGTCACCATTGCATTTAATTCATCAAATCCAACTTTAGCATCTTTTGCGGAAGAGCCCACACGACCAATAGCTTCAACTAGATCACGTGCGCCTACAGCAAACTTAGTTTCAACTGCCACAAATTTATTAACTGAAGATGAAGTTGTGACCAACGCACTATCGAATGCATTAACAGTAGCTGTAAGAGAGCTCACCGCTTTGTCAGCGTTAATGCCAGTCAAACGAACCAAGGTTAAAGCATCAGCCGTTCTCTTAAGACTCTCTTCTGTTTTTAAACCTTGACGAGCAAACTCTAGTGCAGCCTTTGCGCTGTCTTCAAATGATGTGGCATTTTTCTTACTGATCTCAAAAAGCTGATTGCCGAACTTTTCGAGACCTTTAGATGAAAGCTGCAATATACGATTGATATCAGCAAATTGTTTTCCAACCTCAACAGTAGTTTTGGCTAAGTCTCTGAAGGCTTTTGAAATTCCACCTATGACTGCAGTAGAAGCACCAAAAGCAATAACACGCGCATTGGAGGCGGCCAGCGCAGAATCGAACTGTTTGAGATCTCCTGAGATACGACCTAGAGGCTGCCGAAACCCTTTCTCATCAATTTTAAGTTTTAAGCCGCTTCCAGATTTCTTCATGGCGGCTTCCGCCATTTTTCTGCCTCTTTCGACCTCCCGAAGCCAATGTTTTTGGTCTATCCCTACTTTTAGTTCCACAGCCATGATTCTAATCTAATTTATACACTTTTTTTAGCCCTTTATTGCTTGCATTAGATCTTTCATGTCCATTTTGCCTCCTTTTTCTTTTAGTTTGGCCGAGAGAGTATTTTCTTGACTATTGGCCACCCCCAAATATTCGTAGTCTTCCTTTTTAGCCCCCACGAGGGTGGAAGCGCCGTCCTTGTCGAAATTCTTTAATTTATCTTTGGCTTTTTCTTGCGCGTTAACGTAATCAATAATCTTCTCAGGGTTGGTTCTTATTCTGTCAGGAATTTTACTGTAATTTTCAAAAATGTTTTTGAACATCCTGCTGTAAATAATCAATTTTACTTGATTAATAGAAAGCTCGAACAAAGGCTTTGAAAACATATTGTTTACGTTCTCACAAAAAGGCATGTACGGTTGGTAAAAATCTTGCAACACCACCTTCTGAATATTAATATCATCAAAAACCCCATAAGCCGTATTGTACAGCCTAACAATTTCAGTCATCTCCCCCCTCGTCATTTCATCTACCTCTTTTTGATTGTAGTAAGTTCCTGAGAGGTTCTTATCTTTATATAAAGATCTTACAATGTAATGATCGGATACGCGACTGTCGGCATACTTTTCGCAGGTCTGCCCCATAAGGTCTTCTTTCTGAACTTCGAGCAAAAGTATCTTTCTTTGCGCCTCTTGTATTTCTTCGTTGGCGCGATCAATCTCTTTTTTAAGGTAAAGTTCTTTTTTTGTATTTTCCGCCTGAGTTAAAAAATCTTTTTGTTCTTTAATTTTGAAGTCGTCGCGAGCAGTCCACATTTGCTCCTCCTTGAGACGCTCCATTGCGTCACTTTTTGTGGGCAACCCCCGTTCTTTTGCTTTTTTAAAAAAAGAATTGCGAACCTCTTCTATATCAACCTGATCAAAAACAGATAAATGTTTTAAATAAGCGAGCTTCCCCCTATAGTGAATCTCAGACCAACCAAATACTAAATCTTTAAAAAGGTGTCTAAAATTAACATTAGCTTGGGTTGTCGATATCATTTAGGATTTTATCAAAATCTTCTTTTGTGGTCTCAGTACTGAAGTACCAATAACTAATTAAAGCTGCCAGCCTCCCTGCCACCAATTGAAACAAAGAGTCTTCCTTTTCGTCTTGACTGTAATAAGAATCAATTTTACCTTCAAATGTTTTGCCCTCGAACAGAGGCTTGAATTCAGCGTCTTCATCATCCTTACTTTTAAAGTGAGCCAAATGGGTCACATACCATAATATAATTCTATTTTGCGCCTTTGTGTCTGCGGTATGATTGAAGAGGCTTTGGTATGAAGACTCTAAGGCAACGATATCTCGTCGACAAATAGCTACCCGTGCAGTCAATTTATCTATTTCCTTTTTTACTTTCTCGGGAAGACGTTCTACATTTTTGTTTTGAAGAGTGCGCCGAGTAAATTCCCCTTCGGAGTCAGCCAACTCTGCATATAAGTCCACCAACTTATTCGCGTCACTTTCCGCAAGCAAACCTCCTGTGTCCGAATACTTCTTGGCCAACATCGCCTTTGTCAGAATTCCCTTTTTTATACAGTTGCTCATTTCAATAGAAAATTCCATGTCCGCCTCCTCTAGGTCTCGTCGCGTAGGCTCTTTGATAAGAATCTCGAAAGGAACTTTTTTTTCTACTTTTTTTGTGACTCCAATTTCTTCCTCTACTCCTTTGTCATTTTTGCGTTTTTCCTTAGTTTTTTCTTCAACTTCGCGGATATCCTCCACAGTAAATGAGTATATTTGTTTTAACATAAATCTCTAAAAATAATATTAAATATACACTTTTTTTCCAAAGGTTTTTGAAAAAGTGTATAATATGGGCATGGCCAGTTTAATCTCTGATAGCGAAAAAACCTCGCTTAACAACGTAATGGACGATCAGGCGGATACATTTTCCCGCCCTGTCACTATTATAAAAGACCCAGTTGTAACAGTTCCAACCCCTAGTTCCTCTTTTAATTCCATTTATGGAAACGCCGGCGCAACCACTCCCATCACCTACACAGAACAAAGCAGCACCGTGCAAGCCCGCATACAATACGGAAGTATGGGCGAGGATTATTTCACAGCGTCACAATCACCAAACCAAATCAAAGTATATATCCCCGAAGGGCAGGTAAGAATGAAAATAAAAGCTGCAGATTTCGATACCGTCTCAGAAGCAAAAAGAGTCAAATTTGATAATCAAGAATTTTCCTTTTATAGCGACTTTAGGGGGCATGGCTTATTTGATACTAAATTTTACACAGTAATGCTGAAGAAAATAACCTAATGGCATTTTTATCTAACAGGGACCTTCAAAACGTTCAAAAACAAATAGTGCGCGAAAACTCTTTTAAACAGGAAGTTAAAAAGGCTATAAAAAAAGAATTTGAAGATATTCATAAACAATTTCTAGACAGCTTTGATTCTCACCCGGTTACCCAAGAAATAAAAGGGGGCTCCTCCTCCGCCAATATAAGCAAAACATTAGGAGGGGTAGGTAATCTTTTTACTTACATAGGGTTCGAATCAGGGAGCGATCCTATCAAAAAGCTCCGCGAATTATTAGACACTTATGAAATTCAATACCATAGACGAAAAACTCACATCTATACAAAAATTGAAGTCCCCACCAAGGAAGAAGTGTTTGCGGTTACTCCGATGCCATGGGCCACAGGACGAAGCTGGGCAAGAGGAATTGAACGCGGCATATCCGGCCTTGGGCAATATTTAGTCAAAAGCAATAGAATTAGAAAATCTAAGTCTGGTCACGCCATCCAGATCAAAGGAAGAGTGAGAGGTGGAAGATTTTCTAATAGATCGTATATATCCTCCTTACTTAACGATTACTATAAAAACATAAAAAAATTAGAAAAAAAGACATTTTCATGAAAGCGCTATATCAACACGTACTTTTAAACAGTTTTTACCTTTGGTTTGATAATTTTCTGACCAAAAAGGGATCAGCTTATAAGAATTATCGGACTGATCTTTATCATTATACCGACGAAAGAGTTCAAAACAAAGTGGTATTCGGGTCCCCTTACAAACAATGGGTATACGATAAGAACATAACGGATGCAGTCGTTAATCCTCTCATTAGTGGCGATTCTGGCGCTATCGCAGAAGGTACAAGTGGCCTTACTTTTGATTTCGACAACGGTAGGGTACTTTTTGATTCTGATTTTAATACAGGTAACAATATTAGCGGCAATTTTACAGTTAAAGATTTTAACGTTTATATCGCCAATCAAACTGAGGAAACCATGATTACTGAAGGTAAATATAAAACTAACAGCCGATACGGTCGCACCTTGACTTATGTACCTCCTTACGATCAAGCTACTCCGGCCGCTTTTCTTTCGCTGGGGGCTACCACAAATGAGCCTTTTGCGTTCGGGGGCATCGATAACACCATAACAGACATTACAGCAGTTATTTTTGCAGAAAATATTTATCAACTAGACGGCGCTTTGTCTGTTATGGCTGATTCCGCTGAAAGCGTTTTTGGCAACATCCCTTTTACAGGGTCTCCCCTTACGGAATACGGTGATGTAAAATCAGAATATTCCACAGGTTACGACTATGCTAACGTGGCGTCAGATGGAGATTATTACATGATTAATAAAGTAAATGTCTCAAAAGTCTCAGACAGTTCTAATAAAACCATTCCAGTTGATCTTTTTGTAGGTTTTGTGGATTTTGAGGTTTATAAATATCGCATGCCCCGAAGTTAAATGTTCTCAAATTCATAAAAAGGTTGTAAATTATTTTAAATTTAATATACTATTATGGCTAGAAACAGAGTAATTTATCAAAGTCAGGCGGTATTTATATCGCCTTCATCCACTGGTTACCATATGCAAACAGGCAACCGCAACCTAGGCGGTGCTGGCGGTGGTGCTGACGCGCCTGTATCACAAGATGCATATTGGAATACCAATTGGACTGGTGTAACTGGAATATCGCAACCCGATGGAGCCAGCTTAGGAGGCGCGAGTGTTCCACCTAAAATAACGAACCGTTCATTAATTGAACCTTTACATAGGATTCAGTCAGCCAACTTTAACTTCACGATTAATCGTCAAGATATCAATGAGTTTGGCAGATTGGCTCGTCTAGATTCAATTGTAATGGAGTCTCCAACCGTAGGGTTAGATTTTAATTATTACCTTACTGATGGTGGTAATGAGCGCAAAATGGGATTCAACCTTCCTACTAATAATTCAGGAAGCGCTGGGATTCCAAATGGCACCAAGACTCGCATTACCGCGTCCCAAGCTGCATGGACCGGCGACGGTTGTGTATCGGGATATTCTGCACTTTCAGGATTGATTGAAGACACCCAAGGAAACAACTATTTTATTGTTACTTCTAAAGAGGGTGTCGATGTTCAAGGAGACGACGTCTCTGCTACAGCAGGAGATTTTGATGTTATTTCTATTGGAAATGGGTTTATTAGTGATTACTCGATTGACGCTTCCGTCGGATCTATTCCAACTGCTAACGTTACTGTCGAAGCGTTTAACATTCGTGTGGATGATAAAATCTCTGGTTATGTTGAGGGTGCTTTTACCGGCAACCAAATTCCCGGTGTAAACGATACAGACGGCCAACAGGTAAACATTAACTATGAATTCGATGGAGGTACGCTGCAAACAACTGGCGACTATACCGCTGGGGCTACAGTAGCAGACAACACGATTACTGCTCTTCGTCCGGGCGATCTTTTATTGGAGTTTATAAATCCCGAATCGTCAAGTTTCAATAATGATGGTTTCACCGTCTTAAGTGGAGATGGAGCCGCTCACATTCAAAGCTTTGGGTTGTCCATTCCGATGAGTCGTACCGTTTTAGGGAGACTTGGAAATACCTTTGGATATGCTCGTGTCATTGATCTACCGCTGAATCTTGATGTTTCGATTTCAGCCATTGTGTC
>TARA_R110002110_G_scaffold6634_2_pt1 | contig 10506 bp, 5 predicted proteins | sample TARA_R110002110 | Tara Oceans TARA_R110002110 (sample SAMEA4397330) | marine metagenome | biome: Polar Biome; feature: [SRF] surface water layer (ENVO:00010504); material: water (ENVO:00002006), including particulate matter (ENVO:01000060) such as... | depth 5 m
TATGGTAATAAAGTGGACGTCCTGTCACTAATAGGAGAGAGCAATGAGCGATGAAAGCAGTGCCCCTGTTGAGAAACTCACCAAGGTCTTCCATAAGATCAAGGCTAAGAGAGCGGAGTTAACAGCAGAGTTTAAAGAGAAGGACAGTAAATTGTCCGATCAGTTAGATGAAGTGAAGAGAGCCATGCTGGATTTTTGTAAGGCACAAGGCGTAGATAGTGTAAAGACTTCAGAAGGAATGTTTTATAGGTCTGCCAAGCAAAGGTATTGGACTAGCGATTGGAGCAACATGCATGCGTTTGTATTAGAGCATGGGGCACCTGAGTTACTTGATAAGCGACTCAATCAAGCGAACATGAAACAGTTCTTAGAAGAAAACCCCGACCTTACACCAAAAGGTCTTAATGTAGATTCAGAATACGTAGTAACAGTGAGGAGAAAATAATGTTTGTACCAATTGAACAAGTAGCTAAACATTTTGCAGTATCAATATCGACCATACGTGCGTGGTTACGTCAGGGTAAAGTAGACGCAGATACTTTTATCAAGGTGGGAAACACCTATAGATTTAACCTACCTGCCGTCGAAGCATCCCTACTAGGTCGTAACCCTCACAGGGTAGCAGAAGCACCTAGACAGGCTGTTGGGGAAGTTGTAAGCATTCGTGACGCTGGTTATGTGGAAGAGCAGATAGGTTTCGATCTGGATGAAGACGCCTGATGAGCGACGATAGTCTACGTCGAATCAGCCTACGTGGTAGCAAGTTTACCGTAGAAGGTAAGGTACTCGACACTCAAACTATGGACGTGGTAGTAGTTAATGCTGCTCCAGTGTCTCGCGCTTACTATGGTGAGGCGTACGACCCTAATAGGGTTGCGGTTCCAACGTGTTGGTCACCTGACACGCAGCGACCGGATGAAGCTGTACCTCAAGAACAAAAGCAATCCATGCGTTGTATGGACTGCCCCCAGAACGTAAGAGGTTCAGGTGAGTTTGGAGGAAGGGCTTGTCGGTTCTCACAACGACTCGCAGTTGTATTTCAGGAAGAACCTGAAGAAGTGTATCAGCTACAGATACCCGCTACCTCTATATTTGGTAGTAGTAAGGGTGGAGATAAAGGGCTGCAAGAATACGCACGGCTTTTATCCAAGCACGATACACCAATAATTGCTGTCACTACTAGAGTATATTTCGATAGTGATAGTGTTGTACCGAAACTTTATTTCAAACCCCTAAGTCGTTTAGACGAAGACACCTATGCCGCTGTATGCAGCATGGTAGATCACAAAGCTACTGTGAAGGCAATCACTTTGACTGTCCCTGTAACAAGTGAACCTGTGTCCCCGTTCTCCACGGTCGAAGGCTTTGACATAAACGCAAACTAAACTAAAAATTAGGAAATTAAAATGGCTACAAATAATCAATATGTAATCGAGGGCGTAGAAGCTCTTTATCCGCGAATCAATAAGACTTACAGATTCGATTCCGGTGAGAACCGCAGTGTCCCATGTGAACCACTTGAGGACGGCGCTAGGTATGAGATCAAGTTCCGTATGTCTAAAGAAGCTGCTAAAGCTCTGTGGCATCAGATGGAACAGGCTTACGCTGGGAAGAAAGAAGCTAGCTGGCCTGACAAGTTTGACAACCCTTTTACCAAAGAAGAGGGTACTTACGTATTTAAAGCGGGTCTAAAAGGCGCGTACGGTAAAGACCTTACCTTTAAGCCTGTACAATACGATGCGAAAGGCGCTAAACTGCCCGAAGACTTTTTGCTTACCACCGGAAGCACGGTGAATATAGCGGTTACTTTTACACCGTATAACATGCGTGAAGCAGGTGTATCCCTTAGACTACGCGCCGTACAGGTAATTAAGTACGTGCCTATGGCTGCAACGTCACCGTTTGGTGCAGTAGAGGGAGGATTTGAATTTTCTGCCGAAGAAAACCCATTCGAGGTAGTTACTGAAGCCCCCACCGCTATGCCAGTAGTAAAGGCAGAAGTCACTGACACTTTGTTTGAGGATGAGGAACTCGCTACACCGGAGCCTAAAAAAGTAGTTAAGAAGAAAGCTCCTGCCCCAAAAGCATCTGACGATGCACTGGCTGACATAGTAGCCGACTGGGACGACTAATAGTCTCCCACTGTAACAACTACACCCATAGCTAGGATGACTACCGAAAAGGGCGTGTAAGCGCCCCTGCTATGGTACCTCTCGGAATTAGGTAACCATATGAATATTGAAGATTTTTTAAAAAGGGTATTAGCAAGTGAGGGTTATTATTGCGCGTTTTCTTCCAACACCAAGGCGGACACTCGGGTACAGAAATTCTACACCTCTGTGGGTGATATGGCAGATGCAGCTCGCGACCTAGACAGTAAGGGTTATGATGCGTACTTCGCACTAGCCACATTCGAGGAATCAAACTCCCGTAAAGTTAGTAACGTGAAACGCTTGAAGTCTTTTTTCCTAGACTTAGATTGCGGTGTTAACAAGGAGTATCCTACTCAAGAAGAAGCTATCCTAGCATTGCAGGGGTTTTGTAGTACGTTATCCCTACCTGCACCCAAGATGGTTAACTCAGGTAGAGGCGTACACGCGTATTGGTTTCTATCTGAATCCGTATCACTGGACGACTGGCTACCTGTAGCAGAACGCCTCAAAAAGTTATGCGCCCAACATAAATTACTGGCCGACCCATCTGTAACCGCGGACGCCGCTAGGGTACTGCGTATACCCGCTACCCATAACCACAAGACTTCTCCTCCCTCTGTAGTAGAGTTTTATGGTATAGACACTCCTCCCGCCGTAGATTTCGATAAGTTTTCTATGCTGCTTGGTGGAGGGATGATACCAGTACCTAAGAGATTGGTTCCTTCAGGCACAAATGCCGTGATGCAGGCGCTTATAGGCAACAACGAAACTAAGTTTAAAGATATCATAGCCAAGACCGCTAGGGGTACAGGCTGTGCGCAGTTAGGTACGATCCTGACTGACCAAGCCAATTGCAGTGAGCCTATGTGGAGAGCCGGACTGTCTATTGCCAAGTTCTGTAGTGACTCCGAAGTGGCTGCTCGCAACATATCTAAGGGCCACGAAGGTTACTCAGAAGAAGCTACGGCAGGTAAGATGGAGCTGATTAAAGGCCCGTACCTGTGTAGTTCTTTTGACGAGTTCAACGCTGATGTGTGTACGCAGTGCTCCCACTGGGGGAGAATAAAGTCTCCTATAGTGTTGGGCAACAGGGTCATACCCGCGACCGCAGCGGACAACGTGGTCAAGGTACCTACTACACCTGTAGAACCTGAGCTAACTGCCGACCTACCTGCTTCTACTACCCATGTGATTCCGGCGTACCCTAAGCCTTTCTTTAGGGGTGTCAATGGGGGTGTCTATATACGCACGACTGACGCTGACGGTGACCCCGACGAGAAGCTGGTGTATCACAACGACATATATGTCACTAGGCGTATTTCAGATATAGAAATGGGTGAAGCTGTAGTCGTCAAACTACACTTACCGAAAGACGGGGTTAGGGAATTCACAATACCACTCACCTCAGTAACCTCCAAAGAAGACTTACGTAAACACATGGCTATGCACGGCGTAGCTGTTACTAGGATGGATGACCTTATGAGTTATATGACAACATGGGTAAACGAGTTACAGGCTACTAGCGTAGCAACTGAGGCGCGTAGGCAGTTTGGATGGACAGATGATAAGTTCAAGTCATTTGTACTAGGGGACAAAGAAATATTTGGACACACTATTAAAAACAACCCTCCCTCTACCCCGACAGCAGGGTTGTTCCATGCATTTGAACCTAAAGGTACTTTGCAGGAGTGGACTGACATGGCCAACTTCTATGACCGTGATGGGTTCGAGCTGCATCAATACATTGTAGGTACAGGGTTTGGTTCTATCCTTATGGCCTTATGCCCTATTGCATGTTCGGGGTTTCACATCCACAGTAAAGAAAGTGGGCTGGGTAAGACTACTGCCATGTATATAGGGGCATCGGTGTGGGGTAACCCCAAAGAATTAGTGTTAGACGAGAACGACACGCAGAACTCTAGGATGCTACGTGGTGAGGTGTACCATAACCTACCCTTGTATATTGACGAGTTAACCAATGCGAAAGGCGAGGAGCTGTCTGACATGATCTACCAGCTATCTGGGGGAAAGCAAAAGAACCGCATGACCGGCGGCGGGAGCAACACTGAACGTGCTAGGGGTAAACCTTGGAGCTTGTTAGCTGTTACTACTGGCAACACCAGTATCATTGAAAAAGTCAGTTTGTATAAGAACATGCCAAAAGCAGAAGCGCAGCGCATGATGGAGACCAAAGCGGTTAGGTTATTTGCCGATGCAGGGTCTAAGGCTGAGACAGACGCGCACGCAGCTAGAGCTACTACGGTATACGGCCATGCCGGTATACCTTTCGTACAGTTCGTAATTAATAACCTAGAGGCGTGCAGGGAGTTGTTAAACAAGGTTCGCGCTAGGATAGACAAGGCAGCGGGGTTGACAGCCGAGAATCGTTACTGGTCAGCAGGTGCAGCAGCTACAGTAACTGGGCTACTCATAGCCAACAGGCTAGAGCTAGTAAACTATAACACTACAAAACTAATGACCTATACCACAGGGTTACTACTAGAAAACAAAGGGGGGGTAACCGAAATGAGTACTACAGCAGGCGACACCCTAAACGATTTCTTTCACGAGCATTGGGGTAGCATACTAAAAATCAAAAGCACCGATGACCTACGTAAGTCACACGATAATGGATTAGATACGCTAGTAATTCCTGAGTTAGATCCCAAGGTTCGTTTGGTGGGGCGTTATGAGACTGACACTAAACGCGCATACCTACTACCCAAAATACTTAGAGCATGGTGCGGTAAGCAGCAGATGAACTTCGCCTCGTTTAAGAAGGAACTGGAAGACGATTATGGAGCTAAGACAACCAAGGTGCGCCTGACTAAAGGCACTACTACTCAACTACCTCCGACCACTGTCATATCTATAGACTGTTCAAAAGTGGACGTATCAGAATCCTCGTCCTAACGTGTTAATGTTAGATGACTTAGACCCCGACGGCATACGCATTGTAGTTAACTGGGAGGGTATGTCGGTGGGAGCTTCGGTGTTTGTACCGTGCATAAACACACATAAGGCAAAGGAGCAGGTCAATAAGATATCCAAAGTAAGGCGATGGCAAGTAACAATAAAGATAGCCATAGAAAATGGCAAATTAGGTATTCGTCTCTGGCGGACTATATGATACTATATGGGGCGAAGTGGGACTCCCCTGACCTACTTTGGTTTACCCTCTAACCCCCTGCTCGTTTCCGAGGCGACAGGGGGTTTTTTAATTGTCCCTAGCCTTAAAGGCCATAACACGCAATCGGTATAAAAGCGGGTCTGAAAGATACACACCGTTGTACGATTTCTCAGCGCTCTTCATCGCCCTTGTAACACTATCAACGAAGTTGTCTTCGGATAGAACTAGCTCAGGCCAATCGTCGTTAAACTCTACCCCCTCCTTTAGTGCCTCGAACATCAGCTCAACATCACCCCTGCGGTAACCCAGAGTATACTTGGAGGTTATATCTGACTTACGTTTCCCCACTGCCACTGAAATCTTCTTTAAACGAGATGCCGATTCGTTTGCGAGGGTATACCCTATTGGGGGGAATCCCAACGCGCTGAAGAGCAAATCTTTTTCGGTTAGTCCTTGGTAGATTACTCCTTCCTTACGCGTCTTCATGGCTCTATCTTCGCGGTACCTACCGACAACCGGTAAAGTACGAACCAAGTTTGTAAGCCCTGCGGGGAGTAAGTTTTCGAACCCTCGTTGTACTTCTCCGTCTTTGAAGTCTTTTCCTGCACGGTAGAATCTTTTAGCAGTGCTCCATGCAGGGCCACCAAAGTAAAGTCCGATAAGTTCTTCAGGTTCAGGGTCGTTAAGGTAACGATTCTCTCCAAATAACAAGTTAGTAAGTCCGATTCTGCTTGACACGTCTACCCCCGAGTAGTAGGAAAGCGGCCCTTTGTAGAGCATTTCGTCTACCGCGTACAGTAAAGCCCCTCTTGCATCTATATCGTCCTCGTTCTCGAACTCCTCGCTAAACAGATCCATCATCAGCATGGCCATTCCCGCTAGGGGTACTCCTTGCACCCCTGCGAATATGATAGAAGAGGCGGTTACGTTGATCAACTGTTGAGCCGCCTGAATCTTTACCGCTCTCACTTCTTGTTTGGACATCGTGGGGTCAACGCTTTCTACTATAGCCATAAAACTTTTTGCCATAGTGGTGTACATACGCATACCGTAACTCTTATACATACCCGCTACCCGTCCTAGACCTTCTCGAATAATCGAGGGAGTAGTCTCTAGGGTAGCACCGCCGTTAGTTTCGTGGGTCAAGTACAGAGCTTCTCTGGAGGCCATCTCCATTCTGGCAGAGCTGCTTGAGGGTACATCAACAAAAGTAGACTCTCTGGCACTGTACACCCGACTACTAGCTTCCATCTGCTGTAGTACAAGGTCATAGGTAGCAAGTAGAGTAGTCTGACGGTTAAACTTTTCCGCGAGGTTAAACGCATATGCTGACGCAGCACCCCAGCTAGTTAGGCTCTTCAGGTTCTGAAAGGCAGTCTTTTTAGGGCCGCCTTTAGTGTCCGCTACGGCAGATACGTCCATGTTCACCGTGGTATCAATAAGTCCCTGTTCTAAGGCAACTTTAATTATAGGGATCAAACGCTCTTTAGCGGCTACCATAGCTTCCGCTTCTTCCTTAGATATAGGGGAAAGAGATGAAGAAGTTAGAGCCATTATTTTATCTTTGGCATCTTTTTTGAAGGTGACTTGAAGCTCTTTGAAAGTCTTACCCCCTCGTGTGATTTCTACTTCTTTTGTATCGTACTCCTTGTCCATACGAACAACGGTACTTGAAACCGTGTTACTCGCCGTAGAAAACGCAGCCATAGTGGCATCTAGCCCGAATCTTGGCGCTAAGTTTGGGATAATAAACAAGGGTATCTGAGACAAGTTAACAATCGCAGAAGATGCGTTGAACCCAATGGTGTAGATAAACGCTACCTGATTAAGTCGTTTAGCCGTAAAATCGGAGAATAAACCTGTTTTATTTTTAGCTCCTACCCTAGCGAATCTTGCCCTGTCAAGTAACTCATCCCTAATTAGTTTAACAGTAACGGGGTCTGCTGATAGAGTACGGCCTCTAACTACGACAGGGTTGTTCGCCGCATTGTCGGCAAGTCTTTTAGTCTCTTCCTCTATGGCTTTTAGCTTTGCACTACCCCGCATCTTTGCGATTTGCGAACTTAGGCTATACCCTTTGTTGCGGAGGGCAATAGCAGCGTTGGGTATGTATCCGTACGTGTTCGTACGTCCTTGCAAGGACTTAGCAAAAGAAGTTTCTGGTAGCGCGGATATAAACAACTGCATTACGTCTGACTGTACTTCTGGGGGCAAGCTATTCGCCTTAAACAGGTCTAGTACATCCGCTACAAACGATCCAGAGGGAGCATTAACAAAGTCTTTGCTGTTTATGTCGAAGTCGCCATCATAGTACTCCGCTTTGGAATCTACAGTACTTGAGTCGTTTTCAGCTTGTCTCTTAGCAGCCATCGCTTCTGCCTTGGTCTCGAACATAAGGAACACAGGCTGGGGCTTACCATCTACCATAGTAGTGTACGATAACTTGTGTTGGCCTTCCCGCACTAAGGGGAAGTACACGTCGATCTCGCCCCTCTTGGTGATTTCTTTGAACACCCGCGATTTCATTTCAGTGCCTAGCTCTATGTTATCTCCGACAACCAAATCTATCTGCCCGTTAATAACTTCTATAAGGTCGCGGTACATTTTCTTGTAGAAGGAACGCTGACGGTTAAACTCCGCTTGTCCTTTCGGCCCTATCGCGTTCCAGTGTTTTTGCTGTGCTTGCCACACGGCAAACAAGTCTTTTTTGCTACCTTTAGCCTTCTTACCCCCGTACTTTTTCTTTGCCTCTGCTTTATTGAGAGAGGGGTCTACATTGAATATAGTGGCGCCAAACTCAGTGCTGTATATCAAGGAGTTAAAACTGTCCACTACTTTCGAGTTTACAGAATTGACCCACTCGCTAAATTTACCAGACACCTCATCAACTTTTTCTGTGTTTCTTTTTAATTCTGCACGCTGCTCGCCTATAACTTGGTCTTGGTCATACCCTATTTTCTCCATACCGTAACGCTGTGCGACATCGCCTAAAGTTTGCATATCGAGTAATTTTAGGCTTAATTTTTTAGTGCCCTTTAATATAGAACCCGACTGTAAAAAAGCATCCAACTTAGCAAAGAAAACATTAGGAGGGCTACCGTCTTTGCCTTCTTTTGCTAGATCAGAAATAGCGTTGATCAGGCGTTGCCTTCCTTCAAGGCCGGATTGCAGTTCGGATAACGCCTTTATGTTTCTCGTCTCGGGGGTAGGAGCCAACATAGTTAGTATGGCTTGATCCACGGCTTTCAAAGCAGACCCTTTAAGCTCTACGTTTTCTTTCCGGTTGATAGTGCGACGCAGTAGGTTGGTTATCGTGTCGAAGAACCTCTGCAAGAAGGTATAGTCCTTACCCTTAACATTTATGTCTGCCAACCTTCTTTGGAACTCAGGGTTGCTGAACGCCTCGGCTACAAACTCGCGCAGGTTAGTTACCCCATAGAAATCTTTTACGCTGCCCTCTAGGTCGTCAAACAACTTCTGCAAGTTCTTAGTAGTAAGGTTGTTTGGGTCGCTAAGGATTTTTGATGTGGCCGCGTGTGTACTCTCATGCAGTAACGTGTGTATAGATACTGGCACGTCCGAATTGAGTAGTACGGTGTTTGTCCCTTGGTCGTACGCACCTGCTAACACACTATCATCTGTAGAGGCGGCATATCCCAAGGCTTCTAGTTCCTTAGTCGTAACTATACGTACTGTAACGCCGTCCATGAACTCTGATAGAGAAGCTATTATCTGCTTAACCCGTCTGTTGCTAGTGGACTTCTGTAGGGATGCTAACGCCCCCCGTAAGTCGCCGTTCTTTAGCGTACCCCTAACGGCTGTAGACAAGTTAGAGTCCATAACAGCAACAACGTCAACGTCAAGTTCTAGGAAGTCGTACCCCAAAACTTTCATCTTAGCGTAAGTCTCTGCGGAGTCTTTGATAGTCTCAGGAGTGGCATCAGCAAAGAATTTCTTAGCCTCATCAGCACGTTTGCTAGGTCGGACATCTAGCACAAGTAATCTGTACGCGGCGAATACGTCCTCACTCGTTATACCTTTAACCTTAGTAAACTTCTCAACGGCAACGTCGAGTACTTTCTGCGCACGAGTCTTGGGTTTGGGTTTCTTATCTTTGTCTAAGTTCTTTTCGGCTTGCTTTACTTCCTTGGCATCTTGAGTAGTTTTTTCCGCTTTCTTGGCCGCTACGGTCTTGGCCTTTTTCGCTTCAAAGCGTTTTGTGGCGAGCACTTCCGCCAGTTGTTTTAGGTTGCCCTCGGGGTTACTACTAGCGTTAGCGTAGGACTCTGCCCGCTCAACATTACGTTTAGCTGTAGGTGTCAGTATTCCTTTGCTGTCGGTAGAAGTGTAGTCTACCTTTTCGTTCTTTATAATTTTAACGAAGTTCTGGTCAGCAGATTCTTTAACTGTTGCGGCCCTAGCCTCGGGGGTACTTTTACGGGGTTGCGCTTTCTTATCTGCTTTTTTACGCGTTGCTTCTTCTCCCTTACCTTCGGTGTCCAGCGTTCTTTGAGCTTCAGCCGCATCTGCGTCAGCCTCTGCTTGCTCCGCATCTGTAAGTATTACTAGACTAGCGTCTTCTTTACGTTTTGCCAACATAGCGGCATCAGCGGCTTTTTCTGCGCCTTTCTTTACCCCCACGTCTGTGGCCATAAACTTTTTAACTTCAGTGGCCTTATCCTCTAACTGCTTATTAGTCTCGGCACTCAGGTTAGTTTTAGCCCATGCCAAAACAGCTTTAGCATTGTCCCCTCCGGTGCCCTCTAGGTTACTCGCTAGGGGGTCTACCTCTCCCGACTTAATGTTAGGCTTTTTATACTCAACGCTTTTAGGGTCGGCGACTTCGTATATGGCACTCTCAATAGCGGAGACCGGATCATCAAACTGGTTTAAGTAGTCATGCACCTTGGTATTGCGGTTATAACTTTTCTTCTGTTTATCGGTGTACTCTTTTGGGGCTTGTGACCTTCTGGGGGTATTTTTCATCCCATTTAGTCTAGTCGTGTCGGTGTCCAACTTAGCGTGGGGAGTAAGTTTGAGCTTAGTCGTGTCAGAAAATACAAACTTTCCGGTCTTCGGGTTAATCGTTGGGGGTAGCGTGCGCTCCTCTGTATCAACAGCTTCGGTAGCGTTAAATGCTACACGGGCTGCTTCTGCTTCTGCTGAGGTGGCTACGTCTATGGGAACGGGTGTAGCTTTGGCTTTGGCTTTGGCTTTGGCTTT
>TARA_R110002110_G_C13466519_1_pt1 | contig 10501 bp, 9 predicted proteins | sample TARA_R110002110 | Tara Oceans TARA_R110002110 (sample SAMEA4397330) | marine metagenome | biome: Polar Biome; feature: [SRF] surface water layer (ENVO:00010504); material: water (ENVO:00002006), including particulate matter (ENVO:01000060) such as... | depth 5 m
ACGGGAGGCTGCGCACGCAACTCGAGACCAGCTTGAAATTAGTGAAATCCGCCGAGAGGCAGTTGAAGCAGAACTAGAGACGCGGGAACTTGAGATGGACCGGGGGATGACGCATGGGTTGTAAACCTAGAAATCATCTCCCATTTTATGCGTATGCAGGGTAGCGTTCACTTAGAACGCCTGAATTCGCTTGCCGTTGCCAAATGGGCTAGCGCATTGAGAAAATATTGACGTTTCGGGCGTATCTCCCTATAACTAGTCTGTGCCTACACGCACTTTTGCGCGGAATGATGGAACTCAACAACATGTTTGAGCATCGTTGCGCCTGAGTGTTGGATGGGATGCTGGAGCGACCGGAACCTGGTTCTGGAGTCAATTTGGCTGACTGCCGCAGTGGAAGTGAGAACCGTGATAGGCAACGAATTATTAAACTACCTTAAGGGGGATCGCGGTGCGGTCCCCTTTTTTGTTTTAGAAAAAATCGTTTGAAAACATATTGATGTGCGTCTTGCTCGTGACTTTATGCTTCTCGCCATGACAGTCCTGAAACTCTCCAGAAATCGTTGTTTTATCGCCTTCACCCTCCGAAACATTGTAGTGGCGAGTATGGTCAATCCGACAACCAAAACGGAACAGGGCGGTGAGGTTACAAAAATCGCGGTGAGGGGCTCCGGTATCCGGCAAAGAATGGCGCTCTTTCCCAAAAACAAAGAATCGCTTTTGATCGTCAACTGCATATTTAGTCTTGAAATTGGTCTTCTTACGGGGTCGAACACGTCGGCGGAGACCTTTAAGACTCGTATCAACGCAGTTTAAAACCTGAAGGTTAGACGGATCGCTTGCCATTTGCCGATTCAGTTCGTCCAATGCAGAGCACTTGAAATTGCGGAGTGGCAAAGACAGGAGTGGCGAGTCAGAACCACTGTGGAAATGGCGCGCCAAGTAGTCAATGACTTTTGCTAGCTTGCCTAGTCGATCATGTAGGAAATTTTGGTAGTGTTTGGCAGCGTGGGTATTATCAATTTCACATACGAGAGCAGCCGTACGAATATCTTGAGCCAATTTAGCTTTTTCCTGATCAATCAGAATAAGCAAGCTATCGGAATCGCCGACTCTGGACGCGACGAAAGCATCCAAGTCACCCGACGATTTGAAGTCCCGCGCATCGACGGCGTTTACAATAGGGCGCACCTTCCGATCAGCCAAAAAGCCGTTCCTAAAGGCTTCTTTTGGAAAAGCCCTTTGCTTCTGAGTCCCCACAAATTCGCGCAACGAGACGTCAGACGTGACGACGAGCAGAAAAATATTCATCAGTCAGCAAGTAGCTTTGCAACAATTCTCGCTGGGATGACTATCTCCGATTGCTCTTTTTCAGTCAGTGAATTTACGATAGAGAGGAAATCTAGTGTCGTTCGACGGGTGTTGCTGGGCAAGTGCTTAAGTCGTTTAGGAGCGGGCTCCTCTACCACAGTGGCCGGAAACTCGAATTCAGATTCATATGGAACAAGCCCCAATTTAGCTTTCTGATGTGGATGCTCAATCAATTTGAAACCGTCAGCACCTTGAGTTTCCGTCGCAAAAGCTTTCAGGCGCTTTTCACCCAAAATGTCCCGATAATTCAGCTTCTTGTGTTCCTCCAGCTCACTCGGCACGTCAGCCAAAAGAAGCACCTTCTTTGGTGTACTCCAGTAAAACTTAACGCGTTCGATTAGGAACTCTTTTAGTTGTGTTTCATCCATGGTTCAAAATTCCCTTTCCAGAAGAGCTCTCGCTCAGTTTTTGGTGATTGGACCATATAATGCGCCGGCACAATCCGTTTCTTAGCCCATGTTCGAAGCATACGACAGACCTCCAGCCGCAGTTGTCATCGTCTCCTAAACAGGATTTTATCAATTTCCTTACTTAGATGTTTCGCAAAATTATATCCTCAATTTCCCCTGGCGCGAATGCCACATCCCATGACCACTGCCCGAACCCACCGACCTCGTTGACGGCATCGACCCATTCTGCCAGCGCATCGCGTTTGGCCTTGTTTTGGGGGCTATCAGCCCCCTTGATCTCGAGTGCCAGCATTTTTCCGGTTGTGTACTTTACCAGAAAATCAGGGATGTAGCGTCTACGAGAACCCGACCATAGGTATTGGATTTGAAACCCAAGATGGTCGTTTTTTGCATAAGCAAAAACGTCGCTAGATTTCTCAAGTATATTGGCCGCATGGCCTTCCCAAGATGAGTCTCCTACCAAATGACTGATGTGCGACTTTACAGCAGGGAAATTCGGTTTGGTGGTGTACCAAGTTCGCATCTGGCCCGTGGAACCTATTGGATTTTCCTCATCAAACACCGGTATCAGCATTGTTCTGTTTTGCTCAAAGACGCCTTGCATTAGGTGTTGGACAATTAGGTCGATGTTCAATGCAATAAGGATACGACGCCTCAGCGGGTCAGTATGAAACAGCGATGGTATTTCTAAAGCAGGCGAAGCGATAAACTCCTGCACAATCCGAACCAGTTGAGCCGCAAGCAAATCTTCAGTGCCCTGAAAGCTATGGCTCAGACCGGCGAAACCTTTCCTAGATGCCTGAAACACGAGCCTTTGGAGCCTAAAACCATCTGGAAGCTGTTCCAAATCAATGGACGAGACTTTTCCCAGGTCAGTCGCACCGCCTAAAGCGGGCGCCAGCTCGGCGCTGATTGGGGTCGACGCCGGATCAAGCGTCAGCGTAGCAACCTTTGACCAATCTACAGAAAGTTCTTGCCTAACCACAGCTTCGACACGCAGAACATTTGGCCATTTAATCTCAAGATAAGATTTCTCAGGAACGACCTCGATTTGGGTTGTCGGCTTTGGCGGCGGCGGCGCGACTCCAGGATCACCGGCTTCTGAAATCGACAATGGAACGCCGAATACATTCACATATTCCGGCAGGAACAACCCGTCTTTATCGGTATCATACGAAACACGCCTTAATCCTCGACCGACAACTTGCTCACAAAGAAGCTGAGATGAAAATGCACGTAAACCCATAATATGGGTCACATTTTTAGCATCCCATCCCTCCGACAACATAGCGACAGAGATGACATTTTGTAGGTCTTGCCCCGGTTGGCCACGTTTCCCGACATTGTCGATAATTTCGCGAAGAAGTTCCTCTTTCTTTAAAGACGCTACCTGACGCTTACGCGTTTCCGGGATGTCAGCTTCATCGATAATGTCTTGTAGGCGCTGGTCGTAGGCCTTGTCTGATGTCGCGGCCTCGCCAATTTCGGCTTTGTCCAAGACCTTCGAGTCCACACGAAGTGTTTTGTTTGGAGCTTGCAGTTCTGGCCAATGAGCATCGCCCTGATTGAAGTAGTGCTCGATCCGGGCCGAAGTTTCGGTCCTATTGCACACGGTCAGCATCACAGGCGGTGAATGGTGCCCGGCCTCCTTCCAAGCTCTGGCCGTCTCTCGCCAGTCGGCCCCAAGAAGGGTGTAAGCGTCCTGAACGAGCTTAGGCAGGGCCTCATGCGGCTCAGCCTTGGCTCGGTTCAGGTCTTCCGAAACTGATGGATCGCGGTAAATGTGATAGAGCTTTGAACGCAAAGTTTTTGAATCCGGCAGGGCATCATCGCGCACGACCACGCGAGGCGTTTTGACCAGACCGGCCTCAATCGCGTCATTCAGTCCGAAATCTGAGACGATCCAGTCGAACAACGCTGAATCAGTGCTGACCTTGCCGGTAGGCGCAAAGGGTGTCGCAGACAGATCGTAGCAACGCTGAATGCGTCGCGTTTTGTGGATGCGGTCCAACCCTTCGATCCAGCGTGTGGCCTCATCGAGGTCGATTCCCTGTTCAAGCGCTTGCTTCTTGGAAATCTTTAACTCTGGCGGTTTGCGATAGGCGTGGTGCGCTTCATCGTTGATGACGATGATGTCCTTGTGACCAGCCAACTTGCCTAGCACACGCCGCGTAAAGGCCTCGTCAGATTCCTTGCCCTTCTGAACAACGGATCGCTGAACCTCTTTCAGGGGCATCAGTGTATGCCAGTTCTCAATCAGGACTTCAGCTTGGTTCAGCTTTTGACGCATCGACTCGGACGGACACAGATTGAACTCGTCGTAATAACTGCCCTCGCTCGGCATTAGCACCTGCAACCGGCTTTTGACTGTCAGCCCGGGGGCGACAATGAATACCGCCCTACTGAAATCCTTGTTCCGCTTCGGGTAGGTCAGCGCGTTCAACACCTGCCACGTGATGATCATGGCCATCACAGTGGTCTTGCCTGCACCGGTGGCCATCTTGTTGCACAGCCGTTCCCACGCACCGCCATCACCGGGCACATGGATACCTTGCTTGTAGCCCTCAGCCCCTTCGACCCACCAGATCAGCGTCTCAATCGCCTCTAACTGGCAGAAATAAAACGGGTGTTGCCGTGCGCTGTCATCATGCCAATGCTCTAACAACTTACGCGTCACGATGGTCACACCCGGCCATCCGTCCTCACGCCACTGATCCACGCGAGCGCGGATCGTGTTCACCATCCCAAGGATTTCCGTCCGCTTGGTGTTATTGCGCGCGTCGAACACCTCATAGCTGGCAGGACGCCGCTCTGACACGATTTCCAGCGTGCCGTCCGTCTTTGGGTTCCAATGCTGCTCTGGCCGCTCCCACGGGCGGTTGATGATTAGGGACATGGCTTATCCCTCCAGCGCGACGATCTTGAGGGATTCGATACCCCGATCATCCACAATCTTCACCGCGATCCGCTTGTTATCGCCTGCCTCAAAAGGCAACGACACGGTGCCGTGGAACTGCTCCAGCAGGTCCTCGTCCAATTCCGCGCGGATCGTCTTCTTCAGCCGGTTCCAGCCGCCCTTGGCGTCGGCCATGGGGAAGAATACTTGGTGCGGCATGAGCGAACGTTGATCGTAGTCCGTATCCAGCGACCACATGGCGATCTGTTTGGTGCCACCGCCTTCGATCTCGCCGGTCTTGGGGTTGAAGTAGTCAAAGCCATGCACCTCGACCTGCCACAACCCGTCATCGCGCTTGCGCACATCTACCTCAGGCTGGCCCATCAGCCAGAAGCTTTCGTTGCTCGCCCGCTTCTTCTTCAGATCCTCGGTCAGCAGGTCGGTGTTCATCTGCACCTTGAGGAAGGTCATGCCCGGCACGTTCATCTCGTCGATGTCCTTGGCCGCCTCCGGGTCAAAGGTGAAGGCGCAGAACAGCAGGAACTTGGGCTTGGGCATCAGTGTGTAGGCTTCGTTCATCGCCTCTTCGACCTGGCGCTGCTCTAAGGCGGCGTGTTCGGGGCCAAAGCTGACCACGACCCGCTCGCCCGTATCGGCGACCGAGCCACTTGCATGCAGGAACTTGGTGCCGGGGATCACTTCGAATTCGGCAAATTTCATCATGTTGCCGCCCTTGCCGCGCACGCCGGTTTTCAGCAGCTCGTCGCGCCACAGCGATTGGCGCGAGGTTTCGCCTGAGCGGGCGACGGTGCTGTCAGCCTCTTCCGCTGGCAGGCTTTCGTCCAGTGACAGAACGGTGGGCGCGGGCACGGCCTCGACGCTGAACGGGCCTGTGATGCGCAGCTTGTTCTTGTCGATACGAGGCTTGTCATAGAGCGTTTCTTGGTCCGCGTGATCGGCAATGCTCTGATCCATGCGGCGCTGCATGGCTTGGCGGGCTTTGTGGAAGGCCTCAAACGGTTGTTTGGTGGCGTCTGGCCAGTCGTCGGGCAGGTCAAAAGGGACCTCCCATTCATGAAGGGTCTCGCCCTTGGCAAAGTCCACCGGCTTGCCCTTGCGCACGCCTTGCGCGGGTTTGATGGGCTTGGGTGGTGTGGCAGTCAGGACGGAATTGAGCGCGTCGAGCGCCGCCGTGATCTTGGGATGATCCTCGTCATAGATCGTGTCGATGTCGGGGTTATTGGCGATTTTCCCTAACATAACACGCGGCCTTGTATTGTAATCGAAACCACCACCAAGTCCTTCATGCGGATAGCGAAGGGCGTAATAGTCGAAAGACGCGGTCATGAGCCTTTGTTTCGCGAGTGAGATTGCGACGCGAGAAGTGTCACAGGTAATCCAGCGTCGCCCCCATTTTTCCGAAGCGAATGCCGATGTACCAGAGCCGCAGGTCGGATCGAAAACTAGATCGCCGGGATCGGTTGTCATCAAAAGGCATCGCTCAACAATCTTGTTGCCGGTTTGGACAACGTAGACCTTTGGATCAGCGCGATCCTGAACCGCACCGGCGATGTCGAACCAATTATCGGTTATAGGAACCTGATCGAAATCGCTAAAGTGCCTTATATAACGGATTTTGCCACGTGGAGTGATCAAGAACCGATTGGCCCTCGTCAATCTTCGCATTCCATGCGGGGCGGGAGCTTTCCAGTGATTGCCTTTCCCTGGATGAAAGCTCATTCCGCACCAATCCCAATCAACGGTTGCAGCCCCTTCGCCTTGAGAACTTGGGTTGTCATCAGTAAAAACTTGCGTTCCGTCTTCGATCGTTTCTGGACGGAGCCGCTGCTCTTTCGGAAGCGGACCTTTGCTTCCATTTGCGAAAATGGCTTGATCGTAGTCGCCACGCACCGCTTCATTTCGATCTTTTGCAAGATAGAGTCGGTTGAATTTAACCTTCGCTTTATCCTTTGCGAACCAAAGAATGTAGTCGCCGGTACGGCTTAGTCCTGATGAAGCGAAGCCGCCTGTTGTGGAATAACTGATTAGCGACATTGAATTTTTCGAACCAAAAACTTCCGATAGTAGCTGGCGAACATGATGCACATTCTCGTCCGAAATCTGCACAAATACCGATCCACTCTCGGTCAGCAGTTCCCGCGCTAGCATCAGCCGGTCCCGCAGAGAGGTGAGATAAGAATGGATGCCCAACTCCCAGGTGTCGCGGAATGCCTTGATCATCTCGGGCTCTTGCGTCAGGTCGGCGTCTGACCGGTCCTTTACGTCACGCTTGTTGGTGAAGGGCTGAAAGTTCGACCCGTATTTGATGCCATAAGGCGGGTCGATGTAGATCATCTGCACCTTGCCCGCCATGCTTTCCTTGGTCAGCAGCGAGTTCATCACTAGCAGGCTATCTCCCGCCACCAGTCGGTTCGACCAGCCCTTTTCATGGCTGTAGAAATCCAACGCCTGACGCAGTGGTAGGTTTTCAAACGGGGCCGCGAACAAATCCGCCTGCCGCCACTGGCTGGATGCATCCTGCCCCTTCAGCCGCTTGGCCGCATTGGCCAAGATTGTCGCCGGGTCGACGCGTTCATGCACATGCAGGGACACGGTATCGACCTCGAACGATGTCTTTTCCGCCTTACCGGTCCAGTTCAGATAGGGTTGCTGCAGGCGTTTGAGTTCCGTCAGCGCATCCTTCATCTTAACCGGATCATCACTGGCCAAGGCGTCGTCAATCAGAGTCTCAATTGCCCCGCGCGCGCTGTCGAAGTTCAGAACCGGGTCCAGATGCGCGTCATAGGCCCATTTGCTCTTCTCACCGTCCGGGTCGGTATCCGCGTGCACCATCCCAACCTCGGGGTTGTTCACACGCGTTTCGCCGTGACGGTAGGACACCACCTGCGTCGGATCATCCGACCGCGCCGCACTCTTTTTGCGCGTCGTCTTGGCGGCTGGCTTCGCCACCGGTTCAGGTGTCACTGACAGCTCCAACTCCGCGACATCGGCACGGTAGACTGATCCACCCCGGCCCTTACCTCGCCCCAACACACCATCGTCAACCAAGGCATCACGCGCCTCGGCATAGGCGTCTTCCGAGAGTTGCGGGAGGTGATCCTTGAGCAATGCCATCATGGCCCCATTACCGATGGATGATCCATCCTCAGGCGTCAGGGAAAGGATCAGGTCGGAAAGGTCTGAGGACATCGGTAGTTACCCTTGAAATCACTTGTATTTATTTGATCAACCCTAAACGGATCGACCACAGGTTGCATCATGCAAATTCGACATTACGCGAAGCGCGCGACGCCGCAGCAATACGACGTGCAAAATAAACCTCGACAGTAGCAGCCAACGCAAAGGCAGGCGTCGTCAGAACAAGGGCAATTGCGGAGAAGGCCAACAGCACGTTCAACGGATCAAGCGTGCTAGATGTCGAAAAGAGCATGAGCTTGGCATAGCAAGGCAGATAGATCGCCGCTGCGATGACAAAGAGGTTGAACACCAGATTGGTGAAACGGCCAACGTCGTGCTGCACCCTTTCCAGAATGACCAGCTTTTGCCGCTCCATATGCGGAATGTTAGAAAACTTCATAGTCTACTCCCTCAGCAATTCGATCCAGGTGTGAACGGCTTCCATTTGAATTTCGTTTCCGTCGGTCAGGGACCGATACCAACGCGCGACAATTGCCCCGCGCTTTTCGCTTTTGATCGTGATGCCTTGCTCCGTCAGAAAACGGTCAAGGGACGTTTCAAACTCTTGCAGGGCCTCGATGTCATGTTCGATCCGCGCCGATTTGGTGCCCAGAAGGATCCAGTTGACGTCCGACTTGAATTTTTCGTGCAGCATAACCAGAGCTTCGATTGGCAGACCGCGATCACCCTTTTCATAACTGTGATAAGCACGCAGCGAGACCCCGATCTCCTTGGCCATCTCGGTTTGAGACAAACCGGTTTCGTTGCGGGTAATGGCTAACCGCGCCCCGATCCCAGTGAAAAAATCCGCCACTTCCCGGCCCATCAAAACTTTCCAATTGACTTTAGTGTCACAAATAGCAAATTTGCACGAAATGACACTTTATTGCTTCTTTCGTATCTGACCACGCAAAATGGCTCGAAACAAGCGATTCTGACAACTTCAAGCGCTGGAGGTACATTTGGAACAGGAACGTCTTCTTTCACCCAAGCAACTTGGCAACATCGTAGGGCTGAGTGCTGCGCAAATTCGCGCACTTATGAACGACGGTAGACTGGAGTTCGTAGAGATATCTTCGAAGACAAAGATGCTGACTATGACCGGCTGGGAGCGGTTTCAACGCAAAGCTACGAGGATCAAGATGTCCGAGAACACGGGGCACGAATTACCCTCAAATGCGAACTGAATAGGGAGAGAGCAGATGGCCATGACCAATCTCAATATCAGCGTGATTGGCAAACGCATGATGAAACAATCGGAGGCCGCGAGCTACACGGGTTTGCCAGTGAAGTACTTCAAGGCAGCGTGTCCGGTGCGTCCGGTTGAACTCAAACAGGGAACCCTGCTTTGGGATCGAAAGGACATCGACCTATGGATCGACGGTGTAAAATCAGGCGCGGTGACGGAAACGCGCGATGACATCCTGGGCCGCCTCTGATGACCCAAGTACGTGTCACAGGTTTCAAAATATTCAAGGACCGGCATGGAAAGACGCGTTGCTACCACCGCGCCACAGGCCACAAGATCGATATTGAGAAGGCCCCAGTCGGGTCTGCCGAGTTCTTTGCTGAGTGCGAAACGATCCGAGCCATTGCCGAGGCGCAAAAGGCGAAGGCACCGAAAGCGGGCACCCTTGGTGGACTCGTTCAGACCTATTTCGAAACAGAGCATTTTCAGAACCTTGCCGAGACAACGCGCGGCGACTACCGGAAATGTGCTGATTTTCTTGAGCCGATCAAGGGCACGCCCGTCCATGTGATCGATACACCTCTGGTATCCGGCATCCATGACAAAGCCGCAAAGAAGATTGGCTGGCGGCGCGCTAACATGGTGCGCACGTTGTTGAGCGAAGTCTTCCGATACAATATCCCAAAGGGCTTGATCGCTGCGAATTACGCCAAGGACGTGATCCCCAAGCGTCGTCCCCGTGATCGCGCCTACGCCAATAGGCCGTGGAGCATTGAGGAGCGGGACATCGTCCTTCCCCGAGCCAAGGCGCATGTACGCGTAGCCCTTGCTCTGATGATGAATACCGGCCTCGATCCTTCGGACGCACTCAATCTGCGTAAGGATCAGCTCGACGGTGATACTATCTGGGGCGTGCGCGGCAAAACTGGTGAAGAAGTCGCCATTCCGATCAGCCCTACTTTGCAGACGGCGTTAGACTTGTTTCCGGAACACCAAGCCGAAACGGTCCTCGCCAGTTCGCGCGGCGATGCGTGGACTTACAACGGGTTTTCAACGGTTTGGCATCGTTTCAAGACTGAATTGGAGAAAGAAGGTTTGATCGCACCGGGCCTGACGCTCAAAGGATTGCGCCACACGGTAGCCACCACCCTTCGCGAGGCGGGTCTTGATGAACGCCGCATTGCCGACCTGCTGGGGCAGAAAACACCGTCCATGGCGCGACACTATTCCCGTTCGGCAAACCTTGCGGAAAAGAACCGCGAAACCATGGCGACATTGGAAAAAGAAAACGAAAGGCGCGCGAGTATTGTCAAACCTTTGCCCGGAAGCGTCAAACCTGACCAAAGTGAGGATCAAAAATGATCGGTAAACTCAATTATATCAGAGAGTTAAATGGTGCCCGGGGGCGGAATCGAACCACCGACACGAGGATTTTCA
>TARA_R110002110_G_scaffold285555_1_pt1 | contig 10492 bp, 9 predicted proteins | sample TARA_R110002110 | Tara Oceans TARA_R110002110 (sample SAMEA4397330) | marine metagenome | biome: Polar Biome; feature: [SRF] surface water layer (ENVO:00010504); material: water (ENVO:00002006), including particulate matter (ENVO:01000060) such as... | depth 5 m
ACCAACCGTTAGTTTCATTAAATAAAGCTTCCCAAATATTTGAAAAACCATCTACAATCATTGTTGTAAGCCAACTATTACCTATAGCGTCATTAATTATTTCTCCAATACCCTTAAACAACGAATCGAACATAAACACAAGACCACCAACAAGTACACCTAAAGACATAGATATTCTCATACCCCAATTGACAAACATCCATTTCATCTCATCTAATGCTTCTCCTGTTGAGACTTTAACATCTCTCATTTTTTCTCCTAAGAGTCCCAAAGACCCAGCAACTTGGACTATATAAGCTCCTATATATGCAAAGGCCCATTTTATAGACTCACCCCATCCTTTAATAATATCAATAGTAGGCTTCAATGAACCCATCACTTGTAACCCAACTACACCAATAGCAGCTACAGCTAGAAGTAGAGCAGAGGTTAATGAAAAAAGGCCAGCTACTGCTTTACCTAATCCGCTTATAGCTGTCGTGAGTAAACCTACTTTAGCCGCTTTCGGTGCTGCGCTCTTCCCACTAGCACCAAATCGTGCCACTTTACTTTTACTAAATTTACCAGATTTATTTGGTTTAATTACTCCTCCACTCGGACCAACAATATTACCTTCTACATCCATATTGTATCCTTTTTTAAGAGGTGGTAATGCACCAGCGGCAGTTCCACCACCTGCGGCACCTACACCAGAGGCCGCGGCAGTACCACGAGAAGCAGCTAAATCTAATTCAGACTTAGCTAGAGCATTATTTACTCCTGTTTCACCAACTTTAGCAATAACATTAGTTTCAATTGCTGTAGTTTCAGCAACCGTAGCTGCCGTAGCAGTAAATATATATTGATAAAGGGTAATAAATCCTTGAGCAGTAGCTCTAATACCCGCTGTAAGACTAAATAATTTATTTAACATCGAGAATTGAATAACCAAACTTGTTACTCTAGGGCCCATAATATCCATTGCTTTCATTAATACCTTTATAGGTAGTAAATAAGCTTTGAGTACGCCTAGCGCCATTTTACCTTGCCCAGCGAAACCTTTTAAGAAACCTATACTATCCTTTAGAAGCTCAATTAAAGCTGTTACAGCTTCCACTGCAACGTCTTGAATAGTAAGACCAAACTCGGTTAATTGTTTATTTCCTTCTTCTCCAGTCACTATAAGGTCTTGAAAGCTTGTTATACCCTCAATAATAGCACTATGGAAATTATTCATAGCTCCATTAGCTCTATCAACCCCATCATTATAAAAGAACATCATTTGAACGTTATTTTTCAAAATCTGTATTTGAGCTTGCATAGACTCATTCTGAATCCTAACCATCTCATCTAATTCCCCACCTGCATTAGCAACATCTTCCACAGCTCGACCAAACTCATCTGCATTTTGAACTAAATGCACGAAAGCGGTTGCACCACGGACATTTAAGTCATCAATAAGGGCAGTTAGTAGCTCAGTATTATTTGCGGCTTCAGGGCCGATAATGTCTGAATATTCCTTGGCTATAACAGTCAAATCCTTCATAGAGCCGTCTGCTTTCTTAATTCCAAGACCCATTCTAGCGAATGCAGCGGTATTATCGTCAGCGTGCTCAGCAAACTCAGCGAGAGCTTGCCTTAGACCACGACCTGCGATACCTGCTTCGAGTGCACGGTTGGTTAATACTTCCAACGCACCCAGTAATTGGTCAAGTGATTGACCTGTGGCTGTAAAGAACGGCATAGCGAATTTGACAGCACTTGTTAAATCTTCATATTCAATCAGAGATTTCTGAATAACATGTGCGAACTTATCTGTTACTTCAGCTGCTTGTTCCATTTCCATGCTGAAACCCATGAGAGTTTGAGTAGTTAATTTAGCTATAGTATTATGGTCTCCTTGGACAGCCATAGATAACTTGAGTGTTGAAGGTAAAACTTTCATAGATTGGTCTGCTGACAAACCAGCCGATGCTAATTGATAAAGACCTTCTGCACCATTTTGCATCTCCATACCAAAAGTTTGTCCAAATTGAGTAATAACTTCACTAGTTTTATATAGTTCCTCTCTAGTTAAATTGAAAACAGAATTTGCATTCATCAGTTCCCTTTCGAACTCTATCAATTCTTGACTGTTTTGTTGAAGTTTATAGAACATTGCAGTTAAGGCTGATATAGATTCTCTTAGAGCGTTACCGAAATTATTTTTTAAAGCTTCAGCGAATTGAGCTGCTTTCTTTGCTGCACGTGCTGCACCCTTTTCTAATGCCTTTAAAGCTTTACTTTCACCCATTATAGCTTCTTTTACCCTGTCTCTTAATGTTTTTTCTTTCTTTAGTAATTGGTCAGTATCTTGTTGGTGTTCTCTTTGTACCTGAGCTCTTTCATCTGACATACCCTTTACTACTTGATGAAAATCTCTAGCTGCATTTAAATTGTCTTTAAAGGCACGCTCTTCTTCATCTAATAAATCTAAAGCTTCAGCACCAGCAGTTCCAGTTAATTGTTTTGTAGCCATCAACCATTTGGTTTTAAAGCGCATCATTTTTATTTCTTCCATTCCATTACGGTGACGCCGTTGTGCGTTTTCCATTTCTAATTTAGCTATTTGTAATAGCTCTTTTTGCATTCTTTCCGCTGCTTTTCCTTCCTTTGCGAATAATTCAGACATCTTACCGATATCAAATTTATCGTGTAGTTCTCCGGGACCTCCTCTTTCACCTTCTTTACCAAAAATCTCAATAGCTAAATCTGGTGAACGCTTTTTAACGTGACTAGCAAAATCAGTAAAGGCTCTTTTACCAGCTTTAAAAGTATTTTCTATGTGTTTTGTACCTTTAGCACTTCCCATAGCCTTTTGGGATTTCTTATATTCGCTCATTGACCTACCAGCGGTAACTTTAGCACCTTGGTTAGCCTGTCTCATGGATTTAGTAAATCTAGCTTGACCTGCTGCTAGTTTCGATTGTAATGTGCTTCTATGTTTTTCAATACGCTGCTGCATATCAGATAAATCTTTTTCAGCAGCCCCTCTTCTAGCACTAGAAGCTTTAAGCTGCATAGAATTCATCTTTTTATATAAAGCTGAGGCTCCTGCGCCAATAATTTGGCTTGCCTGTCCCATTGCCTGTTTAGACGGGAAGGCTAATCCGATAGCTACTCGAGCTGCAAATACTTGTCCAGCAAAACCCATAATTTGACCTTTATCCTAATCCACTAAAATCTACATTACGTTTCTTACCTATCATACTATCGTATTTAGCGCGCTGTTCTAAATAGCGTGCCCAAGTTTGACGTACTCTAGGTTTATTCTTTGCCATTGAAGCTATGTCATTGTCATCATATCCATCCATTGCATGCAATAGTTCATATTCATTCAGTGCTGCGAGTAGTCCTCGCAACTCCATTCTTGGAGTTTGTTTTATATCCTCCCAACTCATGCCTAAATTCTTCATAAGTGGGACGTATATTAATACCGCATCAGGCGATTCCGTCATCAGAGCGTAAAATTTTCTGACTCAGAGCTCTCTATACCCATGATGAAATTGGAAATCTTATATCTTAAAGATGTCGGTAGCATACCCCAATTTTCTTTCATAATCGTTGCTTTAGCTGGCTGTTTAGAATTAGCCTTCTCTATCATTGCTACTATCCGTTGATTTCCTATCTTTGAATAGTGTTCCATTTTTTCGTCTTCGCTAGACCCTTCTGCTATTGAACTCATTTTTGGTTCTTCAGCTTCTACGAGTTCACAAAAGTGAAAGGAAAAATCCTTTCCACGATAATCTACGCTTCCTTTCTGCACTTCATCAGTAAGTGCTATTAGTTCTTCTATGCTCCATGTCGATTGTTCTTCTTTTTTTGTCATTTTAATCAATTCCTTTTTTTTCTTTGTTAGAAAGGGAGGTCAACCCTCCCCTTCAGTTAACTAACCTCTTTAGAAGGCAGTTGTTGCTGCAACGGAGCCAGTAAGAGCCAACAATGGAGTTACGTAAGACATAAATTCCATAGTTTCGTCTGCTGTTCCATCAGCGTTTAGTGTAACGGTGTGCGATTGAATGCACGCGTTAGGGACTGTAAATACCTCAGCACCATTTTTCAACTCTAAGAATAATCTGTATCCGTGAGTGGCTGTTGGTTCTTCTAAGCCATCCCATGGGTCAGCTGAACCATATATACCCCAACGATATCCGTTGTTGAAAGTAAGGTCCCAATCCATATTAATCTTTTTGCGTGTTAATGATACAGTTGTTTCTTTTTTGGATTCAACTTTCTGTACAGAACGTAGACCGAAGTATGTTACATCTTCATCCACTGCTCCGATAGATAAGTCACACCCAGTTAAATCTAAACATAAATTACCGAAAGCGTAATTAGTTGTAGATGTTACAACACCACTAGCGAGAGGCATAGCGAAAGTTCTGTTACTTGCTGCTGCGGTTACTGCGGTTGAGGCAGTTGTACCACTCCAGTGTAAACCAAAAGCACTTTCAGTACCAATATAGGCATTTAAATCTCTTCCTAAGAAATAAGTCATGCTTACATGTCTCCTGCTACTAATGTAGCTATATCAAATGTGTTTGCGCCTGTAATTGTAGTTGGTTGAACTGTAGATGTAAACTCTAAAGTCTCATCTGCTGCACCATCCGCATTTAAGGTCATTGTGTGTCCTGTGTACATACATGAGCGTAGCGTGTAAACTGGTCCTGCGGCATTGTTCTTAAGTCTTACATGAACTCTATAACCGAAAGGTCTGTTTGCAGCTGTAGCCCCTGTTATAAACATAGGGTTTGTGCGTCCGTCACCGACTTTCCAAGCTGAACCATCATATTGTAGTCCAAAACGAGCGCCCATTCTGTTAGCATCTGCATCACTTCCTATGAAGTCGGCTGTTGTTGCTGGTCCATTGAATATTATATCAAAGTCGTCGTTTGTCTTTTTCTTGGTAATCGATACGGTATTTTCGTTCCTTAATTGAACTTTGCTTGTGGAAACTTGTCCGAAGAACGGACCTGTGTCTTCGTCTGAGATTCCAATACTGACATCAACGCCAGTTACGTCTGAAACTAGTCCACCACTAACAATAGCTTCGCTCACCATGCTTGGGAATGTGCCATTCGCATCGGTTGTTACACCGGCTGCGTTTGATTCTACTCCAACTGCACTGTTTGCGACTTTGCTTTCTGTAGTGACGAATACTTCAACGTCTCTTCCTAGGAAATATACCATTTTTATTTTTCTCCTTTTATTATCTAGATAACATTACGTTACGTTTCACTCGATTACATTAATATACTCGCGTCGAGTATATAAAGCTTATGCTAATTTGGTCAATCAGAAGGGTGTCCAAGCTTTTCCTTCATCTATCTGACCGGGTGTTCCCTTTCCAAGACCAGCTGACGCAGCAGTTCCACCTAACATAATAGAGGGTAGCATCCACTGATTTAAAGAGCTAGCTGCTGAAGACGTACCAAAGGTGCCATCATTTGAAGCATATGCTTTTGAACCTTCCCATACGTTACTTCCCATAGCTGATTTCCATTGTCTAGATAATTCTACACTCTTTTGTGATAGAGCAGACATAAACTCAGCATCTGATGTTTGTGCTTCTATTGTAGTCTTTATAGCATCTTGTATATCTTTAGCTATTTCATAGGGCATTTTAAAACCTACTGTTGTGGTAGGGTATATGTTATTATCAGTATAAGGACTTAATCCTCCTGAACTCCATTGTCCTATTAAACCATCTATTTGAGCACCACGTCTAGCCAACTGATTAAATAATAAGTCATCAAAAAGAGCGTCTCTTTCTCCTTGCCAAGAATTCCAGCTTCCTGCTGCTGCCACTCCCACTACATCTAAGAATAATTTAGAACCGTCTGTCAAGGCTGTTAAAGTTGGTTTTGTAGCACCTATTTTATAAGGCCCTACTAAACCAGCTGGACCACCATTTTCGTCATGTATAGTAAATCCCCAAGAAGCCATATAATCACTATTACCATGATTAAAAGGAGCAGTGAATTCAAAACCTTCCGTTAAAGGATTATTGTCGCTCGCTGCATCTAATAACCGAGTAGATGTCTGACGTGCTTGGAAACCTAATGGATTCTTACTAGGGTCACTCGCGCCACTCATGTCTGTAAGAGCAGTAACTGCGTTATCTAAATTTTGACTATGTGAAGTTAATGTTTTTTGCATCTCATCTATTATCTTTGTATTGAATTCAGCTATTTCATTAATAATATTTTCTGTATCTCCAGTTAAATCTAAATCAGCATAACCTCCTTTATCTGCTAAATCGTCAGCAGTAATTTCAATACCTACAGAGGTTTCTTGACTCATCTTGATAACTTCTTTTAATGTATTATTATTTTCTCTTAGATGATAAACGAATTCACCTTCTGCGCCTTTTGTAGATATATCAACGTTCTGCCTATTCTTTGCTATTCCTTCTGGTAACTGACCTACCTTAGCACCCGGTTGAAATTGACGTGGTAGAGAAGGTGACCATGTATGGCCAGACTTCGCATCGTATCTTTGTTCTAATGTGGCTAAACCTCTTTCTTCTCCTGATTCTCCTTGTATATTTCTTATTTTTCGTTCATTGATGTCTAGTCCACCCTTTTCATCCGAATCGTTATATAAATCTTCAACATTACCAGCTAAATTTTCTTGTAACCATTTAGTTGCTTTTAATATGCTAGTCTGTGGTACTCTCCAATTCCTATTCTTTCTGAAGGTTGGTTCTGCATTAGGAGGTCCTGATAAAGTCTTTGCTTTATCTTTCCATTTACCGCCAAAGTTATCAGGTAACTGACCTTCTCTTGCGGCACTAGCGAACTCATCAGCTGTAAAATCAGAACCAAATAATTCTTCTAATGCTTCAATTTTATCTGAAGTATTACCCAACTTTGATAATCTCTGAGACATAATATTACTTCCTACAAATTTTCCTCCTTTTGTTTTCATGAACTGCTCCCTTATATCTCCGGGTTTAGTTAAACCCATCCCAAGTAAACCAGAAGTCTTTCCACCTTTAACTTTACTACCTACCAAATATTGTTTTAGACCAGCGGGCGTGTTAAATTTAACTCCGTAATCATTTTGTATGTTTGTACCATTTATAGCTAATTGTTGTAAAGCCCATGTAGCTGCTCCTCCACCATAAAGCCAATGTACAAATGGGAGTGCGGTTGATGACATATAATCCAAGTCCATTTTATCAGCAAATCCCCACACTTTACCAGTTCCCATAGTAGGCCCCCATTGAAATCTAGCTACGTCTTCTCCTTCTTTGGGTCTTCCTTCTAAACCATAACTTAAAGCTTTATTAGCAGCAGCGTGGAACATTCCCATAAAGGGAGTCCATCCAACACTAAGTTGTCTATATATTTTCTGATTAATTACATCATTCAGATTTGGAACAATGTTCTGTACTTTTTCCGTCATCTATAATTCTCAAAACTAACTGCCATAGTAGCTGAGCTACCCCATAGTTCTAATTCTGACATATAACCTACATCGGTAAAGCCATTAAATCTTCTTTCTATAACTTGTACTTTACTAGCGTCAAAAGTTATATCCATAAGGGTATTAGCTATATTCAGCATAGCCCAATTGAGTAACCTCCTTTGTTTATATACTTCAGCTCCACCACCTCCATCGGGGGTGATAGATTTCTCAGAAGCTTTATTTACCATAACACTAAATCTAAATCCAAGACCATATATCTCACCAGTCTTTTCTGTAGCACTAGCTCCGAATGTGACATTTTGCCCCATAAAATTTGTATCCATACCGTTAGCAATTTGCTCTACTACGATACATGGGTAAGTTACGTCAACTTGGGAGGGATATTGTCCAAACACAGTAAAGCCCGTGAAATCTGTTCTAAGCTGGTCTATAATAGCGCGTTCTATAGTATTAATAAAATCAGCCATATGCTCTCCTTAGTGAATCTCTTCTACCTTTAGTTCTTACGCAATTAAATATAATATAACCGTCAGTCATATCTTTCAATGAATGAACGTGCCATGATAGAGACTTATAGAGCTCTACTTCTTTTAATTGTACTGTATTACTAGTTGCGCCATAACCTGTGTAATTAACCTGTAGTTTATTTACATTAGTTTCATAATCATAAGTTCCTCCTACTGTGACTGCGTAACGAGTCCCAGCTCGGAATACACTAGTAGAAGTAGTATTTTCTTCATATGGCACATCTATAGTTAACCAGCTACCACTAGGCACTGTTAAAGATGATGGTGTATATGTAAGGGTTTGTGGAGTACCTGCTGCATTAATTATAGTAAATGTTGTGATAGTAGCTGTAAAGTTTGTTTTTATCTTAAACTTAAGTCTATCTGCTTCAAGTGCATTTTCAGATGTAGCTGTATATCTTATATAACCGTTTCCCGTGAGAGTATTAGTTATTGATTCATTATCAGAAGTTATAGTTCCAGCATCTGTGCTCCAATTAGTAGTGCCTGATGTTTCAGGAATAAATATACTTCTTTGATTAGTGATTAATCTATCCCAACCTTCTATCTCATTAAAAGCAGTATTGTTGGTTTGGTCGAAATTAGGAAGGTTCTTTATAGTAGATAAATTAGGAGTATAAACTCTAGCAGCTCCTATTATATTACCTCCGCCTTCTTGGATTTGATAGTCAGCGGTAAGGGTGGGCCTTATAATGGCTGGTAAATTGGGCATTAATAATTCGCTCCCACTAACCACTCCTGTTTCTACGCCATAACTATCCTTTCCGTAGATAGGAGGTCTATGGTACACGACATATTGAGCCTGTTCTGTTCTATATCTTAAAGCTCTAAAGATACGATTCATATTCATGGCTCCGGGACGGACGCCTTGGGAACCAATCAAACCGGGCATTAATACCCTCCGTTGTCCCTAGTTCCGCGTGGTACAGGATACATATTCTTAGTAGAGTCAACACCGACCACGTTCTTTTTCCAGTTGACATTTCCAGTCCATGGGTTAGCATTGTAAGTTGTTGTCTTAATGCTGAGTCCCATCTTCATAACAAGTTGTTGTTCGGCTAGTTCTTTGAAATGTATGTATTGGTCAGCCTCATAGTATACGGCTAAGTCGCCTACTTGTATACGTTCTATACCAATACCATTTTGAGCCATAGCTCCTAAGTAACATGTATAATACATTACTGCATTATCATAAGTATTATTATCATTGAGAACAAAGGCTGTTCCTGCATTCTCACTAAACCATTCTGCTGAAATATTGGATAAGATATCAAGAGTAGCATTATCTAACTCTACTTGTTCAATGCCCGCTAACAAGCGAACTCTATCTCGGAACGTTGTGTTCCATGTTATATCTACTGCCATTACATCATCCCATATGCACCTGCTCCACCAGCCGCTGCAACAATAACAGCTAACCATCTTTGGAGTGATGCTTTAATATCATTTTCCCACATCTCGTGATGTGACAAATGATTGGTGAAAAGAGTTTCGAATTTTTCCATACGATTGAAGACAGTTTTAACACGTTCGTCCATACGTATCAGAAGTTCGTCCCTTTCTTCATCCTTCATATCTAATTTACCACCCTATCATATATAAAGGTTTCTCTAAACATAGGCCTTAAAGCATAGTTGCCTTGGAAATGTTCCATTCGTTACCTTCATAAATACATTCAAGTCTAAAATAAGAACTACTACCTTGCCCTGTTGCGGTAGCAATTGTTAAAGGTCCGGATTGTCCATTTATTGTCTTAGAAGAATTACTTGTGAGTGTAGCAGTCATTGTTATAGCACTTCCACCTAGTGGAGGTATTTGGTTTTCACCTACTGCGGTTCCTATTATAACATAAGCATCGCCTGCTGTAGGACTTGCTGGTAGGGTTATCGTTTGTGATTGACTAGTAGAACCTTCTGGGGATGCCATTGCTGCCAAATTCCAGACGTAAGATGCTGTAGTCATAGTTCCGGCGGTACCATCTGAGATTAAATCAAAGTTCATATGTCCTTCAATTTCAACACTACCTGCAACGTGTAGTTTTTGAGCGGGTGCAGCTGTGCCTATGCCTACGTCTCCCTTAAATTCAGCGATTTTATCTTCTCCCAATCTCATTATTTCAGTGCTAGTATTAGTTCTAAAAATAAAATGTCTAAGTATAGAATCACCCGGTGTGTCTATATTGAAATACATATCATTGTGAGCCCTAAGATACATATTATCAGACTCACCCATTATGTAATTGTTGGCGTCGTTTAAGTATAATCTTGCAGAATTTGTATATCCAGAACTGACATCTAAAGTATATGCAGGAGCAGCTATACCTATACCTAACCTATTAGTTGAAGCATCCCACCTCATCTTCTCTGTAGAGCCATCATCATCATACCATATAAAATCTCCAGTAGAACGGTCAATACTAGCACTCTTATACCATGTTGAACTGTAAAGTCTGTCTATATTAAAATCACCATCATCACTAGTATCTCCTAAACGTAGATTCCATCCTACACCTG
>TARA_R110002110_G_scaffold387861_1_pt1 | contig 10491 bp, 19 predicted proteins | sample TARA_R110002110 | Tara Oceans TARA_R110002110 (sample SAMEA4397330) | marine metagenome | biome: Polar Biome; feature: [SRF] surface water layer (ENVO:00010504); material: water (ENVO:00002006), including particulate matter (ENVO:01000060) such as... | depth 5 m
GCTTGACCACCACCCTCAAAATAATTTCTCACATGAGTAATTAAATTGGGATCGTCTTTCATAGCATCTATAATTGGTACGTAAGGTTCAAGTTCGTTCAAACGACCACTAAGTCGTTTTCCCTCTTTGCTTGAATCTGAGTACCGTTGTCTCAAAGTGTCGACATCGTCTTCACTCTGAGTTGCCTGACCTTCGCCCTTACTGTACTGAGGTTTGTTATCACCCGCAGCAGATGTTACAGAAGTGTCAAATTCTTGTTCGAGTATACCGCCGTTTACATCTTGGTCTAATTCAGCAAAAAAGTCATTAGACTGAGTTTCTTCAGCAACACTACTTTCGAGGTTACTAGTATCTTCTAGTAAGTTGTCTACTTGTTTTTCCATACTCTTGTATCTCCTTTGATTTTAAGTTAAGAAAATTTTTATATTAATTGCAATTTATTTTTCTTCAACATTTGGAACTTCTTTTTCTTCGGTGTCTTTGACATCTTTAGCTACACTTTCCATGTCCATTTTCATTTGTTTTCTAGCTGTATCAAATTCACCTTTCATTAAGTTCCTTAATAATTTTTGTTGAGCCTGAGTTTCCAGTACTCCCTTTTCTTGATCCATACTTCCAGAACGTACTCTATCTTTTATGCCTGCTTGTACAAGTTGTCTCTCTAATGTTTCGATAGTTCCTTCTTTATCTTTCATAGATTCTTGCATCTGTTGTAACTGACTTTGCATTTCAGAATACATTGATTTTCTTTTTAATAATTGTTTCTTATTTCTTATATCAGTTTCAGCAACCATAGCTACATCATCAATAAGACCAGATTGGAACCATCTAAAATATTCTTCAAGTAATGCCCATCTATTAACGGGCATTGTAGCTCCAGCCACGATTCTAACATCAAACTTAGCAGATGAATAATCCATCCACTTGTTTATAGCTTGACCATAATCATTATAAACTGGAATATTAATTCTTACTTCTTTTTCTTGTTCGTCTGGTGATTGACCAGCTTCAGGTTGAACAATTCTAAATATCTTATCTATTTTATAAGTAGCTTGAGCCACCTCTTTAAATACTCTTCCAAGATGTTCAAGTGCTGGTTCTACAGTATTCCCCATCCAAGCTTTAATTCTTCTTGTTCCATATTCATCATTAGCTAGTAATCCCCTATATGTTTCTGGTTGAGATCTAGCAATCCCCATCATAGATGAATGGATACCAGCTATATATTCAACATCTTGCTTTCCTTCTTGAGTTACAGTATAGAAAGCATTATTGATAGCAGCAGGTAAGACAGGAGTAGGAGGATTGAACCCCTGTCTATATTTTAATAAAGCACCTGGAGCGGAAGCATATTGCTCCCATTCTCCTTCGGGTACAGAACCTTCTTCATATAGCCATCTTAAGTTAGAGGCAAGGTTAGCATTATGAAGCATTATTTGATGTGCTTTATTAATTTCCTGCTGTTTTCCAATTAATGGGGTGACGGCACTCATTGCGTAAGGAGTTCCAGTATATGTATAAGGCATTGGAACAATAGGATATTCTGTTTGTTTCAACATATATTCATATAAGAAAGTGTCATCCCCAATACTACATACAACTTTTATTCTATTTTCATGAAAGTCTATAGCCTCAATTATATTAGCAGCTACAGCTTGATTCTTTATAAGAATATTATATTCTTTTTTAGTAATAACTTGTTGTTCAATTTTTGTAGCTCTATCTTGAGCAATAGACATTAATTCTGATCTTTTTTCTTCAATAGCTTGTTGTGCCATTTTTTGAGAACGCTCAATTTCAAGCCTTGCTCTCTCTTCAATAATCTCACCAGCTTGTAGTGCTTCTTGAATTTGTTTTTGTTTTTCCATTACTTGAACTTCAGTTTCTTTTTGAAACTCTTCAAGTTGTACAGAAACAAGTTGATTGATTTCAGCTAGTTCTTCTTCACTTGGAGGTATTTTAATAAATACATTTACATATGGAATTTTTATTTTTTGATAACATTCATAATAGGATAGTATCTGGTCGTCTTCTGCTTCAGGAGTTACAGTTCCTGTAATATCTTCAGGTTGTATATTTTCAGAAGTTGAAGTATCTCTTGTTGAATATGATACAATTTCAGCTTCTCCAGCAGCATCTTTAATCTTAGCTTTATGTTTTGGAAATAAATTTATTAATTGAGTTCTTGAAAGATTCTTTCTTACTATAATAAAATTTGCATCTTTAAATAAGAAGTCTCTACTCATAGGATCTACAAATATATCATAAGGATCAATTCTTTTAAATACGACTTCACCTTTACCAAGGTCTGCATCTCTATCAACATCTACAAGAAAATATCCACACCCCTTTGTTAAACTATCAAGAATAACTTGACCATATAAAGATTTTCCATTTGAAAGATACCAACAATAATCAGCTATATCAGAATGAACTTGAGCAACATCAGTATCACTACCTTCTACTCCAACTGCTTTCCATCTAGGGTTGTTAGCAGTAACAAAGTATTTCATAGTTTCTATAATAGGAGTTACTCTATTAATAGTAAATGTTGGCATTCCTGCTTCTTCTAAAGTGCGTTCTTCTTCTTTAGATAGTTGTTCGTTAAGATAAAAATCATAAGACTTCTGACTTATAGATTGCCAACGAGTACGATGTGAGTTATTAGCTCTATCCCAAAGTTGTTTATTTATTTGTGCTTTTTGTTTATTTGATGCCATAATTTAAGTAGAAGATTTAGAAAGCTCAGAGAGGGTTGCGTTTGCTTCTGATTCTTTTTTGAAGACTCCGTTTTCTGCTCTTTTTTGATCTGAGTCTTTTTTTTTAGATTGCTCTACAAGATTATCTCCAGCTATGCTTTTATCTATTTTAACATTTCTTTTAAACTGTGCTAATTTTTCATCTATATTTTTTTCTGGTCCAGCCCAATGAGCATGAACCCATGCTTTGCTAGAATCACCAGATTCAAATGCATCTTTAAATAATTTCTTTTTTCCCTCTTCATCAAATCCCCTAACTTTTTTATAATAAAAATCAGCAAGAAGAAGGTCATCTTGTTTTTCTTCTGATAAACCTAAAGCATTAAATCCAATACTTGGATCTCTCATCCCCGTTTGAGTTAGCCATTCAGGAACATTTTTTCCAAGCTTTATATACAAATTTTTAAGTCTGTTTCTAGCTGTCATTGCTCCAGCTTGTATGTACTCCCCTTTTTTATTTTTTGATGTCTTTTCAAATTGATAGAAACCTCTACCTGGACCACCTCCTTTTTGCTCTATATCTTTATTATTAGTTTCTACTTGTTTAATTTGATCTAACAAAGTATTTATTTGCTCTATACTTCCACCATATTTCTTAGCAAAAGATTTTTTTATATCAGCCATATTCTCTCCTATATTGCTCGTTTAATTTTTACACCGAAGTTATAATCAGATGGTGATGGTATCTCTGGCTTACCTCGTTTGTACCAAAAATTAACATCCCAATTTTTACCAAATGGAATATCAAGAGAACCACTATTACCAATATTAATATCTACGCCTTTTTTATTTAAGTCTATATTGACTCCAATTAAATCATATAAACTATTAACATTATTTAACATTATCTCATCAGCACTCTTACTTTTTTTCTTTTTGCTAATATCAAAAAATAATGTTTTATCAATGATACTGGTATCAAGTTTACTTATTTTTGTATAATCATCTTTACTTGTATCTGAAAGAACTTTGGAAAGCATACCCTTCTCGTTATAAGCCAAAGGTAGCTTTGGGTGTTTAAATAATTTTTCTTTATCTGGTTTTAAACCAAATGATTTTTTATAAGCTTTGCTCGGTTCTGCCACTTGACCTCCTATAGATTTAAGCTACTATCCAACTTTTAGCTTTTCGTTTTGGAACATACCATGATTTACTTTTTTCATCTCTTTTCACATTTGGTGGAAAAGCATGTAGTTGAGCGTAATAAAGAGTCTCAACAGTATCATCATGTGCCATTCTCGGTCCGAATGTAATAATTTCATTTATTAAATCAAACATATTATCTCTAACATAAACTGTACCCATACTAAAGCGTCCTGATAGTCCTGAATATACCCTGTTTACCTTCTGAGTTCCACCAGGTTTTTCTGGAATCACAGCAATATCAAAACGATTTTGTCTTCTTCTTTCATCATTCAATGCCTGAAAAACGCTTCTATTCATAGCTACGTCTTCAACTGTAGAAGATGTACAATGGTACTTCTCATGAAGTTCCAAAATATAATCGACTACTCCTTTCTTACCAATTATTTTTCCATCAGATCCTTTCTGTCCTATTGTAGGAATAGAACGATGTCGTTCATATTCTAGTACATAGAGATTATTTTCCGTATCAATCGCAATAGCCATGATAACAGAAAAGTCAGACTCTTTAGTGTTAATATCAGTAGCTGGGTCACAACCCACAAAACAATTGACTGGAACTTGTTCACCATTGATAATAATATAATTTTGATTTGTTCCATCTTCATGATTATAATAACCTTCCCAATATTTTATATGTTCTCTACTCCATAAAGAATCTTCAGCACTTTGTACTTCCATCATATATTCCTGAAAGAATTTTGAAGATTGTCCTGAATCTCGATAGAATTTTTTCTTCTCTTCTAATTTGGATGTAGGAAAAAATGAAGACCACAATGGTTGCCCTGAAGGTAGAATAGCTTTATAAGTAACTATTTCCCAAGCAAAATCTTTATTTGCTTTCTTAGCTCTTGCATAGTTAGTAAGAAGATTATTAATAAAACTGTCATAGTGTACAGGAGTACCATTGACACGAAGCCGACCAGTATGAGGCTCAATAGCAGGATATACAACGGCAGTAACAAGATTAGCATTTTTATCTCTTGCATCTTTTGTGATGGTATTTGCTTCATGTTCAAAATCGTCAAGTACGATAAGATCGTATCTTTTATGGAGTTTTGCTCCACCCCTGATTCCTGCGACATTACTTTTCGAAATAAGTTTACATCCATTTGATAACTCTATATCTTCCTCTGTCCACTTTGATCCTTTTAACTTACCAAAGTAGTACAGAAATCTATCATTAAACTCAAGATGATGTTTAATATAATCCATGTTTCCAACTGAAAGTTTCTGTGTAGCTGATACCCAAGCGTAAAAATGCATATCATCTTTAGGGCAAAAAACAAAGTCTTTAAGGATAGATGCTTTCGTAAGTACTGTTTTCCCATGACCTCTTGGTAGGATAATAGCTAACTGTTTACATTCTAAATCATCAATATGGTCAGCAAGTTCGTAATGGAAAAAGGGTGTCTCACTTCTCATAAAATCGTTTGGTAAGAAAAGCTTACCAAAAGCAATCAAGTCAGTATAAGCTAGTTTTAAAGCTTCTTCTGCATCACTTACATTTCTAGAATTTATATTAGCCATAGAATGTTATTGTTTTGTAAGGTATCGAATGTTGTGAGTTCATAAAACATTTTGAATGTGAAGACTTTGTTGTAGCTAAACAAAAGTAGCCAGGAAATGGTTTTAATATCATCTTCTTTGAATATTTAAACTTTTTCAATTTTGGCATTTAGCTGCTCTTTAAGTTTATTATCTGCTGTAGTTTCAATTGCTATAATATCTTCTTCTGTTAATCCTATCTCTTTAGATAAATTTCTAAGCATAACTGCTATTGTTTCTGAGTCTTCTTTTGTTCCCATTTCATTATACATATTATTCTGAAGTATCAGTATCCCTGAGAACCAAGCTATATCACCTAGTAGTTCAATAACTTTATCTTTATTCATTATTCTTCTTCATCTATATTTTTTAATGTAAGATTATCTCTATCTGCTCCTTCTATCTGTTCGGGTGAGAATCCTTGAAACATTCCAATAACTCCCATTTCTCTTTGTTTCACAGTTGTTCCTGTTGTTCCTATGATTTTACCAATTTCTTTAACAGATTGTAAAGTTATATTATCATCCTCACTATAGTCAGCAAGATCTTTTAATTTTCTAAGCACAAATTGGTGGTCTAAGCCATTCTCTTTGGCAACATCCATTACGCTCTTTTCTATTTCTTTCACTATTCGCTCCTGTTTTAAAAGTATAACAGCTTTTCGTTTAGCTGATTTATCATTTTGTTCTCCAAAAGCATCCATATAAGCTTTGACTGCCCCCTGTCCAGCTACGATGCTTGTTGTAAATAATTTTTCTTTTTTTGTAGGGTTCTTTCTTTTTTTTAGATTTCCTTTTTTCCCAATTGTTTTTGAGAATGTATATCTATTTTTATGAGCATCAAAATCTGTATCCATTCTCGAAACACTATTCATCAAGAAAGTTCCAACTATTGTCCTACACCAACCTTTTGAATATTTATAATTCTTCCTGTCGTTAGGATGACTGATTGCAGATACTTTAAGAAGCTGCACAATATTGCCATCATCTGATAATACCCAATCATTGTGCTTCCCTTCTTTCCAGTTTTCTATGAGTCTAGGAACTGGGATCATCTTTGAAAGGAAAAACTCTCTAAATTCATCCCTACTTTCAAATACATAATGTTTTTCACTTCTTATTGTTTGGTATTTCATTTTTTATTTTTTCAAGTTGAAGAATTAAACCATCTATAAACCCTAGTACAGTCTCGTGAATTACATAAATATTACCATTTATGTTTATTTCTTTATAGCTAGTTTCATAATCAGCATAACTACTATCAGACATAAGAGATAGTTCTTCCAGTATTGCTGTTTGCAACTCTAATGGTAAACCTTCTAGTAATTTTAATGATCTTGCCATATAACTTCCTTGAAATGATTTAGAGTTTAACATCTTTTATTATATTATATATTATATATATATATATATATATACTTTTCTTTTCTTTGGTTCTTTCTTTTCTTTTAATACTCAAAACTAATGCTATGCCCACGTGGTTGTCAAGTACTATCACAAAATGATATAGGGTAATATACTCGACCCCTATACCCCAAAAGTAGTTTTTCACAATCAAAAAAAAGGTTAAAAAATGGATAATCTAATCACAATCACATTACCCACAGTTAAAGTTATCAATGGTGTTTCCTTCGATGTTGAGTCACCTTTCCTTCTAAACCTCACTACCAATGGTGACAAGGTTGATGTCCACTTTTGGAAACCATCAATTAAAGCTAATGGTAAGCTTTTCGTCCGTATTGCAAAATCTGACCAAGCTAAGTTCATCAAAGCTTGTAAAGGCTAGTGTTAACACACTAGTTCAGTCCAATCATAAGGGAGTTATAGTCTATTAAATAATATCTAGTGAGCAATGATGCTATCCCCACTACGGGGACACTAGACAAGGTAATAGACCTAACTCCTTTATGTGTGACTATTAGTAGTATCATTCATATCACGTGGGCAACCACATAAAATTTATAAAACAAGGGAGTTTAATATGTTGAGTAATACAATGTTTGCAACAATAGTGCTTAGTTATCTAATAGGTTTAAATATGTTCATGATCATACAAATCATAAGCCAGATAGAATATAAAAAGGCAGAGAATAAAGGACTAAAGAACCACTTCAACTACAAATGGAGAAATGGTCTAAACACATAGAATTGGACTAGGGAGACTATCAAATCTTGGGATGTTACTTAGAGTATCGAAGAACTGAGATAGTAATAAAATAGTGAGGCTTGTTGACATAACCCAATAACAGATTAACGTCATGTTAGAGTGTTGATGAGCCTCACCGTCCACAAATATTAATAAAGGAGATAATTATATGTTAAGTTATGATGATGTTGACAAACTTATAATTGAATTAGATCAAATAACATTAAAGATGTGTCAAGATAATAACAGACCCACATTGGTATTATCTCAATTTAAAACAATTTCATCTAGACTAAAGGATTATAAAATTAGTAAAAATGAAGAAGTTAAGGAGCCACTATGATAGAGTCATATATAATCATATTTATTTGTTTAATTGGAATAGCAATATTTAATTATAAAATGTTAAGAAAAAGATAAAAAGGGAGAACATATCATGATAGATAGTAAATATACTAACAGGAAAACAGTAATCAGTAGACCAACAGTATCTGATAAGATTGATAATCTTGGTAAATCAGGCAACAAAGATAGTATTAAATTAGTATCAACTAAAGATGTTGAAAATATAGTTCAGAAAGCACAAGATAATGTTAATGAAGTCACTATAAATATATCAAAAGCTATAACAGATTTGTTATATGAACCAGATGAGTTTACAGCAAAGACTTCAATGAGAAAGGATTTAGAAACTCTTGATGTACATAAAATATTTAGACTACATCAAGCAATACTAAGGAAACTACTTCATGCCAAATAAATCAGCAAAACATCGTAAACAAATACGTCGCAAGAAGAATGAAGAGTTAAATAGAACAGGAAGAACAAGTAAACAAATAACAAAAAACAAAAAGAAAAGGGAGAATAATAATGGAACACAACGAACTTTGTAACTGTGAAGGATGCTTTAGACTAGCAGACTCACCATATAGAATGATGGGAGTTGAATTTATTGTGTGTGAAGATCACAATATTGAACTAAGCACATCACAACATAACCTAACAATTAAATCAAGAATTGGAGAAGCTTTAGAATATAGACAAGACTTACTTCAATACAATAGTAAACCATAACAAAAAAGGAGAGACAATACCATGAGTGAAATAAGAAATCACATACTAGCAGTAATAGGTATATTTGGTGTCTTATCAATTCCATTGTTCATTGATTCATGTACAGATGAAAAGGAAGAGATAGTAGCACTTAACACATTAACAGAAGAGTCTAGTTATGACTTTGAAGTTGATAGCATTAGACTAGAACATAGAGCTGATACATATCTTAGTGAAAATACTAACATAGATAATGCATTAGAAGAAGCAACTAGTTTCATGTCTGAATCAGCTCAAGAAACAGTTCTTGAACAAGAAGTAACAGATGAAGTTGATAACACAACCCCATTAAATGTTGTTGCAGATTCATTTAATGAGGCATTTCATGTTGCTAGAGTTCATCTTGGTCCAGGTAAAAATTGGGTTTGGGATGCAAATGGAATAACATACACAACTTTCTATGCAGAAGAGAAAGCCAAGTATGATAGTCTAAACGCAACATATTGGACAGAAGAAGAACTGTCAAGTGGTATAGGTTCAGATATTGTTGAAGAAGTAAATTCTTATACAACTGAAGACTAGGTAATCTCCCTTTTACCTAATGGGAACTGACTGTTGATATTATACTATCAAGTACAGCAGTCAGCAGTTAGTTCCCCTTTAATTTATAATTGTGGCTAAAAAGTAACGATTAAAGATTCGACTTTATGGAAAACACAGACCAAACTGTAAAGGATGTATGGGAGCCACACTAAACCAAGGGAAATACCACATATGCAAAGATTAGAAAACATAATAAAAATAGTATCACTAGAAGAATTTGAAACACTAGCACTTAGAGTAGGATCTAAAGATGGAAGTGATGCATTAGCAAGATCAGAATTAGTACAAGCAATACTTGATATAAACTCTTTAATTGAAGGAGCAGAACTACTTAATCCAAAATATAAAAAAAAACAAAAAAATAAGGAGAAATAAAATGGATTTATTTATTAATGTAAGCACAGTTGTAGTATTAATTGGAGTAATCATAGTAGCTATAATAGAACATAAAAAGAAAAGAATAAACCAATGAAGAAAATAATTAGTGTAGGATTCTTGTGGTTGTTTACAGGATGTGCTAGCATATTTATAGATAATACTCCATCTTATAAATTATGGGATATTTCAGGGCATTATCATTTATATTCAAAAAAGTTTAATGAATATAATAAAGTAGATGTTAAGCAATATTGTAAACAACACAAAGAATGGGAAACAATACGAGTAAATTATACTAAACAAGGTAAAAAATATAGGGTGATATAATGGGAAAAATAAAAGAATTGTTATATGATGTTGATGTTGATGAACAAGGTGCATTTATTGTAGAATACAAAGAACCATATGTAATTAAATGCTATGGTTGTGGAGAACTAGCTGAAATACTAGATATAAATGAAGATATTCCTACAAATAGAGGATTTACTGTAGATTATAAAAGAAACAGAAAAATTGCTCATATACCTAAAAATTATAAAGGAACTATACAAACTGATATAACTAAATGTAATGCTTGTATGATTGCATTTCCTGGACCAAATAGTATTCTTAACATATTAATGGAGGAAGAAGAATGATAACTAAACCAGAATTAATAAAAATTTTAATTAAAGAATATGATAAGTTACTAAATTTATATTCTAGAAATCTTGATGCATATGATGATGAAGATCGAGCCTTAATTAATCAAGAGGGAAGAGTAAATGCATTTAAAGAATGTATACTTGGACAACAAAAAAAGGAAGAAGATAAAGATGAATAATTCATTTTTAAATAATGATGATATTAGTGATTTCTTAAA
>TARA_R110002110_G_scaffold89076_2_pt1 | contig 10490 bp, 10 predicted proteins | sample TARA_R110002110 | Tara Oceans TARA_R110002110 (sample SAMEA4397330) | marine metagenome | biome: Polar Biome; feature: [SRF] surface water layer (ENVO:00010504); material: water (ENVO:00002006), including particulate matter (ENVO:01000060) such as... | depth 5 m
GCTGCGAAACGACGACAACCCCGCCATCTTGCGCGGCCCCATGGTCTCCAAGTACCTCCAGATGCTGGTCGCCCAAGTCGACTGGGGGCAGCTCGACTACTTGATCCTCGACCTGCCCCCCGGAACCGGCGACACCCAACTCACGCTCGCTCAGAGCCTGCAACTGTCCGGCGTCGTGATTGTCACCACTCCTCAAGATGTCAGTCTGAAGATCGCTCGACGCGGGCTGCGGATGTTTCAAACGGTCAACGTGCCGATCCTCGGCATCGTCGAGAACATGAGTACCTTCACCTGCCCGCACTGCAGCACCGACACCGACGTGTTCGGTCGGGGTGGCGGCGAACACATGAGTGCCGAACTCGACGTCGCGTTCTTGGGCGCAATCCCACTCGACGCCGACATTGTCACGGGCGGCGACGGCGGCCAACCCATCGTCATCGAACGACCCCAATCCGTTGCCGCCAAGACCTACCGCCACCTTGCCGACACCATCGACGCCCACCTCCAAGGCCTCACCGCTGCGGTGCTGGGTGCGTTCTCTTGGACGTGGGCCACCAACCAGGGCGCACCGGGCTGGTTCGATGCTGCGGCTATCGCCGACGGTTCACCCACGACACCCATTGGGTTCGCCCAACGCGACCAGACCACGCTGTCGGTGCTGTGGGAAGACGGCCGCCACGACGACCTCGATGTCCGCGACCTCCGCCTTGCGTGCCGCTGCGCAGCATGCGTCGAAGAAATGAGCGGCCGCCCGCTCCTCGACCCCGCCACCATCGCTGCCGACGTCGCACCACGCTCCATCACTGGCATCGGCAACTACGCCATCACCATCGCGTGGAGCGACGGCCACAGCACCGGAATATACGCGTTCGACAACCTCCGCGCCCTCGCCGAACGAGACGACACCAAGGTGGTCCAAGATGTCTGAGCTGCCCCCCGACGCTCCAATCCGAATCCGGGCCGAGACGTCGGTCGCTGATCCCGACACCTGCAAGTTCATCGTCGATCGGACCGTGCACCCCGGCGGGCCAGTCGCGTTCGACCGCCGAGGGGCCACCGACTCCTCACCGCTTCCCGCCCGCCTCTTCGTGCTTGACGACGTCTCGGGCGTCGTCGTTGCCGACACGACGGTCTCGGTCACCAAAGTTCACTCGGCGTCGTGGGAGGGGCTTCGGGCCCAGATCGGCGCCGAGATCCGAGCCCACCTCCAGACCGGAATTCCGGCAATCGCTGAAACGTCGCACACCGGACGTGATGACGACCAGGTTCGCGCCGCGCTCGAACTGCTTCTCGAGCGCGAAGTCAACCCATCGATTGCCGCCCACGGCGGCAAGATCTCCATCGTTGAGCTGACCAACGGTGTGCTGTCCATTGCGATGAGCGGCGGCTGCCAAGGATGCGCCTCCTCAACAGCGACACTGCGCGACGGCTTCGAAACAATGGCGCGCCGCGTCGCCCCTGAGCTGACTTCAATCGTTGACACCACCAACCACGCCGCCGGTGCCGCTCCCTTCTACGCGCAAGCCTCGGCCAGCAACGACGACAGCCCGCTGCACAGCGTCGAACTCGGTGCAACCCGGCCCAGCCCATCACTCCAGTGACGACGACCATCACCCCTGCAATCAACCAACCGAATCAATCAAGGAGCAACTCGTTATGACCAGCACAGAAACCAGCACAGAAACCAGCACCCAGCCGATCCTCACCCTCAGCGGACAAGCGATCACCAAGGTTGCCCAACTCATCGCTGACGAAGCAAGCGACGAGCAACTTGGCCTCCGAGTCGCGGTCAAAGCCGGCGGCTGCTCCGGTTTCTCCTATGAAATGTTCTTCGACCCCGAAACCAACCCGGACGACAATGTCACAACGTTCGGGACCGTGTTGGTCAAAGTCGACGCCGCCAGCGCCGAGCACCTCGCCGGCGCCATCCTCAACTACAGCGACGGCATCCAAGGAGCAGGCTTCAGTGTCGAGAACCCCAACGCCCAACGAAGCTGTGGCTGCGGACAGTCCTTCTCCTGAACGTGACCGGCAACCCGCCCGCCAACCCAACTGACACGCTGGGTCGTCCAGTACGAGACCTGCGAATCTCGGTCACCGACCGGTGCAACTTCCGCTGCACCTACTGCATGCCCAAAGAGATCTTCAACAGCAGCTTTCAGTACCTCCAGCGGAGCGAACTCCTGAGCTTCGAAGAGATCGAACGCGTCGCAAAATGCTTCGCCCGACAGGGGGTCAACAAAATCCGGCTCACTGGTGGCGAACCGCTGCTGCGCAACGGCCTCGAAGATCTCGTCGCCAGACTTGCTGCGATCCCCGAGATCAACGACGTCGCGCTCACCACCAACGGCGCCCTGCTGGCCCGCAAGGCTGTGTCGCTGGCCGCCGCCGGTCTCCACCGGGTGACGGTCAGTCTCGACTCGCTCGATGACACGACATTCATGGCCATGAACGACGTCGATTTTCCCGTCCAGAAAGTCCTTGACGGCATCGATGCAGCAGCACAAGCCGGTCTGGGCCCCATCAAGATCAACATGGTCGTGAAGCGTGGCGTCAACGACAATTCGGTGATCGACATGGCCACTCACTTCAAGGGCACCGGTCACACCTTACGTTTCATCGAGTACATGGATGTCGGCGCCACCAACGGCTGGGAACTCAGCGATGTCGTGGACGCTCAAACCATCGTCGAAACCCTGCACGAAGCATTCCCGATCGAACCCGTCGCACCCGCCTACCCAGGCGAGGTCGCTACACGCTGGCGATATCTGGACGGCACGGGAGAGATCGGCATCATCGCCTCGGTCACCCAACCGTTCTGCGGCAACTGCACCCGGGCCCGCATTTCCGCCGCCGGCGCGCTCTACACCTGCCTGTTCGGGGCAAACGGCACAGACCTACGCCAAATCCTCCGGCAAAGCCCCGACGACGAAGTTCTCGACCAAACCGTCAATCGTGTCTGGTCCCACCGGAGCGACCGCTACTCCGAGAGCCGAACATCGATCACCACCGGGGTCACCAAAGTCGAAATGAGCCACATCGGCGGATAACCCACCCGACACAGCCAGCCGATATCGGGCGGGGGTCCCTACCAGGCACTGCGCAAGCCGGTCACCTCTGCCACGGGCATGATGCAGCGCAGCGCGTGGCGATTCACCCCCGTCTTCCCAGCAGGTCCTTGCATTCGTCCTTATCAACCGCGAGAATCGAACACATGTTCTTACAGGGATCGCTTTTCGGGGTGTGCGAACCGGACGTCGACTCGAGCTTCCTCGAGACTCGGCGCGTCGACCTCGATGAACAATCCTGGATCGAATACACGCCTGGCTGGTTGAACGGCGCCGACACGCTCTTTGATGAACTGCTCGACAAGCTCGAACTGCGTCAGCGCACTGGCATTGCGATGTATGACTCGGTGGTCAGCGAACCGCGCCTCACGGCATCGTGGCACGCCGACGACTACCCGGCAGGCGGCCCCACGCCGGTACTCGACGATGTCCGCCAGACCCTCACCGAGCGCTACCACCGGCCGTTCGACTCGATCGGCTTCAACCTCTACCGCAACGGCGCCGACTCGGTTGCGTGGCATGGCGACAGTCACCGCAAACATGTCACCGACCCGGTTGTTGCAATCATGAGCGTCGGCGAACCGCGCCCGTTAAAAATCCGTCCACGCGGTGGCGGCCAGTCGCGCAGTTGGGATCTCGGCCGCGGTGACCTCTTCGTCATGGGTGGCGCATGCCAACACGACTGGGAGCACTGCGTTCCGAAAGTCCGCCGCGGCATTGGACCGCGCATGTCGATCACGTTCCGTCACGACACTCGCTGACTCGCAGCGCCCGCCACTGATCAACGACCCGCTGCGTCGTACGATCCGTTCATGGTCACCGACGAGCAACTCGAGTTCTACGACACCAACGGTTACCTCCAGCTCGAGTCGTTTATCGACGCGGCCTGGATGGCCGACCTGCGTGCTGCGTCAGACGAATTCGTCGAACAGAGCCGTTCGCTCGACGCGTCGAACCGTCGGTTCGACCTCGAAGCCACCCACACCGCTGAGGCGCCACGTCTTCGTCGGCTTGTGTCGCCGGTCGACATCCACCCCACCTTCAACCGGCTTGCGTTCGAGGGGCCGGTCGCGCAATTGGCCATGCGGATTTTGGGCGGGCCCGTCCGCTTTCATCACAGCAAGCTCAACTACAAGTGGTCGGGCGGCGGCGAAGAAGTGAAGTGGCACCAAGACATTCAGTTCTGGCCGCACACCGACTTCACACCGCTGACCATTGGCGTGTACCTCGATGATGTCGACGACGAGATGGGGCCAATGGGCGTCCTCCCCGGCAGTCACCGCGGCCAGCTCTATGACCTCTACAACTCCGACGGATCCTGGGGTGGGGCGATGAACGACGCCGACGTCGCGACCATCGCAATGAGCGACATGGCGTGGCTGCAAGGCCCTGCCGGGTCGGTCACCGTGCACAACTGCTGCATGGTCCACGGTTCGCTGCCGAACAACTCCGACCGCGCACGGCCGCTGCTCCTGCAGACCTACTCGGCAATCAATTCCTTTCCCGTACTCGGTATCGGAGCCAACGGTGTCCACGGCGAGAGTGCGGGCCGCATCATCGGTGGTGACTCTGACCAGCATGTCACCGTCCATGGCCGTGCAATGCGTGGTGCACCCGACTGGCGAAAGGTCGTCCCGCCCACCATCTTTGGAAGCCAGCAAGCCGATGAATGCAGTGTCGTGCCTGACACGAACCTGACACGAACCTGACGCGGATCTGACCGCGAGCCGGATTACGTCGTGACTGAACCGACGTCATCGATGGCGTTGCTGAAGCGTGCAATCAACTCGTCGATTTCGTCGGCGGTGATGTTCAGCATTGGTGCGATGCGGATCACGTTGCCGTACAGCCCGCCCTTGCCAACGAGGAGGCCGTGTGTCTTGCACGCTTCCAACAATTGCGTCGTGCGCTCGCGATCTGGTTCGATGCCACCCTCGTGGCAGAGCTCGACGGCCCACATCAGCCCGCGGCCACGCAGTTCAGTGATCCACGTTGTGCGGTCGACGATTGGTTGCAGGGCGGCATGGAAGCGGTCGCCCATCGCCTTGGCATTGCCCTGCAGGTCGTCGGCGAGGACCTGATCGAGTGTGGCGATGCCGGCGGCGGCCGACAGTGGGTTGCCACCGAAGGTCGAGAAGTGCAAGACGTCGATCGTGTCCATGATCTCAGCGCGCGCCACGATGCCAGCGAGGGTGATTCCGTTGCCGACGCCCTTGGCGAAGGTCAACATGTCAGGCACGACGTCGTGTGCCTGGTAGCCCCAGAAGTGTTCGCCGGTGCGGCCCCAGCCGGTCTGCACCTCGTCAGAGATGAACAGGATTCCGCGATTCGACAGCTCTTTCTGCATGGCTCCGAAGAACCCGTCGGGCGGCGTGGCGAATCCACCAACACCCTGAATGGGCTCGGCGATCAACCCGGCGACATCGCCAGCGGAGGTCATATCGAGGAGCTGCACCAGATCGTCGACGCATGCTGCGGTGTAGGCCTCGTCGTCGAGATCACGGAACGGTGAGCGCAGCCGGTAGCCACCCTGCACGAAGGTGACCTGCAGGCCGCTGAGCGATGTTGAACTCCACGATGCGTGCGACGTGATTGCCTGCGTCGTGAACGACTTGCCGTGGTAGCTGTTGCGCATCGCGAGGAACTGATTGCTCTTGCGGTAGCTCGTGGCGAGCAGCACCGCCGTGTCGTTTGCTTCGCTGCCTGAAGCAGTGAAGAACACCCGGGCATCGGGGATGCCGGACTGTGCAGCGATTTTTTCGGCGAGCTCGATCATCGGCTCGCTGAGATAGAGGGTTGACGTGTGCATCACCTTGGTGGCCTGCTTCTGCACGGCGGCGGTGACGGCCGGGTTGTTGTGCCCGATCATCGTCGTCAGTACGCCGCCGAAGCAGTCGAGATAGCGGTTGCCTTCAAGGTCCCAGACCCAGCTGCCTTCACCGCTGTCGATGGAAATCGGCTCGGCATAGTACGGCGAGACGAACGAGGGAAGCGATTGGCGGTACCGGGCAAGCAGTTCGGCGCTGGTGGTCATCCCTCAATAATACGACCGGCGGCCCGGTCAGTTTGCAAAAACATGCGAGTCGTCGGCAAAAGCCTTGAACTCGAGCGCATTGCCTGACGGATCGAGCAAGAACATCGTCGATTGCTCCCCGACCTCGCCGGCGAATCTTGTGTGCGGCTCGATCACGAACTCAGTGCCGGCAGCAACGAGGCGTTCGGCTAGCGAGTGCCATGCATCAGGCGTGAGCAGCACGCCGAAGTGCGGTACCGGGACGGCGTCGCCATCGACGTTGTTGGTGATTCGTTCGATGGCGGTCTCCGACAGGTGCGCGACGAACTGGTGGCCGAATAAGTCGAAGTCGACCCAGTGATCGGACGCGCGGCCCTCGGGACAGCCGAGAAGTTTGCCATAGAACGAACGGGCTGCGGCGAGGTCGTGGACCGGCATGGCGAGATGGAAGCGGTGGAGTTCGGGCATCAGCTGCTCACATTGGCAGGGCATAGGTGCCCTGTGCCGTCGCGGTGACCCTGTCGATGTTGTCGTCGGTCCACAGATGGACCGTGCCGACAACATTGCGTCGGCCCGCCTTTTCGAGTGTCGCCTTCGCCCAGAGGATGCTGCCCTGTGCTGGGCGGAGGTAGCGCATCGAGAGTTCGGAGGTCATTGCCATTGGCTCGATTCGGCCGATCGCTCCGAACACGAGATACCAGAGTGCTGCGTCGGCGAGGCCAAACTGTGTCGGCCCGGAAATGAACCCTCCGGGGCGCAGGTTCTCGGGTTGGACGACCGACTGGGTCAGCGCGTGGGTTGAGCTGATTTCCATGCACGTTCGCCCGGTTCCGGGGAACTGTGCGGCGACCATGTCGTTGACCTCATCAGGTGTCGGGATACTCACGCCCCGGACCGTAGCAACGCGAGAGATCAAGCTGCGGGGTGAACGCCGACGTCAGCGTTCTCCTAGTTTGTTCATGTGACTGAATCGCTCGAACGTGTTGTTGTTGTCGGGGCCTCGTTGGCCGGTCTGCGTGCTGCCGAGACGCTGCGCCAGAAAGGCTTCACCGGGTCGGTGACGGTCGTCGGTGCCGAGCTGCATCGACCGTATGACCGGCCGCCGCTTTCGAAGAAGTTGCTGTTAGGCGAATGGGAGCCTGACCGGATCCAACTGCGGCAACCCGACTCGTTCGACGATCTCGACGTCGAATGGAAGTTTGGTGTCGCCGCGTCACGACTCCGTGTGGCCGACCAGCAGATCGACCTGACCGACGGAAACTCGCTCGACTTCGACGGGCTGATTATTGCCACCGGAGCAACGCCGCGGCGCCTGCCTGAACAAGGCCGCCACCAACATGTCCATGTGTTGCGAACACTTGACGATGCGCTCGGTGTTCGTCGGCAGATTGCCGAAGGCGCCAAGCGGGTCGTGGTGATCGGCGCTGGCTTTATTGGCCTTGAAGTGGCAGCGATCGCCCGACAGCTCGATAACGAAGTCATTGTTCTCGAAGGTGGATCTGCTCCGCTGATCCGCGGTCTCGGTGCCGACATGGGTGCCGCAATTGCCGATATCCATCGGGCCCGCGGGATCGACGTTCGATGTGGCGTGACAGTCGACGGGCTGACCGCGACAGGCGTCCGCGTCGACGGCGCAGAACTCGCTGCCGACGTCGTCGTCGTTGGCATCGGTGTCGTACCGGCAACGCAGTGGCTGGACGACAGCGGACTCGAACTACGCGACGGCATCGTGTGCGATCAGACGCTTCGTGCAGCCCCAGGCATCTATGCCGCAGGCGACGTGGCCCGTTGGCCGAACCCACTGTTCGACGAGGAGATGCGTGTCGAGCACTGGACCAATGCCGCCGAACAGGGTGCGCTGGCAGCCAGCAACCTCCTCGCCGTTGCTGGTGGTGCGGGGAGCGAGGACGCCGAGCCGTATGCACCGGTTCCGTTTTTCTGGAGCGACCAGCTCGACCAACGCATCCAGTTTCTTGGCCGATCGGCGCCGGATGATGAGGTTGTCGTCGGTGCCGGTTCGGTGGCCGACGGCAAACTGCTTGCGCTGTACGGACGCAACGGAAAACTCCATGGGGCCTTCGGCCTCAATGCCCCGCGCTGGGTGATGCCGATGCGCAAGTTGCTGCTTGAACAGGTCAGCTTCGACGACGCAGTGGCCCACGCCGCCACGCTCGAATGACGCTCAGCTCGATGGGTTGAGTGCGCCTGAGATCTGGTCCCCGTTGAGGAACAGCGCCTTGCCGGCTGCTCTCAAGAGTTCGTCGTGCGGGGATCCGATTGTTTCCACGACGCCTGTGAACACAATGAGTCGGACGGGGCCGCTGGCCTCTTCATTGAACAGCGCAATGGCGGCGAGGAGCTCGTTGCTTGGCGCACTCAGCGGTGTGGTCTGCTTGGCAATCGATTCGGCCTGAGCTCGGACTTCGTTGGCCAGCGCGATGGTCGATGGGACCACGAGTTCGCCGACGTCACGCAGATGGCGTTGCTCGCCGCAGCGTCGACAACGCAGCATTGGTCGCGGCGTCTCAACCTCGCGGATCGACTTGCCAAACAAGAGGCGATGGCGGGAAATGTCGAACCGTTGGTGCAGGCTCTCGAAGCGGCACTTCGGGCAGTTGCAGCGAAACGCTTCGCCCTCGCTGAGCTTCTCGCCAATTCGCCAAATCGCCCGCGACTTCACGAGGTCGATGGTGTCTTGGTACTGCTTGTTGAACTGGTTGCCCAGCGAATTGTCCGCCGCCATCTACTGAGTCTGCCCGAGTCTTACGCTCTGCAGGCAATCACCGTTGCGGCCTGAGTGGATACTGTCATAGTAGTGTCACTGGAAGTGGACAAGACGAACGAAGAGTCAACGAATAGCCGGGGCCACACCCCCGCCGCTGAAACCGGCGTTCACACCGTCGACTCAGATCTTGAACACGCTGCCAGCGATCGTCGCAGATTTATTCGGTCGGTCGTCGTGGGCGGGTTCCTTGCGTTCATTCCCTTCATCCTCGTCTTGTGGGATTTTGGGATCGCACCCCTCCGAACTGCGTCGCCGAACGGCTACTTCTCGAACTTCTATGACCTGCAGGCGCGTGCTTTCCTAGACGGGCGGCTCCAGGTCCCGCAAGGGTCGCTCGCATTCGAGGCGTTCGTTGTTGGGGGGCGCGACTACATCTACTTCCCTCCGTTTCCCTCGTTGATCCGCCTCCCGTTTTTGTGGGTCGGCGGAACCGGCCTCGACGGAAATCTCACTGCTCCCGCGATCCTCATTGCTTGGCTGATTACGGCGACCCTCACCGCGATGCTCCTGTGGCGGCTTCGTTCGATTTTGCGTCCGAACGTTCGCCTCGGCCGTCTCGAAAATTGGGGTTATGGCGCATTCATGCTCATGTCGTGCGGCGGGTCGATCGTTACGTTCGTCGCGGCGTTGCCGTGGGTCTATCACGAGGCCTATGCATGGGGGATCGCAGGAGCGATTGGAACCGTCTACAGCCTCACCGGGCTGATCGAACAACCCGGCCCGCGACGGGCTCTCGCTACAGGCTGCTGGGCCATGGTCGCGATCCTGTCGAGAACCACGAGCGGCTGGGCGTGCGCAATCACGATCCTGATGGTCGCTGCGTGGTTTGCGCTTGGTCGGCGAGGGCCAACCGCCCGTAAATGGTGGTGGGCCGCTGCTCTGGCTGGCGCAGTCCCACTGATCGCTGGCGCTTCGGTCAACTACGCGAAGTTTCGGCATCCTTGGTTGTTTCCGCTCGATAAGCAGGTGTGGACCCAGCTCAGCGAACATCGCCGCGATGCGCTCGCAGCCAACGGCGGAGGCCTGGTCAACCTGAGGTTCTTCACCACCGGCCTCGTCAACTACCTCCGACCCGACGGTATCCGCTTCATGACGATCTTTCCGTACATCACGCTTCCGGCCGAGCCTGCCCGAGCGTACAACGGCGCGTTCCTCGACCAGACCTACCGGACCGGAAGCGTCACGTCCTTCATGCCGGGGCTCTTCGTGCTCAGTATCACCGGGATTGTGGTTGCATTCGCTCGCCGGGCTGAGGAGCGGCTGCGGTGGCTACGGTTCCCAATTTTTGCCGCCCTGGGTATCACCGGTGGCGTCATGTTTTACGGGTACGTCGCGCATCGATACACCGCCGAGTTCTTCCCGGTTCTGGTGATGGCGGGTGGCGTCGGAGCAGTCGTCCTGCTCGGCCGGGTCGATGCAGCGCGCCCCGTACTGCGCCGCACAGTTGTTGTGGTGAGCGCCATTGTCGTGATGTTCAGCGTTGCTGCGAACACGGCGGTGTCCCTGCAGAGCGAACGAATCGAGTCGGGAGGCACACCGCTACGCAACTACGTCATCGTGCAGCATCGCCTGAGCGGATTGACCGGCAATCCACTCGATCGTTTCGTGAAACAGGCAGACGACC
>TARA_R110002110_G_scaffold387316_1_pt1 | contig 10486 bp, 10 predicted proteins | sample TARA_R110002110 | Tara Oceans TARA_R110002110 (sample SAMEA4397330) | marine metagenome | biome: Polar Biome; feature: [SRF] surface water layer (ENVO:00010504); material: water (ENVO:00002006), including particulate matter (ENVO:01000060) such as... | depth 5 m
TTGTGATGTTTTTCTGCGATCATCTGCGTTGTCTGCGGGATACCTTTATCTTTATTCTGATTTTAAAACCGGTTTTTTTTCTAAATCATAAATCATACTAGATATTTCAACTCTAAACCAAAGATTAAACATTTTGTAATTACGTTTTTGAGGCCACTCTTTTTTATTGGTGCACCATACATCTAATTCCATCATAAAAAACTTATCAAATTTCTTTTTAAGCCATTTTTCTACATCATCAATGGTATCATCAATTAAATAAATGTTGGTTTCTTTTATATCTTCTTCAAAATCATCCTCAGGATACAACTTAGCATACCAATCCAAAAAGGGTTGCTGTGGTTTTAGAATAATTGCGTTGCGGTTAATATAGTTTTCTTCAAAATCATCCTGAAAGTACAGGCTATCTTCTTCCATTTCATCTATCATATTGGCTAAATATGCTTCTTCTTCTTGGGTCACAACACTTAGTATAGGGTCTTTGCCTGCTTGGGCTTCCTTTAATTCAAAATCTATTATAAAATTGGTAAACACTTTGTATTTTTCTTCCTTATGGTCTATCATCTTTTTTAGTAATGCCATATCAAAATCTTCCGATGGCAGTAATGCCATTGTTTTTTTAAATTCTCCATTTGGTATTAGAACATTCAAATTACCTAGATTCCAAGCATTTATGGCAAATTCAAAAATATCTTCTATATATTCATAATCTTCAAAATTGCTTATAAAAGCACTCATAAATTGCTCTAGTAATTCCGAATACTTAACTCCATAATTGGGAACAACCTCGTTATCCCCAAACAAATTTAATATTTTATTTTTCATAGTCTTTATTTTTAAAAAAGGCTGTGTTCAAGTGATAAGTGCAACAGCGCAGTGTGTTAAGGGTTGTTTGCCAAAGGCATTCCTTTGGAAGAATGGGGAAAGATAGGAAAACTTTCGAATAGGTTTTTGATTGATATAGCGCTCAACGGTTTTGATACGCTCCTCGGAAATAGCGCGCAGATCGGTTTTTTTCGGGAAAGAAGCATCGGATCACTCCGATTCGGTTCTCTACAGCCCTTTTATCCAGAGAAGTATAAGGGCGGGTAAAGTACACATCGGTATCCGGCTTCCTTGGTGGTGACTGGTGGGTAGCAAAGGCTTTATTGTTGTTCACCGTTCAAGTGATTATCAAGATTGGCAACTTTTTCTACGTTGGGGATGGTGAATTGAATCGGACATTGTGCATAATACTTACTCCTCATAGGGGTTTGCTTCGGTTATTGCTCCGTCCTGTAGATTAACTATTCGATCTCCATAGGAAGCCATCTCATCAGAATGAGTTACCTGAATGACGGTAACTCCATCTTCCGTATTTAATTTTTGGAAGACCTCCATGATCTCTTTGCTCTGATCGGAATGAAGGTTCCCTGTTGGTTCATCGGCTAAAATTAGTTTTGGGCTCCCGATTAAAGCTCTTGCAACGCCCACCAGCTGTTGTTGTCCTCCGGAAAGTTGATTTGGGAACAGATCTTTTTTGGCTACGATATTAAAACGATCCAACATGTCAGCAACCATACTTTTTCGCTGACCACTTTTTACTTTTCGATAGAGGAGAGGCATTTCAATGTTTTCATACACGGTAAGCTCATCGATTAAATGATAGGCTTGAAATACAAACCCAATGTAAGATCTGTGATATTCTGATTTTTGCTTTTCATTTAAGCTGTGAACAGGGTCATCCAGAAAAAAATACTCTCCTTCATTCGCCTCATCCAAAAAACCGATAATATTGAGTAAGGTAGACTTTCCCGCACCGCTTGGTCCCATTATGCTAATGAAATCACCTTCAGCAATATCCAGATCAATTCCTTTAAGGATGAAGTTTCTTTGAAGACGCTTATCTATGTACTTATCTATGTTTCGTAGTTTGATCATATGCTTTTAGAATATTTTTACTCGCTTTTTAGGGATTTTACTGGATTAGTAAGAGCGGCTTTTATGGATTGCCAGCTAACTGTAAAAACGGCTATTAAAATTATACCAAAGCCTGAAACCAGAAATACATCCATTCCAATATTGGTTTTATAAGTAAAATCTTTGAGCCATTGCTGCATAATGAAATATCCAACCGGAGCTGCTATTAAAAAACTAATCAGAATCAATTTTATAAAATCTTTTGAGACCAGAGAAACGATTCCTGTTACACTTGCACCGAGGACTTTCCTAATGCCAATTTCTTTGGTTCTTTGTTCGGCGCTGTATGCTGAAAGTCCAAAAAGGCCTAAACAAGCGATGAATAATGCTAAAAGAGTGAAATAGGTAATAATTTTATTCAATTTTATTTCAGACTTATACTGGTCATCGAAAACATCATCCAGAAAAGAATAGGAAACCGGAAATCCACTAAAATCTGTAAGGGTTTTGGTTGCATAATTCACTGTTTCGGATAAATTATTACCCTGCAATTTCAGCGAAATATAATTGAATTCATTGGGGGCTAAGAATATCGTTAAAGGCTCTATTTGCATGTGAAGAGAATGCATATGAAAGTCTTTGACTACGCCAACAACGGTGCCTTTTCCTGCCCATGCAGAAATAGATTTACCAACGGCAGAATCTATGCCCCAGCCTAAAGCTTTTGCAGCAGTTTCGTTGATTAGATACGCACCTGCGGTTGTATCTGAAGAAATATCTTTTGAAAAATTTCGTCCAGCAAGTATCTCCATATCATATAGATCTATAAAATTGTACCCCGCTCCTGTGATATAAATTGGTTGTTCGTGTTCAGAATCTTCACTTCCTTCCCAGCCTTGTATTACTGTTTGTGCATCAATGCTATTTGGAAGGTGAAGTGACGCCGAAACCTCCTCAATGCCTGGGTACTGCATGAGCTTTTGTCTGATGAGATCAAATTTTTGATTTAGTTGACGATCTTGAATACTTAGGGTAAGGATGTGTTCTCTGTCGTATCCCATTTCAGTTGTTTGTACGTACTGCATTTGTTGATATATCACTATGCTTCCAACGACAAGTATAATAGAAGTGGCAAACTGTCCGACAATCAATAAATTTCTGAGATTAAAATGCCGGCTCTTTTTTTGGTGGGTGCCTTTTAGAGCTTCATTAGGCTGTAAGTGAGTTATGAAAAACGCTGGATAGCTTCCCGAGATTAACCCAGAGATTAGCGTACTACCCAAAATTATCGCAAGGTATGTTGGATACTGAAGGAAGGAGAGACTCAAAGGGCGTTCAACCAGTTCGACAAATAATGGTAGAACTAGGTCAGATAAAAGCAAAGCTAAAAATAATGCCAATAAAGCTGAAAGCAAGGATTCACTTAAAAACTGAATGATCAATTGTCCACGATGGGCTCCAATCACTTTTCGAAGACCAACTTCTTTACTACGCTTAATTGATTGAGCCACTGCAAGATTCATATAGTTAACAGCGGCAAGCAAAAGCACAAGTATCGCGATGCCGACAAAAATATAAATGTATGTGATGTTGTTGTTAGCAGAGAGTTCAAAATTGATATTAGACCGTAAATGAATATCTGTTAATGGCTGCAAATAGTATTTATAGTCGGTGGAAGAATACTTTGCAATAAACTCAGGAAATTTTGACTGGAGTTGGGTAGCATCTGTGCCGTCTTTAAGTACAATATAAGTGAACCATCCGCTGTTTCTCCATTCCTCAACATTTTTAGCATATTGTTCGTCAGAGCTTGCAGGAGTGATAAAATCGAAGGTGAAGTGGGAATTCTCAGGTACTTTTTCAATGATGCCAGTGACGGTAAATTCCATACCATCCTTTCTGGTGATGGTTTTTCCTATGGCGGGTTTTTCCCCAAATATTTTATTCGCCAGATTTTTGGTGAGTACAATAGAGTTTGGAGAAGTGAGAGCCGTTTGAGGATCTCCTTCAAACAAAGGGAATGTGAAAACATCAAAGAAAGAAGGGGAAGCAATGATACCACTTTCATTGAATGCGCGATCTTCAACTGATAAATAAAGACTACGTTTTCCAATAGTTGTAGCTGTTTCTACTTCTGGAAAATCCTTAGTGATTGCGTTTTCGAGAGGGGCTGGCGTAACAGCAAAGTGATTGGTACCGAGATAAAAATTATCCGGCTGTTGAACCACTACTCGATATGTTCTGTCCGCTTTTTCATGAAATTGATCAAAATTGGTTTCATAGTGAATATACGCCATGATTACTATGAAACAGCTTAATCCTATAGATAGGCCAAGTATATTAATGGACGAATAGCCAGGATTTTTTCTGAGGTTTCTGAACGCGATTTTAAGATAATTTTTCAGCATAATGGACACCTTTTCGCATTATTTTATTTTTTACACGTGAAACCCTTCCTGCATATTTTCAGTTACCACATGACCATCAAATAAGTGGATTACACGCATGGCGTAGTCTGCATCATGAGGAGAGTGAGTTACCATAACGATGGTAGTTCCTTGCTCATTAAGCTCAGCAAGAACTTTCATTACTTCGTTACCATGATCTGAATCAAGGTTACCGGTCGGCTCATCAGCAAGAATCAGTTTGGCGTTTGCAACAACAGCGCGTGCAATAGCAACCCGTTGTTGTTGTCCACCGGATAATTGCTGCGGAAAGTGATTTCGGCGGTGCATCATGCTCATTCGCTCTAAAGCGGCTTCAGTTTTTTCTTTTCGTTCATCGGCAGGCATTCCCAAATAGAGTAGAGGAAGTTCCACATTCTCGAAAACGGTGAGTTCATCGATCAGGTTAAAGCTTTGGAAAATAAAGCCAATGTTTCCTTTACGAAGTTGAGCCCGTTCTCGTTCTGTTCTGTCAGAAACATCATGCCCTAGAAAATGATATTCTCCATCACTGGGATTATCAAGTAACCCCATAATATTGAGAAGAGTAGATTTTCCACAGCCGGATGGTCCCATAATGGCTACGAATTCTCCTTCTTTAATTTCAATATTTACATTGTTCAGTGCCGTAGTTTCAACTTCTTCTGTTGAATAGATCTTTTTTAGATTTTTTGCTTGTATCATTGTTTTCTTAGTTAGTGATTAAAAATTTTGTAAGGAATTGGTTTGAGGTTGTCTTACTTGGGTAAAGTGTTCAGCTATTAGCTGTTAGCGTTTTTTTAACAAGTAATTAAATTTGAATTATGCGTGATTTTAAAAGTCTTTTAGTGTGGCAAAAAAGCCATGAATTAACATTAAAGGTGTATCAGTTTACCTCTGATTTTCCCAAGTCAGAGATTTATGGATTAACCAGCCAAATAAGAGGGTCTTCATCATCAATTCCAACAAACATTGCAGAGGGATGCGGAAGAACAACTCAATCTCAGATGGCTCATATTTCATTAGGCTCTGCTTCTGAACTCAGATATCAAATTCTGTTAGCGAGAGATTTAAATTATATTTCAAACAGTATGTATAAAGAACATTCAATTTCTGTTGATGAAGTAATGAAAATGTTAACTTCCCTACATCACCAAGTACGAAGTGCTAAAAGCTGACAGCTGACAGCTGTTAGCCTTTAGCGGATAGCTATTAGCTTTAACCAAGTAATTTTTTGATATGAAAGATTTTAGAGACCTTAAGGTTTGGGAAAAATCCCACAAAGTAGCATTAAACGTATACAGACTTACAAAACCCTTTCCCAAAGAAGAGATATATGGTTTAGTAAGCCAAATGCGACGTTCTGCGTCATCAGTTCCTACTAACATCGCAGAAGGTTGTGGTAGGGGAAGCGATTCACAATTTGGATACTTTTTAAATATTGCTCTGGGTTCTGCTTCTGAACTTGAATACCAAGTTATTTTATCAACAGATTTGGAATATTTATCTGTAGAAAACTCAAAGAAAATCTTGATGGAGTTAACAGAAGTGAAAAAGATGCTTATAAAACTATACAAGACAGTAGCCAGAAAATGAGGCAAAAAAGCTAATAGCTGAACGCTAACAGCTGATAGCTTTTTTGATTGAGGCTTCGATACTATTTCGGGGCAATATTTTAAATCCAAAGCTCTCATTTCAGCTCCAGCACCTCATTATCTCCAAAAGTATCATAGCTCGATGTAATCACTTTGTCTCCGGCAGTTAACCCGGAAATAACTTCGTAATATTCAGGATTTTGACGCCCAAAACGAATTTCCTGTTTCACAGCCTGAGTTCCATCTTCGTTTAATTTGTACACCCAGTTTCCTCCTGTAGTTTGATAAAAACCGCCTCTTGCCAGCAATAGCGCATCAGTTGCATCTCCAAGTTCTAATCTTATTCTCGCTGTTTGGCCTCTTCGCAATCCCGAAGGCGCTTCATTTACAAATTCCATATCAACCTGAAATTGCCCGTTGTTAATTACAGGATAAACCTTGGTTATAATCAGTTCATGGTTTTCGCCGGCAAAATTGAAAGAGCCTTCTAAGCTTGTTGTAATTCTTGACAAATGAAATTCATCAATGCCTACTCTGATCTTATAATTATCCAAAATATCAACCTGACCAATTCTTTCGCCCCGGTTAATAGATTGCCCTTGTTGCAACTCCACGGTTGTTAATTGTCCTTCGATAGGAGCGGTAACGATCAAGTTTTCCAAAATCGATTGTACTCCTTCCAAACTTCTGAACATTCGCTTTTCAGATTCATCTAACTGTTTGAGTTGAGATCTTGTTTGAACAGAATCTCTTCTGAAGGACTCAAAGCTAATCTCGTAGCGCTTCTTCTGGTACTCGTAATTTTCTTTTGCGCGTTGAAATTCTTGCTCAGAGGTTAGATTCTTCTCGTAAAGTGATTGTTGACGCTGAAATTCAGGTTTAGCCAAATTCAACTGATTCTCCACATTTATCAATTGTTCTTTTAACCGAAGATTATTTTGCTCCAAGTTCAATCTGGAGTTACGTACATTATTGATCTGATCATATAAACTGGCTTCTTGCTGCAATACACTTAATTGAAGAGTGGAATTTGCAAGAACAGCAATGGTATCACCCTGTTCAACTTGCGTACCAGATTCAAGATTTACGGATTTGATGACTCCACCTTCCAAGGCATCTAAAAAGATAGTTCGAATGGGTTGAACAACACCAGAAACCTGAATGAATTCCTGAAACGAATCTTCAGTTACGGTTGAAATGGTCAGTTTTTCCTTTTCTACATTCAACGTAGATCGAAAATCCATATACGCGAAACTGTAAATGGTAAATCCTACGAACGCTAAACCGATTACAATTAAGGCAATCTTTTTAGGGGTCCAGGTTTTCTTTTCTAATTTTTTGTCCATTCCCATGGTATAACTTTAAACTCTTTAGAGATGATCGATGTTCTTTCCTATATAAGGTCAACTACTGTGCCAAAGCAAGGAAAATGGTTTAAATCATCGTTTTAAGCATTTTAGTAGGATATTAATGTTCATTTTGATACACTTACTGTTCGATATCGTACAGTGTTATATATAGATGAAAAGTTGAGAAGCTATGGATGGTTAACAAATTTGGCTGGTCGAAATCTTACTGGGTCATTCAGAGCGAAAGCGATGAATCTGCAAAATTAGTTTTGTTTTGGAAGTGTAGATTCATCACTCAGCCTTTTGAAAAAGGCTGGTTCTGAATGACTGGAATCGGGCAATGAAGTATTTTTTATCAGATATAAAATAATTTGATAATTCAGGTATAGTTTTTGATAAGCAAAAGGAACTAACAAAAAAGGATGAGTTCAAAAAAAGGTAAAATTTTAGTTGTTGACGATGATGCAGATGTATTACAAGCTGCTCGATTATTTTTAAAACAACATGTGCATTCCATAGAGACCGAGAAAGATCCTAAATCAATTCCAACTCTATTAAAGAATAATCGATACGATCTGATTCTGTTGGATATGAATTTCACCGAAGATGTAAGCAGTGGTAGAGAGGGCTTTTTCTGGCTTCAAAAGATATTGGAAATAGATCCTTCCATTGCAGTGATTTTGATTACCGCGTATGGTGATATTGATAAAGCAGTGCAAGCTGTGAAAGCAGGTGCTACCGATTTTGTTCTAAAACCCTGGAAAAATGAAAAACTTCTAGCCACCGTGATGTCCGCAATGCGGTTAACAGGCTCAAAAAGGGAAGTAGCAGAACTCAGAGAAACACAAAAACAGATAAGCAGCGATATCGATCATCATTATCGGGAGATAATTGGAAGAAGTCCGGCAATGCTAAATGTGTTTAAAACCATCGAAAAAGTAGCGGCAACAGATGCAAATGTGTTGATTTTAGGCGAAAACGGTACGGGAAAGGAAATGATTGCACGGGCTTTACATCGCAGATCGGCAAGACATGAAAATGTATTCATGAATGTAGATATGGGAGCTATTACGGAATCTCTTTTTGAAAGCGAGTTATTTGGTTATACCAAAGGATCTTTTACAGACGCTAAAGAAGACAAAGCAGGACGGTTTGAACTGGCAAATGGCGGTACTCTTTTTCTGGATGAGATTGGAAACTTACCATTGGCTTTACAAGCTAAATTACTAACAGTTATCCAAAATAGAAAAGTAAACAGAGTAGGTTCCGCTTCCTCAAAAGAAGTTGATATCCGGTTAGTTTGTGCTACCAATCAATCGTTAAATGAGATGGTTGCAGATTCAACCTTTCGGCAAGATCTGTTATTCCGAATAAATACCATAGAGATCAATCTTCCACCATTAAGGGAAAGGAAAGAAGATATTAAAGCACTGACCGACCATTTTGTGAAAATGTATTCAAAAAAATATAAGAAAGGAGTAACAGGATGTACAGAACCGGCAATTGCTAAACTTGAAAAACATAACTGGCCCGGAAATGTACGTGAACTTCAGCATTCTGTAGAAAGGGCTGTAATTATGAGCGAATCTAATATATTACAACCCGGTGATTTTCTCTTAACAAAAGAAACAGAGAATAGCGAACAGGTTGTTTTCGATGATTATAATTTGGAAGAAGTCGAAAAAATGGTGCTTCGTAAAGCGTTAAAAAAGCATGAAGGAAATATTTCTAAAGCTGCTGATGAACTTGGCTTAACAAGAGCATCCCTGTATAGAAGAATGGATAAATATGGACTCTAGATATAGAAAAGATGCTTAAGGGTTTAAGAACAGGAATCATCTTCAGAATTGTACTGCTTTTCTTAACAATAAGTGCATTTGTGTATGTAGCTCTGAATACGGAGTATTATGTGAGTTTGATTCTCATAGGGGTAGTTGTTGTAATTCAGATCATCAATCTTATAAGATATGTAGAGACTACAAATAAGAATTTAACACGCTTTTTTGAGGCAATAAGTTATAACGATTTTTCTCAATCGTTTCCTGCCAAAGGATATGGAAAGTCACTTGAATCTTTGAATTCCGAATTCAATAAAATTATCGAAAAATTCAATCGTGAAAGAGCAAAAAGTGAAGAAAGTTATTTGTATCTGGAAACGATTGTTCAACATATTGGAATTGGACTTTTTTCTTTCAATAAACAAGGAGAGATAGAACTGCTGAATACCGCAGCAAAAAAGATACTGGGAACGGCTGTGTTAAGAAATGTAGCTCAACTCAAAAATATCAGCGAGCCTTTGTATGATGCGGTGCAAGAACTTAAAAGCGGTGCCCGGACTTTGGTACGCTTGTCTGTCAAAAATAGAGAATCTCAGATTGCTATGTTTGCAACTGAATTCCGGGTCAAAGGCGATATTTATAAGATCATTTCCTTAAGTAATATTTCTTCTGAACTTGAAGAAAAGGAAATGGAAGCATGGCAAAACTTAACGCAAGTGTTGGCGCATGAAATAATGAATTCGATTACGCCTATTGCTTCTTTATCAGATACGGTGAACTCTATGCTCTCTTCAAATTTACTGGCAGAAGATTCGGAAGAAAAGATATCGGAAGAGACTCTTGGGGATGTGAAAGAAGCACTTCAAACTATTAATAACCGAAGTTTGGGATTAATGAGATTTGTGGATTCTTATCGCAATATAACGCAAATACCGAGTCCTGATTTCGAAGTACTTCAACTTACTGAAGTAGTAGATCGAGTTAAAAACTTGATGAAAGGAGAAGCGTTATCCAGATCAATTGATGTTGTAACGAACTATGAATCGGATTCCATAGAAGTGGTGGCAGATGCTCAATTAATTGAACAATCTTTGATCAATGTTGTGAAAAATGCGTTCAAAGTGTTAAACGAAATTAAAGAGCCAACGGTAGAATTGAAATGTGGAATTGATGATTCTGGTCACGCTTATGTAGATGTTAGAGACAATGGTCCGGGGATTAAAAAATCTGCCGCAGATAAAATATTCGTCCCGTTTTATACCACAAGTAAGAATTCTTCAGAAGGCGGCTCAGGAATAGGGCTGAGCCTTTCGAGACAAATAATGCGACTTCACAATGGGAGTTTGTTTCTGTTAGAATCAGAGAAAGGAAAAACAGTTTTTAGGCTGCGGTTTTAAACCTGAGTTCTATTATAAAAACCTCCATCACCTTTATCTCACGCT
>TARA_R110002110_G_scaffold141169_1_pt1 | contig 10476 bp, 11 predicted proteins | sample TARA_R110002110 | Tara Oceans TARA_R110002110 (sample SAMEA4397330) | marine metagenome | biome: Polar Biome; feature: [SRF] surface water layer (ENVO:00010504); material: water (ENVO:00002006), including particulate matter (ENVO:01000060) such as... | depth 5 m
GACATCGCGACCGCCGGCATGCCGGTCAGCGTCTTGATCCAGTGCGCCAGCGTATCGATCAGACGCAGCGCGCCCTGCACCGTTGTTTCGGGCTGCAAGGGATGCAGATCGGCAAACCCGGGCAGCCGCGCCATTTTTTCGTTCAGCCGGGGGTTATGTTTCATCGTGCATGACCCCAGCGGATAGAACCCGGCATCGATCGCATAGTTCTTCTGGCTGAGCCGGGTGTAATGCCGCACCACCTGCGGCTCCGACAGACCGGGCAACCCTATGGCGTCATTGCGCTCCAGGCCGCCAAGCCGGCTTTGCACCGGCGGCGGTTCGGGCAGGTCTACACCGCTGCGTCCCGCTGCGTCCTGTTCGAAGATCAGCGGCTCTTCCAGTCGAAGCCCGCGATTTCCGGTGTAGGTATCGGTTGAATTGCCGTCCATTACGCGGTCTCCTTCAGCGCGGCGCACAGCCGGTCCATCTCGTCCTCGGTGACCGTTTCGGTCACGGCCACCAGCAGCAGGTTGGCGAGCGCATCCTCTCCCGGCCGCAGGCGCGAGGCGGGCACACCGGCCAGAATCCCGTTCCCGGCCAACCGGTCCACAATGGGGGCCGCGGGTCCGGTCAGCCGGACAGTCAGTTCATTGAAAAACGTGTCGTTCACGACCTCAATGCCCGCCGCCGCGAAGCGGTCCGCGAGCTGCACGGTCTTTGCATGATTTATCGCGGCCAGCCGGCGGAAACCGTCTTCGCCCAGCAGTGACAGATGTATGGTGAAGGCGAGCGCACACAGGCCCGAATTGGTACAGATATTGCTCGTCGCCTTTTCGCGCCGGATGTGCTGTTCGCGGGTCGACAGGGTGAGGACCCACCCCCGCTTGCCGTCAACGTCGACGGTCTCGCCCGCCAAACGTCCCGGCATCTGGCGCACATATTTTTCACGCGTGGCAAACAGGCCCACATAGGGCCCGCCGAAATTGAGCGGATTGCCGAGCGAGCGGCCTTCGGCGGCGACAATGTCGGCACCCATTTCACCCGGCGGGCGGAGCGCCCCCAGAGAAACGACCTCGTTCATCACGACGACAAGAAGCGCGCCGGCATCGTGGCAGGCATCGGCAATCGGCTGCAGGTCGCGCACCCGGCCGAACATATCGGGATACTGCACGACGACGCAGGCCGTGCCATCGGCGATATGCCCGGCGATATCTTCCTCGCCATCGATATCCGGGGGCAGCACATCTATAGTGCTGTCGAGGAACTTGAGCAGCGTCTCCGTGGTTTCGGTGTAATGCGGATGCAACCCGCCGGACAGAACGACATCCGCCTTGCGGGTGACCCGCCGCGCCATCAGGGCAGCCTCGGCGCAGGACGTCGCACCGTCATACATCGATGCATTCGCAACATCCATGCCGGTTATCAGCGCAACCTGGGTCTGGAATTCGAACAGGTATTGCAGCGTGCCCTGCGACACCTCGGGCTGGTACGGCGTGTAGGATGTCAGAAATTCGCCGCGCTGGATCAGGTGATCGACCGATGCCGGCACATGGTGGCGATAGGCGCCCGCGCCGAGAAAAAACGGCACGCTGCCTGCCGCCACGTTCTCCGCCGCCATGGCGGTCAGTGCACGCTCGACCTCAAGCTCGCCCTGGTGGGCCGGCAGGTCGACCGGTTCGGAAAGGTGAACGCTGTCGGGCACATCGCTGAACAGGCTGTCGACCGACGGCGCACCGATCACGCCGAGCATGTCGCGCCGGTCCGTATCGGTGAGCGGCAGGTACCGCATCAGCTCTGGCTCGCCGCGAAATCGTTATAGGCAGCCTCGTCCATCATATCGTCGAGCTGCGACGCGTCCGACACCCGGATCTTCATAAACCAGCCCTCGCCGGTCGGCGACTGGTTGACCAGTTCCGGATCCTCTTCGAGTGCCGCGTTGACCTCGACGATTTCTCCGTCGACCGGCGCATAGACCTCGCTGGCCGCCTTGACGGATTCGACGACAGCCGCATCGCCGTTCCGGACAACCTGCCGGCCAACATCCGGCAGTTCGACAAAAACCACGTCGCCAAGCTGTTGCTGGGCGAAGTCGCTGATGCCGACCGTGGCAATATCGCCTTCTAGCCGCACCCATTCGTGCTCTTTCGAAAACTTCAGATCGCTCATATCGGTTACTCCTGTCCTCGGTAATATCTGTTTGGAACGAACGGCATCGCGGCAATACGGCCGGGGCGCGGTTTCCCGCGGACGACCAGGTTCACCGGTGTTTCCTTTGCGGCATAACCGCTGTCGACATAGCCCATGGCGACAGGCCCGCCCGCGGTCGGGCCGAACCCGCCGGACGTGACGACACCGATCGCAACACCGTCCGGATCCGTGATCTCCGTGCCTTCACGCGCCGGCGCCTTGCCGTCCGGCAGAATACCGACGCGTTTGCGCGCTGTACCTTCTTCGATCTGGCGCTGAATAATGTCGGCCCCGGGAAAACCGCCTTCCGCCCGGCGGCGCTTGCCGATAGACCAGGTCAACCCGGCTTCAACCGGCGTCGTTGTCGCATCAATATCATGGCCGTACAGGCACAAACCGGCTTCGAGCCGCAGCGAATCCCGTGCGCCCAGTCCGGCCAGTTCCACATCGCTGTCGGCCAGCAGCAATTCGGTAACCCGCACCGCGTCCGCGGACGGAATGGAAATCTCATAGCCGTCCTCGCCGGTATATCCGGACCGCGTGATCGCGAGACGCGAACCGGCGATCTCGAACGGCAGCGCACTCATAAACGGCATGGTGTCCGTCCCCGGAGCATGACGGGCCAGGACATTCGCTGCCGCCGGTCCCTGCAGGGCAATCAGCGCGCGGTCATCAAGGACCTCGACGTCGATTCCGCCGGGCAGGCCTTCCCGCAGATGGTTGATATCGGCATCCTTGCAAGCGGCGTTGACCACAAGAAACAGGTAATCGCCGACATTGGTGACCATCAGGTCATCCAGAATACCGCCGGCATCGTTGGTGAACATGGTGTACCGCATACGGCCTGTCGCAAGTCCGGCGATATCGCCTGGAACCAGAGATTCCAGTGCCGCGGCCGGGTTGTCGCCGCGCAGTGCGACCTGGCCCATATGGGATACATCGAAAATCGATGCCGCGGCACGCGTGTGATTGTGCTCGGCAAGGATTCCGGCAGGATACTGTACCGGCATCTCATACCCGGCAAACGGCACCATCTTGCCACCGGCGGCGACATGCAGTTCGTACAGGGCGGTACGTTTCAGGTCGGTGGTGTCGGTCCCGGCGATAGCACGTCCTCCTCACGGATGAGCGGCCTCGAGAATCGAAGCCTGCGTGCCCCCTCTGTCCGGTAACCTGAGAGATTCACCCGCAAATCTGCGGGTTTACGCCTTCGGTGAGACGGCAAACCGACCGCCTGCTTTCCAGAGTTACATCCCCCTGCGGTCCGTTTGCCTGAGAGTTTCCGGGGCGGTTGCTCCTTCGGCGGCGGATCCTTGCGGATACCGTCTCTCCCGCAGGGCTCGTCTGTAAGGCGGTACCACCCACCCGTCGGGTAAGAAGCCTGCCTGAATTGATCGTCAGCGTTGTCCGCGCATTCTAGTCGCCGGCCACGGCAATACAACTGCCGCGGCGAATCATATATGTGCGCTGGATCAGCGCTGTTTGCGGCTGCGGTTGAACTTGAGTTCCTCGGGCGTCAGCTGAAAACCGAGGATAATCTCGAGCGCCGCGCCGTCTGCCGGTACCTTTACCGGAATCGTCATGTCGAGATCGTCCTGATACAGCATCCGGGTACGGTTCCCCTCGAATTCGCCGGCCACGTTGAAAATCCGTTTGCCTTCGGACTGCGGCTGGAACTCGGGGATCGCCACGAAATAGTCGAACGCCACCTTGCGGCCCTTGTTCGCCGGGCCGCGCTCAACCCGGATCTGGACGGAGAGCTGAATCTCGGCCTGGCCCTCGTCGTAATCGCAATCGCCGACAAAATTGACGATTTCCGCCTCGAACAGGATATCGGTGATATCGCGTCCCGGCCCCGGCTTGAACCGGGTCAGGTCCTTGGCGTCGTCAAGGATGAACACAGCCGGGCACCGGTATGTCGCTTCCTTTTCAAACCAGCTGCACCCGGTCGCAAGCAGGCTCAATGCCGCGACGATCAGGGATGTGCGAAAGGTCTTCATATATCGGGCGGAGAAAATCGGCGGGTCAGATCTTGCTGTGTGAACCGTCGCACATCGGCACGTCGGCCGTGTGCTTGCATCCGCAGAACCAGACCTTCGCCGATTCGGTTGCCGCATATTGCTGCGGAGACAGACCGGTGCCCTTGTGCGACCCGTCGCAAAACGGCTGGCTTGCACTTTTGCCGCAGGCACACCACCAGTATTCCTGACCGGCTTCGACATCGACGCCATAAGGCGATTTCTGAGCAATAACGGGTTCCGGCATCCTGCTTCCCTTCACGAAATTCATGCGACGCGCTATATGAATGCCATATTCATGCGCCGTATCGGCGACGACTGTAGTTAACGGAACGCGTTTTCACAAGGCGGCGGATTCGCCTATGATGCCGCGGCTTTCCGGGGAAAAACATGACCAAAAGACCGCTTAAAATCCTTCTTGCCGGCCCGCGCGGTTTCTGCGCCGGCGTCGACCGGGCGATACAGATCGTCGAGCTTGCCATCGAAAAACACGGACCGCCCGTCTATGTCCGTCATGAGATCGTCCATAACCGCTATGTGGTCGAGGACCTTGAAACCAAGGGCGCCGTGTTCGTCGAGGAACTCGACGAGGTGCCGGAAGGCGTGCCCGTGGTGTTTTCCGCCCATGGCGTACCGAAATCGGTGTTTTCCGAAGCCGACGAGCGCGAGATGTACTACCTGGACGCGACGTGTCCGCTGGTCACCAAGGTCCATGTCGATGCGGCACGGCATGAAAAGGAAGGCAAGGACCTGATCCTGATCGGCCATGCGGGCCATCCGGAGGTTATCGGCACGATGGGTCAGATGCGTAACGGAGAGATGATCCTGGTCGAAAATGCCGAACAGGCAGAGACGGTCGAGGTCCCCCATCCCGACAACCTCGCCTTCGTAACCCAGACGACGCTGTCGGTGGACGATACGTCCGAGATAATCGAAATCCTGCAGCGCAGGTTTCCGAAGATCGAGGCCCCGCGCAAGGAAGACATCTGCTACGCCACGACGAACCGCCAGGCGGCAGTCAAGGAGCTGGCGGACGAATGCGAAGCGATGATCGTCCTCGGTGCGCCGAATTCGTCGAATTCCAACCGGCTCGCCGAAGTCGCGCTGACGATCGGCTGTCCCAAGTCGACGCTGATCCAGCGCGCCGCGGAACTGGAAGACGGCTGGCTCGACGGGGTATCGACCCTGGGCGTCACCGCCGGCGCATCGGCACCTGAAATTCTGGTGCAGGAACTGATCGACACCCTCTCGGAAGAATTCGACGTGACGGTCGAGGAACGCAATATTATCGACGAAAACGTCACGTTCAGCCTGCCCCGCGCGCTGAGCGCCTGACCCGGCAACGGCCGGGAAACAGGGACGTATCGGGACCCTATGGCGGTCTATACAAGGATAACGGATGACGCGCTCGACCATCTGGTTGCGCGTTACGATATCGGCAGCGTCGACAGCTGTACCGGAATTGCACAGGGGATCGAGAACTCCAACTACATGCTGCGGACCACGCAGGGAAATTTCATTCTGACGCTCTACGAGAAACGTGTGCGTACAGAAGACCTGCCGTTCTATCTCGGCCTGATGACGCATCTGGCCGGGAAAGGGTTCCCCTGCCCCGTCCCGCTCGCCGACCGCCGGGGCCACACGTTGCAGACCCTTGCCGCCCGCCCGGCGGCGATCGTCGGTTTTCTCGACGGGCGCGGCGCCGATTGCGACGACCTGACACCTGAACGCTGCGCTACCATCGGCGCCGTCTGTGCGCGGCTGCACCGCGACGCAGCGGATTTTGGCGCGGCGCGTCCGAACGACCTCTCACTGCCGACCTGGCGGCACCAGTTCGGCCTGCTGGCGGCATCGGCGGACAGACTGAAACCCGGGCTTGGCGGATGGATAGCGGACGAGCTGTCTTATCTGGAGGCGCACTGGCCCGAAGACCTTCCCGCAGGCATCGTCCATGCCGATCTGTTTCCGGATAACGCCTTCTTCGAAGGCGATACGTTGACCGGGGTGATCGATTTTTACTTCGCCTGCAACGATTTCCTGATCTGGGATATCGCCGTCTGTCTCAACGCCTGGTGTTTCGATGCCGATGGAGCGTTCCTCGCAGACAATGCGCGCGCGCTGCTGAACGGCTATCAGGATGCCCGTCCGGTTACCCCGACGGAACGGGAGGCGCTCCCCGTTCTCGCCCGCGGCGCGGTATTGAGATTCCTGCTGACCCGGCTGTACGACTGGTTTCACACACCGGACGACGCGCTCGCCCGCCGCAAGGACCCGCTCGAACTCCTGCCGTTGCTCGCGTTTCACCGCTCGGTATCCGATTCCACCGTATATGGCTTAGATTGATCCTCATGAACGACACCCTCGACAGCAACGGCACAGTAGAAATCTTTACCGACGGCGCATGCAGCGGCAATCCCGGCCCCGGCGGCTGGGGCGCGATCCTGCGCTGGAACGGCACGGAAAAAGAACTGCGGGGCGGCGAGCCGGAAACCACCAATAACCGGATGGAGCTGATGGCCGCGATACAGGCGCTCGAAGCGCTGAAACGCGGCGTAAAAGCGGACCTGTATACCGACAGCACCTATGTCCAGAAGGGCATTACCGAATGGATTCATTCTTGGAAAAAACGCGGCTGGAAGACCGCGGCCAAGAAGCCGGTCAAGAACGAAGACCTGTGGCGGCGCCTGGATGACGCCATTGCGCGCCACGACGTCAAATGGCACTGGGTCAAGGGCCACGCCGGCCACGCCGAAAACGAACGCGCCGACGAACTCGCGCGAACCGGACTGGAAGAGGCGCGATAGCCTGCTTCATTCCATCGATCAAAAGAAGGACAGAGCAATGACCGGACAGACAATCAGTATCCCCGCGAGCGATGGCAGCGGTTCCTTCGACGCCTATCTTACGGGCCCCGCCACCGGTCAGGCCCCCGCCATTGTTCTGCTGCACGAGATTTACGGTGTCACCGGCTGGGTTACCGAGACAGCCGACCTTTTCGCCACGCGCGGCTATACGGTCGCCGCACCCGACATGTTCTGGCGGCTGGAACCCAATTTCACCGCCGATCACCGCGATTCCTCATCGCGCGACAAGGGATTGCGCTATCGCGGAATGATCGACCGCGACAAGGCGGTCGAAGACATCGCCGCCCTGATTGCGCATCTGAAAACCCTGCCCGGCTATAACGGCAAAACCGGCGTCACCGGATTCTGCATGGGCGGGACGCTTACCTACCTTGCTGCCACCCGGCTCGAGATCGATGCTGCGGTCGCCTATTACGGGACCCAGATTCACGAACATCTCGACGAGGCGCCGAATATCGGCTGTCCGATCATGCTCCATATGGGCGACAGGGACGATCACGTGCCGGAAGACCTGGCGGCCACGATACGTGCGGCTTTGCAGGACCGGCCGAATGTCACGATCCACCGCTACGATGCGGGCCACGCTTTCTGCAACACCCACCGCGACGACCACTATCAGAAAGAACCGAGCGATCTGTCGCACGCACGCACTTTTGCGGTGTTCGACCGGTTGAAGTAGCCGCCGGGCGGCATTGAAGCGGCGATTGGGGGTTGGTACGGTTGCCGCCATACAGATGCCAATCCGATTCCGTCAGGGACCCCGCCATGACAATCCTCCCGAGCTTTCCACCCGTTCATTTCGACCATGGTGCCGTCGGCGCGCTGCCCGATGCGCTGGCCGAACGGGGTCTGAAACGCCCCCTGATCATCACCGACACCGGGCTGGTCGAGGTCGGCGTGGCCGACCGGGTGGTGTCGGCATTCCCGTCCACAGAAGGTGTCACGGTATTCGACGGAATACCGCCAAACCCGACCATTGGGGGGATCGAAGCCGCCTGCGAGGTATACAAAGCGCAGGGCTGCGACGCGGTGGTCGCTCTGGGCGGCGGCTCGGTGCTGGATTCGGGCAAGGCCCTGCGGGTTGCGGTGACCCACCCCGAGCCGATCGTCGAATACCTGAAAGATCCGGGCAAAATCACGGCCGATGTCGCCCCCTATATTACCATTCCGACAACATCGGGTACTGGCGCCGAGATCACGTTCGGCGGCGGCATTCATCCCGAGCCGGGCGCGCATCAGCTCGGCATCCGCAGCCCGCATGTGAAGCCGGACCTCGCGATCTGCGACCCCGACCTGACCGTCAGCCTGCCGCCGCGCCTGACGGCGGCGACCGGCATGGACGCTTTCGGTCACTGTATCGAGGGTTTTCTGTCGACCAATATCAACCCGCCGGCGGAAGCCATCGCCCTCGACGGGATTGCCCGGGTTCTCGCATATATCGACCGCGCAACCGCGAACGGCAGCGACCGCGAAGCCCGCTGGCACATGATGATGGCAGCCTTGCAGGGCGGCATGGCGATCTATATGGGGCTCGGCCCGATCCACACGCTGGGCCATATTTTTGCCGACAGCGACCTCCATCACGGTGCGTTGATCACGGCCGCCGCACCCGCGGTGATGCGGTTCTACGCAGATAATCCTGATGCCGGCTTAACCGATCGGCTGTTAAGGATACGCGACGTTATGGGCCTCCAGCCGGATGCGGATATTGCGCAGGCGATCACCGATATAAACACCCGGCTCGGCCTGTCGTCCTCCATACGGGAACTTGGGTATCCGGACCGCAATCTCGACAATCTCACCAATGCCGCGATGACGGTTCACTTCAATGCCACGGCCCCGCGCAAACCGACGCGGGACGAATACCGTGACATCATCGCGGACGCGCTCGGCTAGAGTCCACGGCCCGCCCGTTCGGGCAGGTCGTTCGGATAATCCGTTGATTCAGACGGGCAACCGGCGACGCACGAATGCCAGCGCCACAAGTCCGAGACCGAGCACCGCAAGGGGTGCGGGTTCGGCAATCTGCGCGGTCGGCGGCCCCGGAATGAAAGTATCGGCGGTGATGTTCACATCGTAGCCGTTCGATCCGCCATGATCTTCCAGCAGAAGCTGCAGGTAATGTGTGCCGGCGTCGAGATCGCCGAGATTCAGGACGTATTCGCCGGGCGATGCCCCGCCGCCTGCACGGGCGCCGAAGAGGTAGTCGCCATCAAGCCACGCGAATATGCCGTTATCGACTCCGAAGCTCGCCTGAACATTCGTCGCCCCCAGCGTATCAAACTGATAGATGATTGCGACCTCGTCACCCGGCGTCCAGGTGTTGGGGATGGAGGCTTCCGCGCTCCAGTTGGAATTCAGGCTCCCGGGATTCGTCAGCCAGTTGCCCAGCGCCGGCGCCGCGGCGCTTAAATCCGGTGCCGTCGGAAAATTCAGGGTCCAGTCGTTGGACACCGGGAAAGGACCGGTTTCCCCGCCATTGGTCAGATTCAGGACGGTACCGAGACTGTCATTGTAAAAACCGGGATCGCTGGTCGTGACGAGCGTCACGGCATTCGCCGTCGTCGGAAAGGCAAAAGCGCAAACGAGGAGAAGCTTTTTAATGTTCATTTATCCGGTCCTTACTAAAAACGCGGTGGCCAGGGCGAGTGCTTCGTCAGGCCACCCGATTACATAAGCAATTATCTAAGCAATATTCGTGCCAGAATTCATAAAAGACACGGATTCAACGCGTTACGGAAATACTCCCGCTTGTCGCGTTTATCCCCTTGAAATACGTAACGGCAATCCCTACATTAGTTGTAAGGAGGGCCGACACATGGCTGAGACGTTTACGATCACCGAGTTTTTCAAACGCTTCCCGACAGATGAAGCCTGTCTGGCCCATCTGATGCAGGTGCGGTTCGGAGACGTTCTGGACTGCCCCAAGTGCGGCAAAGAGGGCCGGTTCACGATGCTTACCAAGGTGAAGGCGTTCTCCTGCCCTTGGTGCGGCCATCACATTCACCCGATGGTCGGAACGCCGTTCGAGCGGTCCTCGACCCCGTTGCAGAAGTGGTTCTACGCCATGTACCTGTTCACGACGACGCGCCACGGCGTACCGGCGAAGGAATTGCAGCGCCAGTTGGGCGTGACCTACAAAACGGCGTGGCGTATCGGCCATGAAATCCGCAAGTACATGGGCCAGATCGACGGCGACGACGATCTTTGGGGCCATGTGGAGATTGACGAGGCGTATATCGGCGGCGAGGCGAAGGGCGCGGGCGCGAAGTGGCGCGACCACAAGACCACCGTGTTTGGCATGGTCCAGCGGGGCGGGAATATCATCACCGAGATTGTCCCGAATTCCAGCCGTGAAATCCTCGTTGACCGCCTGATTGAATACGTCCGCATGGGGTCCACGATCAGTAGCGACGAATGGCGGG
>TARA_R110002110_G_scaffold99119_3_pt1 | contig 10476 bp, 9 predicted proteins | sample TARA_R110002110 | Tara Oceans TARA_R110002110 (sample SAMEA4397330) | marine metagenome | biome: Polar Biome; feature: [SRF] surface water layer (ENVO:00010504); material: water (ENVO:00002006), including particulate matter (ENVO:01000060) such as... | depth 5 m
CAACGAGGCGATGATCAAACGTCTGGCGCGTGTCGAAACCCTTGAAAAAGCGGATGATTTTCCCAAAGGCACAGTCGCCGTTTCAACGCCGGGGGCCAGCTTTGGCTTGCCGCTTGCCGGATTGATCGACATCGACGAAGAAAAGGCACGCTTGCAAAAGTCATTCGATAAGCTGGCCAAGGAAATCAGTGGTCTAAAGGGGCGTTTGAACAACCCAAAATTTGCCGCCTCTGCGCCTGAAGACGTGGTTGCCGAAGCGCAGGCCAATCTGGAAGCACGCCAAGAAGAAGCCGATCAGGTGCAGGCCGCTTTGAACCGATTGGCTGAATTAGGGTAGCGCCCCCCTATTCCAAATGGTTTGAAAATCCCCGCCGGAGGCAAAAATTTTTCTGGGCCGCCAAAAGCGATTTTATGCCTCCGGCGGGGATTTTAACCATTTGGAAATGATAAAGTGGGATTCTATTGGTGCGGTCCGAGCTGGGAAGCGAAGATCGTCCATTTGGAAGGCCCCGTCTTTTAAGGCGGGGCTAACCCTTCTTTGCCAGCGCCAGAGCCCTATTTGAAAACAGCGGGCCGTTTGCCAAATTCTGCGGCAATCACCTCCATCTGATGTGGTTTGCCGATCAGATCAACTTGTTCACGCGATTCCGCGTCCAGAACCGCCTCCGCTGACGCAGTTTGTGCGAATGAAATCAGACGTTTGGCCGTGCGTATGGCGCTTGGGCTTTTGCCTGCGATTGTGGTTGCCAGCGCAGTTGCTGCTGCCAGTGGATCATCCGCCACCTCTGTGACCAACCCCCAGCGTTCAGCTTGAAGCGCATCAATCGGCTCGGCGGTGTATGTAAGACGCCGCAACACATCGTCACGGACCAGCCGCGGCAGCAGGACCATCCCGCCCATGTCCGGAACGATGCCCCATTTCATTTCCATGATTGCTAATTTTGTATCCGGGGCCGCGATCCTAATGTCCGCGCCCAGTGCGATCTGCATCCCTGCGCCATAGGTCGCACCATGCAAGGCCGCAATCACCGGAATATCCAACCGCGCCCAGATCATTGCGACCTCTTGCCATTGGTTCGTTGTCCCGTCGCCGTGCGTGCGCGGCATGATCAATTCGGCAGGGTCTTTGCCAATCATTGCCGACAGCCCGGTGATGTCGATGCCAGCGCAGAACGCTTTGCCCTCACCCGAGAGCACCACAACCCGTGCATCTGACACAGCAACCTCTTGGCCTGCGGCGATGATGGCGTCGATCATATCCTGATCCACCGCGTTCATTTTGTCGGCCCGGGTCAGGCGGACAAAGGCGATGTGGTTTTCATAGGTGGTGGTCACGCGGGCCATGGCGGGTCTCCTGATGGGGTTGCACCCATAACAGCGCATTCACCCCGCGTTGACCAGTCCTACGTCACGGCAGTTCATTGCACCACGCGTCCCAGCGCACGCATCGTGCCGAGACCCTTGTCATAAACCAGCGTGAGAATGCGGCGGGTGACGGGGGTGCTGGCGACCATCGGGGACCGCGCGCAATGCGCCTGCTGCCACTGTTGCCGCGATAACACCAAGTCTGGTGAGATTTGCCGTTCAACCGCCCCTTCTTATTGCGAGCCACTCTCCGGCAGAGGCCCGCACCCTCGTTTCCAACCCCTTGCCCGATGTTCCTGACGCGCTTATCAGCGATGATATGGAAAAATACCGTCTTACTCCGCTTGCCCGCTCCCTGCCCGCAACCGTCCCATTTGTGGGGCCGGAGGCGCAGGAACGTGCCAATGGTCGCCACTTTGATGCGCGTTTGGGGGCAAATGAAAACGTCTTTGGCCCCTCGCCCCGCGCTATTGAGGCGATGGCGACCTGCGACCAATGGATGTATGGCGATCCAGAAAGCCATGATTTACGCGCCGCTTTGGCCGATCATCATGGTACAACGCCGGACCATATCATCGTGGGCGAAGGCATTGACGGCCTTTTGAACTACCTTGTGCGTCTGTTTGTGGGCCCCGGTGATGCGGTTGTCACCTCCGATGGCGCTTATCCGACCTTCAACTACCATGTCGCAGGCTTTGGCGGGGTTTTACACAAGGTTCCATATCGCGACGACCATGAGAGTCCCGCAGCGCTCTTTGCCAAAGCGGCTGAGGTTGACGCCAAACTAGTCTATCTTTCCAATCCCGACAATCCGATGGGGACATGGCACAAAGGGCAACAGATTAGCCAGGCGATGGACGCCTTGCCAGCGGGCACGCTCCTTTGTCTCGACGAGGCCTATATTGAATGCGCGCCCAAGGACGCCGCGCTGCCGCTGGATTATTCTGACCCGCGGGTGATCCGAATGCGGACGTTTTCAAAGGTCTATGGGATGGCAGGTGCGCGGGTCGGTTATGCGATTGCAGCACCGGACCTCATCACCGCGTTTCATAAGGTGCGCAACCATTTCGGCATGAACCGCGCGGCACAAGCGGGTGCCTTGGCGGCGGTCCAAGACGCAGGGTGGCTGACCCATGTGCAGCAAGAGATTGCAGCCGCGCGCACCCGGATTGCAGAGATTGCGCTGACTCACGGCCTGAAACCCCTGCCGTCCGCCGCAAATTTTGTGGCGATTGATTGCGGGCGGGATGGTGCATTTGCTCGGGCAGTTCTCGAAGGCCTCGTTGCACGCGGTATCTTTGTGCGGATGCCCTTTGTAGCCCCGCAAGACCGCTGTATCCGGGTCAGTTGCGGCACTTCTGCGGACCTTGATGCATTTGCCGCGGCACTGCCCGATGCCTTAAAAGACGCGAAAAGGGGCTGACGCGGACGTCTGGCGCGCTATAATATGGCGCACTCCGAGTGAACAGGACCCTGCGATGCGCGACACAAATGACCGCCCCTCAGCGCCCAACTACACCGCCGCATGCATTGTGATGTTCGGCGTTAACCTCATGTGGGTCCTCATGGTGATCTGGGCCGTCTGGGGCTTTTTGGCCGCCGCGTTCACAGGATGGGCCGTGAACCACCTGATCGCACGTATCGCAACCGCGCGCGGTTAGTGATCCGCAATCACCTGTGCTGCTGCATCCAGCGCGCCATCCCCATGTTCAATATTGAGCGCGCTTAAGCCCGCCTCGATCCCACCGAGCAGCCCCAAGATCATATGACCGTTGACATGCCCCATGTGACCAAGCCGGAAAAAACCATGCCACGCCGGATCGCCGGGGGCGGCCATGCCAAGGCCAATGCCCAAGGTCAAACCCAGATTTTGCTGCACCCAATCGCGCAATGCGGTGGCATTGGGTGATTGCAGGCGCAATGCCGTCACGGCATGGCTGCGGTGATCACGGTCAGAAATATTAAGCGCAAATGTGCCGCGTTCCGACCACGCCTCGCACGCCGCCCAGACGGCACGCGCCAACACCGCGTGTCGGGCCCAGACCTGTTCGATGCCTTCGTCGTGGATCATATCAAGTGCAGTGCGCAACCCATAGATATGCTGTGTGGGGGCGGTCCCGCAGTGGTACTGGTAAAATTCCTCTGGATGCGCGCGCGGCGACCAATCCCAATAGACGCTGACGCGCGGCATTTTTGCCCGGGCTGCGTCGGCTTTGTCATTGAAGAAAACAAAGCCTACACCCGGTGGCACCATCAACCCCTTTTGGCAGGCGGTGACCATCACATCGACACCCCATGCGTCCATCTCGAACTGGTCACAGCCGAGCGACGCAATGCAATCGACCATCAAGAGCGCCGGATGATCCGCTGCGTCCAAAACCGCACGCAGATCCGCAATATCATTGCGCACAGAGCTGGAGGTATCGACATGCACAGCCAGCACCGCTTTGATTTCATGCGCTTTATCTGCCGACAAAACCTCGGCAACCCGCGCCGTATCCATCGGCGATGCGCGGCCAAAATCGATCACCTCGACCTCCGCCCCAAAGGCTGTTGCCATCTCGCCCCAAGCAATGCCAAAGCGGCCCGTGGCAGGCACCAGCACCTTGTCACCGGGTGCGATGACATTGCTCAGCGCCGCTTCCCATGCCGCGTGACCATTGCCGATGTACATTGCCACGTGGTGTTTCGTGCGCGCCACCCGGCGCAGATCTGCCATCAGCCCCGGCATCATATCGACCAACGGGCCTGCGTAAATATTAGGAGCCGCGCGGTGCATGGCGTTCAAAACCGCATCGGGCATCACAGAAGGGCCGGGGATGGCCAGATACGGCCGCCCTTGCGCCAGAATCGGGGATTTCTTCATATGAATTCTGCCTTTAGCCCGTCTAATTGACCGCACCTTATCCGTGCGGAATGCGACGTCAACACGATTGCCCCACCCGCATGCTTGCCCTACCCGCCCGCGTTTCGTAAACCTGTGACTGCACCGCCCAAAAGGAGTTTGGCCGCAGATGAATGACCAAACCTATACCTCTGGGCAGTTACTGGGTTGGCTGTGGCGTGACTACCTGAAAAGGCATTTGGGGCTGATGAGCCTTGCGGTGATGTTTATGATCATCGAGGGCAGCACTCTGGGCGCTTTGGCGCGGCTGATGGAGCCGATGTTCGATCAGGTCTTTGTCGCGGGCAAGCAAGAAGCGCTCAAATGGGTGGGTCTGATTCTGGTGGGCATTTTTGTGCTGCGCGCCATTGCGGGGGTGGCACAAAAGGTGCTGCTGACCCGGATCGCCCAAGGCACAGCGGCGGATATGCGCATTGATCTGCTCGACCGGATGATGCGGCAGGACGGTGCGTTTCACCAATCGCATCCGCCGGGGTTCCTCATTCAACGGGTGCAATCGGATGTAAACGCGGTCGGCGACGTCTGGCGCGCCATCATAACCGGGGCGGGCCGCGATTTTGTCGGGCTGATCGTGCTTTTGGGTGTGGCCATTTCAATTGATCCAATCTGGGCGCTGCTGGCGTGTGTGGGCATTCCTGTGATGGTCCTGCCTGCCGCTATCGCCCAGCGATTTGTGCGCGAACGCTCGCGCGAGGCGCGCGATCTGGGGGCCAATCTGGCGACCCGCCTAGACGAAGTGTTTCACGGCATCGTGCAGATTAAACTCAACGCGCTCGAACGTTATCAGGCGCGCCAATATAACGACCTGACCCGCACCTTTATTCACACCGAAGTGCGCGCCGCTTTTGGCAATTCCGCCATCCCCGGCATGATCGACATCATGTCCGGCGTAGGGTTCATGGCGGTGATCTTGTATGGCGGATCCGAGATCATCTCGGGCGACAAAACCATCGGACAATTCATGACGTTCTTCACTGCTATGGGGTTCACCTTTAGCCCGCTGCGGCGTCTGGGCGGCGTGAGCGGTCTGTGGCAGATTGCCGCCGCGGCGCTTGAACGGATCAAAGAGTTGATGGATGCGCCGATGCGCCTTAAAGAGCCAGTCAATCCGGTGCCGGCACCAACTGGCAATCCCGATATTGAGCTCAAAAATGTGAATCTTGCTTATGGAGAGGCCAAGGTCCTTGATGGCATCAGCCTGAGTGCTTCGGCGGGGCAGACGACGGCATTGGTTGGTGCATCCGGTGCGGGTAAATCCACTATTTTCAATGTGTTGACGCGGCTGATTGACCCCCAAGCAGGCAGCGTCACCATTGGCGGTGTTGCCACCACCGATATGGCCATCGCGGACCTGCGCGGGTTGTTTTCTGTGGTAACCCAAGAGGCGTTGCTTTTTGATGAGACCTTGCGTGAAAACATCGTGCTGGGCCGCAAGGATGTCAGCGACGAAAGGTTGCAAGCCGTCCTGAAAGCGGCCCATGTCGCGGATTTTCTGCCCAACCTTGAGAACGGTCTCGATACCCATGTGGGGCCGCGCGGTTCTGCGCTTTCGGGTGGTCAACGGCAGCGGGTGGTCATTGCCCGTGCGCTGTTGCGCGACACGCCGATCCTGCTGCTTGATGAGGCCACCAGCGCGCTTGATGCGCAATCTGAGCAGGTGGTCCAAGACGCGCTTGACCGCCTGTCGGCGGGCCGCACCACAATCGTCATCGCACACCGTTTGGCGACCATCCGCAGCGCTGACAAGATCATCGTGATGGACAGGGGCCAAGTGCGGGATCAAGGCACGCACGAAGAACTGCTGGAACGCGGCGGCATCTATGCCGACCTTTACCGTTTGCAGTTTCAAGACGGCAAGACCGTGAGCGATGCGCGCGGTCTGCGGGCACAACGGGCCAAACAACGCGGCGAAAACGTCAGCGAACCAAACATCTTGCAACGCCTGGGACAGGCATTGTTTGGGTAAACGCCCGTTTCCCATTCATTCTTCTTGCAAATACCGAACCGAGCAGTCGCCCATTGAAATAACGCCAAGATTAGGCTCAGACCAGCCTTAAGCGCTCAGAAAATCGTCGCGCCATTGATGCATCAGCGGGAGTCTTGGCAGATCAATTTCGGGTGCGATAGCTTTGCGCCAGCACCTCAGGCGATGTGCCGAGAACATACCGTCCCAACGTCCACAAGTTGCGTCCGCCCCGCCGCAGCCACCCCTGGCGTTGGTATTTTGCGGCACTGGTGACGGCAAAGGCTGGCAACCCAACGAGCTGCCCTTTCAATGCCCGCGCCAGTGCGACGTCCTCCATCAACGGCTGGTCTGGATAACCGCCCACCACATCATAAAGCGCACGGGGCACAATCAAGCCCTGATCGCCATAAGGCAGGCCCATCCGGCTGCGCAGATTTGCCCATCCGGCAACCACGCGACCCGGCAAGCCGCCTTGCTCAAACGCCAATCGAAACCACCCTGCGCGTTCAGATTCAAGATGACTGCCAACCACTTTCGCCCAACCGGGTGACAGCCTCGTGTCCGCATGCAGCACCAAGAGCCATTCGGCCTTCGCCGCCGCACATCCGCGCCGCAACTGCCCGCCGCGCGACGGTGCGCCGTGCACGACCTCGCCCCCCCACGCTTGCGCAATGGCCCCGGTTGCGTCCGTTGATCCACCATCGCAGATGACGAGCTCACGGATCAGCCCCGCGTCCAGCCCTTCCATCAACGCCGCCAGACAATTGGGCAGCGTTTCAGCGGCGTTCAAGGTCGGGATGATCACAGATATCGGCGCGCGCATGCTTGCCCCTTTAGAATGGCCGTTGATGACTATATGTCATGTGCAACCACCAAAGGACATAAAAGATGACCCAACGCCGCATCCTGCGCCTGACTGGCGACGATACATTGGATTTCCTGCAAGGGTTGATCACCAATGATGTCAAAAAGCTGTCTCAGGGGCCGATCTACGCCGCCATCCTGACCCCTCAGGGAAAATTTATCGCTGATTTCTTTGTCGCGATGGACGGGGATGCCGTGCTTTTGGATGTGGTTGAAAGCTTCGGCGATATGCTGATCCAGCGGCTGAACATGTATAAACTGCGGGCCTCGGTTGAGGTAGCCAAAGCGGATTTATACCTGCACCGCGGTTTGGGTGATGTGCCCGAGGACGGCTATGCAGACCCCCGCGATCCGGGAATGGGATGGCGGGCTTATCGCCCTGCCCCACAGACAGACGATGCCGTTGATTGGAACGCGCTGCGCGTGACGCATGTGATCCCGGAAACCGGGATTGAGCTGGCACCAGACACATTCATTCTAGAGGTGGGATTTGAACGCATAAATGGCGTGGATTTCCGCAAGGGATGTTATGTCGGCCAAGAGGTCACGGCACGCATGAAGCATAAGACCGAGTTGCGCAAAGGGTTGGCGCAGGTATCCATCACGGGCACCGCCGCAGTTGGCACTGACATAACCGCAGGCGAAAAACCTGTAGGCACATTGCTTAGCCAATCTGGCGACCGCGCCCTTGCTTATCTGCGCTTTGATCGTGCAACGGGGCCGATGCAGGCGGGCGATGCAGAGGTCACATGGACAGCCGCGCCCTAAACGTGGGTTATCCTTGCCCCTTAGCGCGCACAAAAAAGCCCCGGATCACACCGAGGCTTTGGCTCTGTCCGCTATGACGTCACGTCATACACTCACGCGCGCTCGACGTATTCCATCGTTTCGGTGTTCACCACGATGTCCTCATCTTGCCCCACAAACGGCGGCACAGAAACCCGCACACCATTATCAAGCAGCGCCGGCTTGAATGAATTTGCCGCTGTCTGGCCTTTGACCACCGGCTCTGTCTCGACGATCTTGCAGATCACTTTTTGCGGCAACCGCGCATTCAACGCCTCTTCATCGTGGTATTCCACGACGACCATCATGCCGTCCTGCAGAAACGGGCGCGCGTCGCCAAGCAGTTCTGCAGGCAGTTGCACCTGCTCATAGGTGTCCGTGTCCATCACAACCAGATTGCCGTCATCTTCGTATAAAAACTGCTGATCCTTCTGTTCCAGGCGCACTTTTTCGACTTTATCAGCGCTGCGGAACCGTTCGTTCAACTTTGATCCATTGCGCAGATTGCGCATCTCAACCTGGGCAAAAGCACCACCCTTACCGGGCTTTACGTGGTCCACTTTAACGGCCGCCCATAGGCCGCCATTGTGTTCAAGGACGTTTCCGGGGCGGATCTCGTTTCCGTTAATTTTAGGCATGTGTCAAAACCTCGGTAAAAACTTGATGATAAGTTGTCGCATCCTATATCTTGTGGGCACACCCCCTGCAAGCCACCGCTATATCGTGCTGCACCTGCAGCGAGATATGCATCAAATGCATGGGAGTTATGCAATAAAGTGGTATCCGAATCGGAGGATATCGGTCATAAGGGGCCTCACGCCGAAATGACAAGAGCAAGAATAATGGAAAGGACGACGAGATGAAAGATTTCGTTGATGGCACCGCCTTTAACAACGAGCAAGGCAATCGTGCACGCAAACTTTTCGCAGCTGTGGTATTGGCTGCACTAGATGATGCAATTGCGGATGACAAGAAATACGGCAACGGACCAGAGCAGATCGCCCGTTGGGCCCGCTCTCGCGATGGTCGCGAAGTGTTGAGCTGTGCCGGGATTGACCCCAATGAACGGGTTGTGTCCGGTTTGATGGATTTTGTGGGCAAAGGTGTTCGCACTTCTGTGGCACTGTCGCGCGAAGAATCTGAGCGCCGCCATGCCGCACAACAGGCTGAAGCCGCTTAGGTAAACACTCTGTCCGGGACAAAGAAACGCAGCCTTCGGGCTGCTTTTTTTGTGCCCAACCCAAAAGAAATCCAAACGATCTGGTCTTCCCCACCTGCCCCTTTTCCCCCGGATCAATATGCGGCAGTTTGCACGGAGCCGTTGCGGAGTGCGCAAAATGACAAAAGCGATCATGATACAAGGCACCGGCAGCAACGTTGGCAAGTCAATGATTGTTGCAGGTTTGATCCGGGCCTGCGTCAAGCGCGGGATCACCGCGCGTCCGTTCAAACCACAGAACATGTCCAACAATGCCGCCGTGACGATAAATGGCGGCGAGATTGGCCGCGCGCAGGCGCTTCAGGCGCGCGCCGCCGGGGTGGCACCGCATACAGACATGAACCCCATTTTACTCAAACCGCAAAGCGCCACAGGCGCGCAGGTGATCGTACAGGGCCAGATCGCGGGCCATCAGGAAGCGGCAGCCTTTGGCAAGAACAAGGCGGCGTTGCTGCCAGCGGTTTTGCAATCATTTGAACGGCTTGGCAACACCTGCGATCTGATCATCGTTGAGGGCGCAGGCAGTCCTGCGGAAACCAATCTGCGGCGCGGTGACATTGCCAACATGGGCTTTGCCACGGCCGCAGGGGTGCCGGTGATCTTGATGGGGGACATCGACCGGGGGGGGGTGATTGCCCAGATTGTCGGCACGCAAGCCGTGCTGGACGGCGCGGATAATGCCATGATCCGGGGCTTTGCGGTGAACAAGTTTCGCGGCGACCTTAGCCTGTTTGACGCAGGGCGCGATGATATCGCGCGGCGCACCGGCTGGCCCAGCCTTGGGGTGATCCCATGGTTTGATCTTGCGCACCGTTTGCCCGCCGAAGATGTGATGGACCTGCCTGCGCGCGCGCGATCTGGCGGCGCGGGCGTGGTGGTCGCGGTGCCGCGCCTGCCGCGTATCTCAAACTTTGATGATCTCGATCCGCTGGCCGCTGAACCGGGTGTGGATTTGCGGATGATCATGCCCGGCGAACCTCTGCCTGGCGACGCCGATCTGGTATTGATGGTGGGCAGCAAAGCCACGATTGCGGACCTCGCGGCCTTTCGCGCCGAGGGGTGGGATATTGATCTGGCCGCTCACATCCGGCGCGGCGGGCATGTATTGGGCCTATGCGGCGGCTATCAGATGTTGGGGCGCACCATTGCTGATCCGCATGGCATCGAAGGGCACCCCACCACGGTCGACGGGCTGGGGCATCTGGCGGTGGACACTGTCATGGCACCGATTAAACATCTGTCGCTCAAGACTGGGGAACATCCCGCAAGTGGCACCGCCTTAAGCGGATATGAAATACATATTGGCGAAACGGATGGCCCCGATTGCACCCGCGCATGGCTGCGTTTTGACGGACGCGCCGAAGGGGCGGC
>TARA_R110002110_G_scaffold397161_1_pt1 | contig 10475 bp, 8 predicted proteins | sample TARA_R110002110 | Tara Oceans TARA_R110002110 (sample SAMEA4397330) | marine metagenome | biome: Polar Biome; feature: [SRF] surface water layer (ENVO:00010504); material: water (ENVO:00002006), including particulate matter (ENVO:01000060) such as... | depth 5 m
CTTTTGCCCCAGGAGCCAAGGAAAGTCATAAGACAAGCCTTTCAGATGATCCGGAACGGGATCATCTGAAATCCAGACGCTGGATCGGGGGCGGCCCATCTGAAATATCCGGAAAGCCGGAAGTTTACCTGAAGAGGAGCGCCCCGATGATTTGTTCTGCGGCGTCTTCTGCAGTCAATTCAACGGTGTTCACGGTCATCTCGGCCGTTTCTGGCGCTTCATAGGGGCTGTCGATCCCGGTGAAGTTTTTCAGGTTCCCGGCGCGGGCCTTTTTATACAACCCCTTGACGTCGCGGCTTTCCGCAACCTCCAGCGGGGTGTTAACGTAAACCTCGAAAAACTCACCCTCTGGCAGCATTTCGCGGACCATCTGCCGCTCGTCCCGGAAGGGCGAGATGAAGGCGGTCAGCACGATCAGACCCGCATCGGTCATCAGCTTTGCCACTTCGCCGACCCGGCGGATGTTTTCGACCCGATCCGCATCGGTAAAGCCAAGATCGCGGTTCAGCCCGTGACGCACGTTATCGCCGTCCAGCAGGAAAGTGTGCTTGCCCATCGCATGCAGCTTCTTCTCGACGATATTGGCGATGGTCGATTTGCCCGACCCCGACAACCCGGTGAACCAGACGACGCGGGCCTTCTGGTTCTTGCTGGCGGCATGGGCGTCGCGGTCAATATCCAACGCCTGCCAGTGGATGTTCTGGCTGCGGCGCAGGGCGAAATGTACCATGCCGGCGGCAACGGTGGCATTGGTCATGCGGTCGATCAGGATGAAACCGCCGAGATCGGGGTTTTGCGTATAGGCCTCGAACGGAATAGCACGGTCGGTCGAGATGTTGACGACACCAATCGCATTCAGCCCCAGGGTTTTCGAGGGCAGATGCTCCAGCGTATTGACATTGATCTCATATTTCGGTTCGGTCACCGTCGCCGTCATGGTCTGGGTGCCGATCTTCAAAAGGTAGGGGCGGCCCGGCAGCATCTCGGCCTCGCCCATCCACACCAAAGTCGCCTCAAACTGGTCGGCGACCTCGCAAGGCGCATCCGACTGCACGATGACATCGCCGCGCGAACAGTCGACCTCATCGGCAAAGGTGATTGTCACCGACTGCCCCGCCACCGCCTGCGGCAACGCGCCATCCCAGGTCACGATGGATTTGACAGTGGTGGTCTTGCCCGAGGGCAGCACCCGGATCGCATAGCCGGGGCGCACAACCCCCGAGGCGATCTGCCCCGAGAAACCGCGGAAATCGAGGTTGGGGCGGTTGACCCATTGCACCGCCATGCGGAACGGCCCGTCCTGCATCCGCACCACATTGACCGGCGCATCCTCCAGATGGCCCATCAGGGTCGGGCCCCGATACCACGGCATATTTTCCGAGCGCGTGACGATATTGTCGCCCGCGAGACCCGAGATCGGCATTGGCAGGAAAGACTCCATCCCGATCTGCTTGGCAAAATGCGAGTATTCCTTGACGATCTCGTAAAAGCGCTCCTGGCTGTAGCCCACCAGATCCATTTTGTTGACCGCCAGCACGATATTCTTGATGCCCAGCAGGTTGACCAGATAGGAATGGCGCCGCGTCTGGGTCAGCACGCCCTGGCGCGCATCAACCAAAATCACGGCAAGGTCGGCGGTCGAGGCCCCCGTCACCATGTTGCGGGTGTATTGCTCATGGCCGGGGGTGTCGGCGACGATGAACTTGCGCTTGTCGGTGGCAAAAAAGCGGTAGGCCACGTCGATTGTGATGCCCTGTTCGCGTTCCGCCGCCAGACCATCGACCAGCAGCGCAAAATCAATGCCGGCCCCTTGGGTGCCGTGGGCTTTGCTGTCGCTTTCCAGGCTGGCAAGCTGGTCTTCAAAGATCATCTTGGCATCATACAGCAGACGCCCGATCAGCGTCGATTTGCCGTCATCGACCGAACCGCAGGTGATAAAGCGCAGCATGGTCTTGTGCTGGTGCTTGAGCAGATAGGCGTCGATATCCTCGGCAATCAGCGTATCGGTAATATAGGCGGGGTCTTTTTGGGTCATGTCGGACATCAGAAATACCCCTCTTGCTTTTTCTTCTCCATCGAGGCGGCCTGATCGTGGTCGATCGCGCGGCCCTGGCGTTCCGATGTCGTGGTCAGCAGCATTTCCTGAATAACCTCTGGCAGCGTCGCCGCGGTGCTTTCCACAGCGCCGGTCAGCGGGTAACAGCCCAGGGTGCGAAAGCGCACCGATTTCATCATCGGCACTTCGCCCTCAAGCAGCGGCATCCGGTCGTCATCGACCATGATCAGCATGCCGTCACGCATCACAACCGGGCGCGGAGCAGAGAAATACAGTGGCACAATCTCGATGCCCTCAAGGTGGATATACTGCCAGATATCCAGCTCGGTCCAGTTCGACAGCGGGAAAGCGCGGATGCTCTCGGTTTTGGATTTGCGGGTGTTATACAGCTTCCATAACTCAGGGCGCTGGTTCTTCGGATCCCAGCGGTAATTGGCCGAGCGGAAGGAAAAGATGCGTTCTTTTGCGCGCGACTTTTCCTCGTCGCGGCGCGCGCCGCCAAAGGCCACGTCAAACTTGTATTTGGTCAGGGCCTGCTTCAGGCCTTCGGTCTTCCACATGTCGGTGTGCACCGAGCCGTGATCGAACGGGTTAATGCCCTTTTCCACCGCTTCGGGGTTTTGATGCACGATCAGGTCCATGCCTGCGTCTTTAGCGGCCTTTTCGCGCAGCTTATACATTTCCCGGAACTTCCAGGTCGTATCGACATGCAGCAAGGGGAAGGGTGGCGGCGAGGGGTAAAACGCCTTTTTCGCCAGGTGCAGCATGCAGGCGCTGTCCTTCCCGACCGAATACAGCATCACCGGGTTTTCGGCATTCGCCACCACTTCCCGCATGATATGGATGCTCTCAGCCTCAAGCCTCTGCAAATGCGTCAGTCTGCCCGGGGTGATCGTATCTTCCGAAATGGTCGTCTCTGATGTCGTCATGATAATGACCTCTTGAAATTGGTTAGGGCTATTTGGCAAAATTCCGTTCTCTCGGAAAGGGGGGCGCTTAAAATAGCGCAAACTATTGACCTGCTGTGGCCTGACCGCGTCCCAAAAACGAGGGAGCGACCGCTTTTAGCGGCAAAAGGTGGATTGCTGCGGCGAGGCCCTTTGATATAGCCAAAGAGCAGGCCTCAGCTAAGCACGGGGCACGCAGGCGGATGCACAGTGCCAAAGGGGGCGCCATGACAGCGACAGACAAGGCCATACAGACTGTTCTTGTCACCGGGGCGGCAGGGTTTATCGGCTATCACCTGTGCAAACGGCTTCTGAACGCGGGGCATCAAGTTATCGGCTTTGATGCGCTGACCGATTACTACGATGTCACCCTGAAACAGCGCCGCCGCGATTTGCTGGCCGCCGCGCCCGGCTTTACCTTCATCCATGCACGGCTGGAAACCCCCGGCGCACTGCATGAGGTGATGCAGGCGCATCGCCCTGCCATGGTGGTGCATCTGGCAGCCCAGGCCGGGGTGCGCTATTCGATCGACGCCCCCGGCACCTATGTCGAAAGCAACCTGATCGGCACTTTTAATCTGCTGGAGGCCGCCCGTGCTTTTCCGCCGGCGCATATGCTGCTGGCCTCCACCTCCAGCGTCTTTGGCGCCAATGAAAAGATGCCCTATGCCGAGACGGACAAGGCTGATCTGCCGATGTCTTTCTATGCAGCGACCAAAAAGGCGAATGAGGCGATGGCCCATTCCTACGCCCATCTTTACAGCCTGCCCGTCACGATGTTCCGGTTTTTCACGGTTTACGGCCCTTGGGGGCGGCCCGACATGGCGCTGTTCAAATTCACCCGTGCCATTCTGGAAGGCACGCGGCTGGATATTTATAACAATGGCGATATGCGGCGCGACTTTACCTATATCGACGACCTGATCCACGCGGTCACCGCCCTTTTGGCCAGGGTCCCCCCGGCCCCTGACGCCCGCGGGGACGTGCCTGCGCTGACCGGCGACAGTTTAAGCCCCGTCGCGCCTTACCGCGTCGTCAATATCGGCAATGGTGCGCCGGTGCAGTTGATGGACTTTGTGACGTCGGTTGAAATCGCCATCGGTCGGCCCGCACTGAAAAACTTCCTGCCGATGCAGCCCGGCGATGTGCCCGCCACTTGGGCCGATACCGCGCTGTTGACGCAGTTGACCGGGCCGATGCCGCGCACCCTATTTGCCGACGGGGTTGCGGCTTTTGTTGGCTGGTATCGTGACTATTACGGCGTTTAGTCACGTTTTTCAGGGTCGCCGCCCGGGGCTTCCATCAGGGCCTCAAGGTATTTCCCGTATTCGTTCTTGGCAAAAAGAGCGGCTCTTTCGCGTAGTTGAGAGGGGCTGATCCAGCCCTGGTCAAAGGCAATCTCATCAGGGCTGCCGGTCTGCAATCCCTGGCGCATTTCCAGGGTGCGCACAAAGTTGCCCGCATCCAGCAGGCTGCCGTGGGTGCCGGTATCAAGCCAGGCATAGCCGCGGCCCATCTGTTGCACCGTCAACTGACCATCGGCGAGATACAATTCCAGCAGCGAGGTGATTTCCAACTCACCTCGCGCCGAAGGCCGGACCTGCCGCGCCCGCGCAGGGGCCGTGCCGTCGAGAAAATACAGCCCCGTCACGGCATAGGGTGACGGCGGATTGACGGGCTTTTCAATGATAGAGCGCACACGCCCCCCGGTATCAAAATCAACCACGCCATAGCGCTCGGGGTCGGCAACGCGGTAGCCAAACACCGTACCGCCTGTGGTCTGGGCATCGGCGTCTTTCAGGAGTTGGGTCATGCCATGACCAAAGAAAATGTTATCGCCCAGCACCATCGCCGAGGGCGCACCGGCCAGAAAACCCTCGGCCAGGATATAGGCCTGCGCGAGGCCATCGGGGGAAGGCTGCGTGATATAGGTCAGGCAAAGGCCCCACTGGCTGCCGTCGCCAAGGGTGCGCTGAAACTGGTCGCTGTCCTGCGGGGTGGTGATAATGGCGATCTCGCGGATTCCCGCCAACATCAGCACCGACAGCGGGTAATAGATCATCGGCTTGTCATAGACCGGCAGCAACTGCTTGGAAACGCCGATGGTAATCGGATACAGCCGGGTGCCGGAACCGCCTGCCAGAATAATGCCTTTGCGTTGGGTCATGGGTCTGCCTTGTTCATAAACTTTGGTTTAAAATGGCCGGTCTTCAGGTTTTCAATGCGCCAAGATCGGCGAGAATGTCCCGCAGCCCTGCGTGCCAGTCGGGGCGGGGGATGCCAAAGGCGGCGGCGGTTGCACGGTTGTCCAAGCGCGAATTCAGCGGGCGCTGTGCCGGGGTCGGATAGGCGCTGGCCGGAATCTCTGCAACCGCGCAGCTCAGCCCCGCCAGCGCAAAGATTTCTCGCGCAAAACCGGCCCAGCTGATATCGGGTGCGCCGGAAAAATGGTAACTGCCGCTTTTGGCCGGGTCCGCAATCAGGTGCCGTGCAATGGAAAAACAGGCATCGGCGATATCGGCGGCCGGGGTCGGTCCGCCGGTCTGATCAGCGACGATGCTCAGGCGGGCGCGTTCCGTCCCCAGCCGCAGCATGGTTTTGACAAAATTGTTGCCATGCGCCGACACCACCCAGGAGGTGCGCAGAATGGCATGGGCCCCGCCCGCCGCGCGCACGGCCTCTTCGCCTGCCAGCTTGGTGCGGCCGTAAGCCCCCAAAGGAGATGTCGGGTGATCGGTCGCAAAAGGTGCCGTGCCTGTGCCGTCAAAAACGTAATCGGTTGAAATATGCACCAGGGGGATGCCGCCTGCCGCACAGGCCCTGGCAATCGCACCGGGCGTGGTGCCATTGACCAAAGCCGCCAGCGCCTCTTCGCTTTCCGCCTTGTCCACCGCCGTATAGGCGGCGGCGTTGATCACCGCATCGGCACCGCTGGCCGCAACAAAGGCGGCACAAGCCTCCGGGCTTTCGAAATTCGCCTCGTCCGAGCCACGAATTTCAAGGTCAACCGCACCGCTGCGGCGCTGCACCTCGCGCGCCACCTGACCGTTCTTGCCGAAAACCAGAATTTTCATCGTCCCGCCCTTCTTCTGCTTCAGCGCCAAAACAACTCAGCCTTTGGTGCCCAGACGTTTGCCGACGCCCTCGCGGTTTTGCAAGGCGCGCCACCAGTCCTCGTTCTCAAGATACCATTGCACGGTGCGGGCAAGCCCCTCCTCCACCGTCACCGAGGGCTGCCAGCCCAGTTCGGCGCGGATGCGGCCCGGGTCGATGGCATAGCGCGCATCATGGCCGGGGCGATCGGTAACAAAGGTGATCTGTTCGGCGTAGGGCTGGTTGCCAGGGCGCAAATCATCCAGAATGGTGCAGATGGTCTGCACCAGCTCCAGGTTTGTCCGCTCATTCCCGCCGCCGATATTATAGCTGCGGCCGACCTGCCCGCGCGCCAGCACCGTCAGCAGCGCCCCGGCGTGGTCTTCGACATAAAGCCAGTCGCGGATGTTCGAGCCATCGCCATAGACCGGCAGCGGCGCACCGGCCAGGGCATTGAGAATAATCACCGGGATCAGCTTTTCGGGGAAGTGGTAGGGGCCGTAATTGTTGGAGCAATTGGTCAGCACCACCGGCAGTCCGTAAGTCTCATGCCACGCCCGCACCAGATGGTCTGAACTGGCCTTGGAGGCCGAATAGGGACTGCGCGGAGCGTAGGGCGTCTCTTCGGTGAACTTGACCTCCGGGTTTTTGGGCAATGATCCGAACACCTCATCGGTGGAAATATGCTGGAAGCGGAAATCGGCGGGGCGGCCTTTGCGTTCCCACAGGGCGCGGGCCGATTGCAGCAGGTTATAGGTGCCCATGATATTGGTTTGCATGAACACGCCCGGCCCGTCGATCGAGCGGTCAACATGGCTTTCGGCGGCAAGGTGCATGATGGCATCGGGTGCGGCCTGCGCAATCGTCGCCTCTACCGCGCCCGCATCGCGGATATCGACCTGCACAAAGCTGTACAGCGGGTTGCCGGCCACCGGTGCCAGGTTTTCCAGGCAGGCGGCATAGGTCAGCGCATCAAGGTTGATCACCTCATGTCCCTGGCCCACGGCCTGACGCACCACCGCCGAGCCGATAAACCCGGCCCCGCCGGTGATAAGCAGTTTCATCGCACTATCCCTCAAACATGAACGGGCTGTCGAAATCCGCCAGGAACGGGGCCTTGGCATCCTTGGCCGATAAGATCGCCGCCGCTGGGTCAAGCCCCCAGTCGATGCCGATCGCCGGGTCGTCAAAGCACACGGCACCGTCGCATTCGGGTGCGTAATAGTCCGAGCATTTATAGACAATCTCGGTATCGGGTTCGCGCGTGACAAAGCCATGCAGAAAACCCGCCGGGATCAGCAGTTGCCGGCCATTTTCAAAGCTCAGTTCAACCCCCGCCCATTTGCCGTAGGTCGGGCTGCCACGGCGGATATCGACCGCAACGTCAAACAGCCGCCCGCGCCCGCAGCGCACCAGTTTGTCCTGGGCATGGGGGGGGGCCTGAAAATGCAGCCCGCGCACGGTGCCAATCTCGCGTGACAACGAGTGGTTGTCCTGCACAAAATCAATCTCAATCCCGGCGGCTTTTGCCTTTGCCCGGTTGTAGCTTTCCGAAAAAAAACCACGGTGATCGCCAAAGCGCGCAGGGGTCAGGATCAGCACACCCGGTAAGGCGGTTGGGTCAATCTGCAACGTCTCTGTCTCTCTTTATGCTGAAGTGATGGCCATGAGAGGGCTATCAAGCGCACAGGCCTGTGTCACCCTGCTTTTTGAGAGAGGGCCGGGCCACGCCCTGCAATCTGCGGCACAGTCCTGATCCGGTTATCTTGCAAGCTTTCGGTCCGGTTTCCTGTCTGGTTACGGCATATATTTGAAAACGCCGAACGCGGTTCGTTCCTTCGTTTTGCTTGAACTGTCATAAACCTATATGCAGCAGGCCTGTATTTCTTAAAAATGGAGGCCTTTCGCACAGGGGGTGGGCGGGCAAAGGCTTGTCAAAACGCGCCACGATATTGTATCACAACCTCGTGGCGCACTACAGGCCACCCTTAAAACTGACTGTTTTGTATAGCCAAGGGCACCAGAATGAAAAAATCAAGCAAACAAATTTCAGCGAGTCAACCATCCAAATTGCCCGCAGCAGATGGCGAATATTGTGACATTTATGGAATGCGTGTGCGCTTTTTGCGTGGAAATGATGCGGGGGACGGGAAACCTTTTGCGGTTGGCGTCAGTGCTCCATGGGACGAACGGCTGCGTCTTGCCTATGAGTTTGCGGCAACCGGTGCGGAGGCCATCGTTCCGAATGCGCTTGGCTCTTGGTATCGCTCGTTGGCGGCCCTAAAAGTCGCGGGTGTGAGACAGGCAACGATCATTATTCCACACCATAACAACTTTCTTGTCAGCCCGGAAAGAACGGCTGTGATCGTCAATGAGGTGCGTGCCATCTTCCTGCCGATCTATAAATCCGGGACATCTTCGTTCCGTGCGTTGGCTCATGCTCATTTTGCCGAATTCTCGGATCGCGACGTTATGAACAGCACATCTCTGAGCAGCGCGATTGATCCGAGAGACCCTATCTTCGCGGCTTATAAGAAATTTACCTTCATCCGCGAACCGATGCAGCGCTTTGGCTCTTTTTTCCGGGACAAGCTGATGGTTGCAGAGGGATCTCCGAACCATGAGACTTTTGCCAATCCGATTGCTATTCTGATGGACCGGCATCTCGATGCAAAAACGGCGGCAGAATTTATCACCAGCATGCCACAGGAGTTCTGTGATCCGCATTACAAACCGCAATGGCTGACTCTGACCTTCAAGAATGAGGTCTTGGCAGATTACATCTTCCGCCTCGGGGATAACGAGAGCCTGAAAAAGGTTGGCATTGATCATACGTTCGTCAAGAGACTGTCAACCGACACCCGCAGAAGCGATTATGCGCTGGATCAGACACTCTCTGACGCCGAAAGTCTGATCCGCAATTACTATCGCCGTGACTATAGAATGTGGCGGGACAGCGCGGCAGCCAAGCGTAATGTGGCCTGAGTCTGTCGGTGGCGGGGCCAGGACGGGCCAAGCGGCCGTCTTGGTGAACCTGCCGCGGTAATCCGCAATAATAAGCCCCGCACGGATTTGATCCGTGCGGGGCTTTGTTTTGTGCCGCTCTCTGGCGGTGCGTTCAGCCGTCGAAGGCACCGGCGGCCAGCATCGCGCGGATCGGGTTCATGTCGCCGGGGCTGCGCCGGTCGGTCGCGTAGCGTTCGGTGTCGCGGACATTGCCGATCTGCAACCCGCGTGACCGGGCCAGGTGTTCGGCTTCATTCAGCATAAGCTGATCAAACCACCAGTTCCGAAAGATATTCCCAGGCTGAAAGCGGGCTGCGGCATCGGCCTGTATCCAGGCAGCCATCTGGTGGCCGCCCTCTGTCAGGGTAATATAGCTGTTTGCAGCACTTGGCCCCCACCAGGGAAACCATGTCTGGTTGGTGTGGCTGTTCAGGCAGGCGTCAAGACCGGCCAGGCCTGCGGCGGCGTCATCCAGGCTTGCGGTAGCGATGTTATCAAAATCAGTAATGCAGAGCGGCAGGTCCAGTTCGGCCATAAACTCGGGGAGCCTGAAGAAGCGGACCAGCGCAAAATAAGAGGCGTCTGCCGTCAGCGGATAGGTTTCGGCAGACACGGACAGGCGCGGGTCGGACAGCCCTGCAAGAACGCCCTCACAGGACGGGGTGAAATTGACCACGTGAAAATGAATGTTGCTGACAGTGTCACGGGCGCGGAAACTGTCATAAAGGGCGCGGGCATAGGCTTGAAAATAGCGCCCGTCGCCACCACTTACCAGGGCGATCCGGCCGCGTTCTTTTGGACGGCGGTGCCATTCTACCCCTGCTGCGGCAGGGTCAAAGGGGCGGGCGGGTTGCCCGGCTGCCGCGCCAGACCAATCGTCGGTGGAACCGGTGCGCAGACTGTGCGCACCTACATACATTCGGGGTAGCAGGGTGGGGCCAGCGGCCTCTGCCGCGCGGCGTTGCAGATCAAATCCCGCCGCGCGTTCGCCAGCCCGCAAAGCCAGAGCGCCCTCATACAACAGGACTGCGGGGATTTCCCCCCATTTTTCGCGCATGGCCGGCAGGCGGCGGCGCAAAGCCCTGCCCCGGGCGGTATTATCCGTTGTGCTGCGCCATTCCGCCTCCAGCGCTTGAATGGCCAGTCGGTTCAGGACGGGTGTTGCGGGCCCCTCCCGGGCAGTCAGAGCAGCCTGAAGCGCCTGGGCCACGCGGGGCGGGTCGCGCAGGGTTTCGCTGTGTAAAAAGCGGCTGATCGTGTTCAGGTCTTTGGCCGGCAGGCTATGCAGTGCCAGAAGCTGCGGCAATCTTGTCAGATCCAGCAGGCCCGAATTGTCGGGGCTTTCCTGGGTTGCGTGCGGCGGGTCTGACAGC
>TARA_R110002110_G_scaffold5131_17_pt1 | contig 10463 bp, 8 predicted proteins | sample TARA_R110002110 | Tara Oceans TARA_R110002110 (sample SAMEA4397330) | marine metagenome | biome: Polar Biome; feature: [SRF] surface water layer (ENVO:00010504); material: water (ENVO:00002006), including particulate matter (ENVO:01000060) such as... | depth 5 m
TCCATAAACCCAACCATGTATGTGTAAAGTTTGTTTATTGTTCCAAGCATTTTGAACTATAGAAGTTTTTGCTAAATCAAATACTTGTTCTACAACATTTAATTCAACATATCTATCAAAACGTTGTTTTTCATCAGTTATAGCATCTAGCTCTTCAGCATGAAATCTATAAACATCTTTAATATGTCTAATCCAATTATCAATTAGGCCAATATGCTGATTTCCCATTGCAGCAGCGACACCTCCACAACCATAATGTCCACAAACAATTACATGTTTTACTTTTAGTGCATTAACTGCATAATCAAGTACACTTAGCATATTCATATCTGAATGAATAACCATGTTAGCAATATTTCTATGTACAAAAACTTCTCCTGGTTGAGCTCCAATAATTTCATTTGCGGGAACTCTACTATCTGCACAACCTATCCACAATACTGGTGGTTGCTGCCCATTAGCTAATTTAGTAAAAAATTCTGGATCTAAATCTAATTTTGATTGAACCCATTCTTTATTATTATCTAAAAGTTGTTTATAAAATTTATTTTCCATTTTGTATATTTTTTTAATCGTTATAAAATTAATTAGTTTTATTTAAAAGCAACACCTTCTATTCCTTTTGTTTCTACTTGAATATTTTTTAGTTTAGAAGTATGATTTACAAATTCTTGTATATTCTCTAAAACATCATAAGCAACAGCATAGGATTTTGATGCATCAATTATTAAAGTTGAATCTTCCGGTATTTTTGCTAATTCTTTTGCAACACTTGCTTTATTTAAAAAAGTTACTTCTTCTGAAAGTGTTAATGTATATTTAGTTTTACCATCAACTACTTCTTTCTTACAATTTAAAGCATTTTTATAATTCTTTCTTAAAATATAAAATACTGCTACTACCATTCCTATTCCAATACCTTTTAATAAATCTGTTCCAACAATAGCTATAACAGTTACTACAAAAGGTATAAACTGTTCATGTCCTAACCTAAACATATCTCTAAATATAGCTGGTTTGGCAAGTTTATATCCTACTAATAGTAATATTGCTGCTAAAGAAGCTAATGGGATTAGATTCAGAAAAACAGGAATAATAATTGCGGATAATAATAAAATTATCCCATGGAATATAGCTGACATTTTAGTTTTTCCACCTGAATTAATATTGGCAGAACTTCTTACTATAACTTGTGTAATTGGCAGTCCTCCAATCATACCAGAAACCATATTTCCTATTCCTTGAGCTCTTAATTCTTGGTTGGTTGATGTTCTTCTTTTGTAAGGGTCTAACTTATCTGTAGCTTCTAGACAAAGTAATGTTTCCAAACTAGCTACTATGGCTAAAGTTACAGCAACCACATATACTTGCGGATTACTAAATGTAGAAAAATCAGGAAACTTAAAAAAACTCAGAAACTCTTGTGGAGAAGAGGCTACAGGCAATTCAACTAAATGTTTTCCACTCAAAACTAACTCTGGAGCTAAATTTAAAAACAGTGCATTGAGCAAAATACCTGTCAACACTACAAATAATGCTCCTGGTAAAAACTTAAATAGACCTATTTTTTTCATGAAATTAGTTTCAAATAGAATTAACATTCCTAATGAAATAACACTAATGATTATTGCTCCCAAACTACTATACTTAAAAGCATAATATATTTCAGTAACAGTATTATGTCCATCTTTTTGAGCAAAATCAAAATCACCCATAAAGTCTTCATCATAACCTAAAGCATGAGGAATTTCTTTAAGAATAAGAATTATACCTATAGCAGTTAACATTCCCTTTATTACTGAAGATGGAAAGAAGTAACCAATAATACCAGCCTTCATAAAACCTGCTAAAAGTTGTAAAATACCCGAGAGTACTACTGCTAATAAAAAGGCTTCAAAAGTTCCTAAGGTATCAATTGCTCCTAATACAATTACTACTAACCCAGCTGCAGGGCCTGAAACTCCCAATTGAGAATTACTAAAAGAACCTACAACAATTCCCCCCACAACTCCAGCTATAATTCCTGAAAACAATAAATCAGATCGACCAGTTGAAGCTAAAGCGATTCCCAAACATAAAGGAAGGGCTACAAGAAAAACTACTAATCCAGCAGGAAAATCTGACTTAAGATTAGCAAACATATTTAATTTTTTTGGTGTCATAACATAAATTATTACACAAACAATTGATTGATAATCAATTATGTTTGAATTATTGATAAAAATTAATCTTGAAAAAAATCATTTTTTCAATGACAATAAAATAAACATTATAGATTACTATAATGTAATTCAATAATTTATGCTAATTCTGGTGGTGGAGCAACAATTTCCTTATATGGTGGAAAAAGTAAAGAAAATTCTACTTGATGTTCTAACTCTGTAAATTGGAAAAAACATCTGAAATCTGAATCTTCTGTAATGTATTCTTGCATAGAAAAGGTTACAGTAGAGCCACTGCTGTGTCTATTTTCTTCTTCAGCAATTTCAACAAACTGGTAAGTAGGTACAGAAAAATATGAAAATGAGAATGTGCTTACTAAAACTAGTAAAAAGAATACAGCTATTATTTTATGACCTTTCACATTGGCGAAATTACATATTAAAAGCTGTTTTTTCTTTTTTTAAAAATTAAAAGTGTGTTAAAATATGTAAAAAAAGTAATTCCTACTTGTGTTTCTAAGGTGTCTTCGGTAAGCATGGAAAGCACTGAAATGGAAATAAAACAGAGATAAAGATAATCTCTATATTGTTTTAAAACAACGATGGGGTAAAGTAAAAAGATTAAAAAATAAATTCCTCCTAAAATACCAAAACTCACAAAATAAGTTAGGTACTGATTATGTGCTCTTCTCCAATATTTTTCAGAAATAATATCTCTTTCTTCATGTTTTTGATTGAAAGCATCCTGAACATCTCCCGTACCTACGCCAAATAAACTATTTTCTTTTATAATATTATAAGCTGATTGCCAGTATACCCATCTGAGCATTACTGAATGTCCATCAGCCACATTATATTTATTGTACATTTCCAATTCCCAAAATATTTTATGCAGTCTAAGTTCTATACCATTCATATCAAGATATCTATAGTTAGAGATTCCATTTTCAATAGCTTTTATTTCTTCAGGTTTTAATTCATTAATAGCTTGTTCTGTTTTTAATTTACCTTGAGAAGTAATGAATCTTAATAATGTAACTCTTATTTCCTGACCTTTTAAATCAACCTCATTAAAATTTATTTTACTTACCTCATTCCAAGCTTTTTCTATTTCTTTATTAGCAATATTTCTATAGATATAATTTCCATTTTCCAGCTGAAAACTATTAGAACTTATGGTATCATGAAAAAGTTTTTCACCTTTTGGAGAAAATTCTTGTATCGGCAAAGCTTCAACATCATTAAAGGACAAATACTCTTTATGACAACTTTTTATGTAAAGTACTATTGAAAGTACAATTACAACAACAACTACTACTGCTGATAATTTTACAGTTATTTTGTGATGTTTTATTCCGTAATAAAAAATCAACACCATAAAAGTGAATGCTGTTACAGTAATACCAGTTATTAAGTTAAGTAAAAATAGAAAGCTAGCTAACCACACAAAACTTAGTATCCATCTTATCTTTTGTTTTTTATTTTTTGCTTTTATAGCATAATACAAAGTTCCAAAAATAGCTAACGACACTTCCAATCCAAACCTAATATGAGAATTAAATCTTGATAAATCCCTTTTATCAATAATTACCTCATTAAGTCCTCCTAACATTACAAAGATGCTCCAAAGCGAAGCTGTTATTACACCTCCAACATACACCGAAAAAATTAAACGAAACTCTTTATTGGTTAATGGTTTAAAGCTAACTATTAAAAAAGGTAATACAAAAAGCGGCAACTTTCTTCTAATATCATCAAACGCAAAATCGAAATTAGTAGTGTTTAAAAGTCCTAAAAGAGTAAGCAGATACACTGAACTTAATATAAGTGCCGTTCTATTTTTAAAAAAGCGTTTTATTTTTTCTAGATGATTTCCTTCTAATACCCATAAAAAACCTATACAAAGCTCTCCTAAAGTTATAAGTGGTTTAGACAATGAGAGTCCCACTGCAATAAACATCAAAAAAAACAAATACATGTTTCTTGAATAAGTGGAAACAAAACTCATTTTAGAAAAAAATTTAAATTAAAAACTAATCTTGCTTTGTATTATTCCCTGCGAAAATAGCATCATATTTTTGTTTGTCAGAAAGCACTTCAATAGCTTTCTCCATTACTGGGTCTGTTTTTAAAGATGCTTCCATTTTTCCTTTTTGATAATAATATCTAGTAGCAATTTCTGTTTCCAAAATATATTTTATCTCTTCTTTAAAGGTATATAAATCTTCTTCTTTATTATGCTTTAATTTGTTTAATAAAGCATTGTACTCATTTTCTAAGCTTTTAAAATATTTATCTGCTTTAGCAGCTTTTTCTAGTTTTTCTAGCAACGCCTCACTATCTGTAGTATAGTCGTAATCTTTACCTTCAAGAAACTTCACAAATTTTTCATACTCTTCATCAGAAATAGTAAATGCATCCACTTCAGGTATTGCATTATTTTTTAATTTGAAATCTGTTGCATAATCAAATAAATGATTTTTTAAATACAAGCTGGTAGCAATATCGCTAATTTCCTTTTTTTCTACTTTAATATCGGGTTCAATTCCCATTCCATCAAATACAGGTCTATACGTTTTTAAAGTTTTAAACTCTCTTATTAAAGAATCCGGAATTGCATTTACTTTTCCATCCTCATCTTTATGCGAATAATCTAATTTTTGAATACATCTTCCACTTGGTGTATAATATTTAGCAACGGTAACTTTTAATTTTGAGTTGTAACTCAATGGTCTTACTTGTTGCACCAATCCTTTTCCAAACGAACGATTTCCAATAATAACAGCTCTATCATGATCTTGCAATGCTCCCGATACAATCTCTGAGGCAGATGCAGACATTTCATCTATCAAAACTACAATAGGAATTTCTGTGTCAATAGGCATTGCTGTAGCTTTATACACTTTATCCCAATCGCTAATTTTACCTTTGGTGCTAACTACTTCAGAACCTTTAGGAACAAAATAATTTACAATATCTATGGCTTCTTTCATTAATCCACCACCATTTCCTCTCAAATCTAAAATTAAAGATTTTGCATTTTGCTCCTTTAATTTTGTAAAAGCTGCTTTTACTTCTGCACCGGCAGATTCAGTAAATCCATTTAGCTTAATATAGCCTATATCATTTGAGTACATTTTATAATAAGGCACATCGTCAATTTTCACTTCTTCTCTAACCACTTTTTTCTCAATTGGTTCTTCTGTCCCTGGTCTTTCAACTGTAATATTTAAAGTAGTTCCAGGTTGGCCTAAAAGTAAATCTCTAATTTCTGAAGTTGATTTGTCTGTAACATCTTTTCCGTCAATCTTTAACAGTCTATCTCCTGCCCACAAACCCGCTTTATAAGCTCCAAATCCTTCATAAGGTTCAGAAATAACTACATGCTCACCATGTTGCTGAATCAAGGCTCCAATTCCTCCATACTGCCCCGTAGTCATTAACTTATAATCTTCAATATTAGATTCAGGAATATAATTAGTGTAAGGATCTAAAGATTCTAACATGGCGTCAATTCCAGTTTTCATCAACTCTCCCGGGTCGGTATCATCAACATAGTAAATATTTAATTCACGAAAAAGTGTTGCGAAAATGTCGAGGTTTTTAGAAACTTCAAAATAGCTATCTACAAAACCAACCGAAAAAACACTTGCTAATGTTATGCTTACTATTAAAATGTATTTTTTTAATTTTTGTGTCATATTTAATTCTTTAATCTTTATTTATCTTAAGGTACAGGATCGTGTCCATGTCCTCCCCAAGGGTGGCAAGATGAAATTCTTTTTATTGCCAACCAAGTTCCTTTAAGAGGCCCATACTTTTCAATTGCCTCGAGACTATATTGCGAACAAGTGGGTGAGTATCTACAGTTTGCTCCTAAAAATGGAGAAATACTTAGTTGGTAAACTCTTATTAGCAAAACAACTATTTTACTTATTATCCACTTCACAAGGCATCTCTTAAACGTGATAAAATTACTTTTATTTTTTCTTCTATCTCTTTGTATGACAAAATTTGTTCCGCACCATAAATCACCATCATATTAATTTCTTTGTAATTTTCAAGCAACTTGGTTTTTAAATCGTTATTATTTATTCGGTAAGCTTCTCTAACTCTTCTTTTAATTAAATTACGATTTACAGCTAACTTAATTTTTTTCTTAGGAACACTAACACCAAAGTTAATAGGAATATTATTTTTTTCGGTCTTCACCTTATAAATTAGCCTTATAGGAAACTGATTAATAGATTTTCCTTGTTTAAAAAGCAATTCAATTTCTTTTTGACTTTTCAGTTTTTCTTTTTTGGAAAATTTATATGATATTGGCTTGGTCAATGTTAAAGATGTTTTGAGCAAAAATACGAAGAGAAAAACAATTCTATTCTTTTATTCTTTGCTGATGAGCGTAACATGTTGCTTTATTTTCTCTACAAAAACCAAGAAGTGTTATACCTAATTCTTTAGCAAAATCTACTGCTAAACTTGATGGAGCCGAAACTGCTCCTAGTAGCGGAATTTTAGCTGCATAAGCTTTCGCAACAATTTCATAAGAAATCCTTCCACTTACCACCATACATTTTGCTTGTTTTAGTTGATTAGTAGCTACAAGATTTCCAATAACTTTATCTACTGCATTGTGTCTACCAACATCTTCTTTTAACGAAAGTAAAGTACTATCTTTAGCAAATGCTGCTGCTGCATGAGAGCCTCCCGATTGATGAAATGTAGGTTGACCTTTTTTCATAGTGTCAAACATGGTGTAAAGGTCTTTTATAGCAATAATTTGCTCTTGTTTTTCAATTTTTTCGCCCCCTGAAAGCTCCTGTAACTCTTGTTGTCCGCATATTCCACAGGAACTTACAGATAATAAATTCCTACTGTTTTTATAACCATTACCCAATTGATTTTCATCTATCTCTACAAAGGCTTTAGAAACAGCATTTTTTTCATCTTTTTCAAGAATGACTGGAAGCACTTGTTTTCCTCTGTAAATATCTTCAGCATATAACAACCCTCTAACCAAGTCCTCATCATCTCCAGGAGTTCGCATAGTAATAGAAAAAGTTTTCTTATTGATATAAATCTGTAAGCCTTCCTCAATTGTCAAATTATCTTCAACCATTATGGCTTCACTTTTACAAAATTTTTTTCCTTGGTATTGTTGTATTTTCATTTGACTTTAATCAGTAAAGTTGTAAAAATAGGGATAAAAAATAATCCTGACCAGTAAAAAACCAATCAGGATTATAGCTAATAATTTATTAAAAATTAAATCTTTTGTTTCACTTCAACTTGTTCGTAAGCTTCAACAATATCCCCTTCTTTTATATCATTAAACTTATCAATGTTCAATCCACATTCATACCCTTTGGCAACTTCTTTAACATCATCTTTAAATCGTTTAAGCGATCCTAATTTTCCTGTATAAACTACAATTCCGTCTCTAATAACTCTAATATCGCTTGTTCTATAAATTTTTCCTTCTTGAACCATACACCCTGCAATTGTTCCCACTTTAGAAATTTTAAATATTTCTCTAATTTCAACTGTTCCGGTAATTTTCTCCTCAAATTTAGGAGCTAACATACCTTCCATTGCATCTTTAATTTCTTCAATAGCATCGTAAATAATCGAATACAACCTAACATCTATTTGTTCTTGTTCAGCAAGTTTTCTAGCATTTACAGACGGTCTTACTTGGAAACCAATGATAATAGCATCAGAAGCTGCTGCCAACATTACATCCGATTCAGAAATTTGTCCTACAGATTTATGTATGATATTTACTTCAATTTGGTCAGTAGATAATTTTTGTAAAGAATCAGATAGTGCTTCAATAGAGCCATCCACATCACCTTTAATAATAACATTAAGCTCTTTAAAGTCTCCAATGGCTAATCTTCTTCCTATCTCATCTAAAGTAATATGTTTATTGGTTCTAGCTCCTTGCTCTCTTACTAGCTGAAGTCTTCTTTCAGCAATATTTCTAGCTTCTCTCTCATCTTCCATTACATAAAACTTATCACCCGCACTTGGCGCTCCGTTTAATCCTAATAAAGATACAGGAGTTGATGGTCCTGCTTCTGTAATTTTTGTACCACGCTCATTAAACATGGCTTTAACTTTTCCACTATAACATCCAGCTAATAACACATCTCCAACTTTCATTGTCCCAGATTGAACTAACAAAGTAGAAACATAACCTTTCCCTTTATCCAATTCTGATTCTATAACTGTTCCTCTACCTTTTTTATTCGGATTTGCTTTTAATTCTAACATTTCTGCTTCTAGCAATACTTTTTCCAATAATTCTTCTACATTGGTACCAAATTTTGCTGATATCTCTTGTGTTTGATATTTTCCTCCCCATTCTTCTACTAAAATATTCATAGCAGAAAGTTCTTCCCTTAATCTATCAACATTTGCTCCTTCTTTATCAATTTTATTGAAAGCAAAAACTATAGGTACTCCAGCAGCCTGAGCATGATTAATTGCCTCTTTTGTTTGTGGCATTATATTATCATCTGCTGCGATTACAATAATAGCAATATCTGTTACCTGGGCTCCACGAGCACGCATAGCAGTAAAGGCTTCATGACCAGGAGTATCTAAAAATGCCATTCTTTTACCGTTGTCTAATGTTACCGAATAAGCTCCAATATGCTGAGTAATCCCTCCTGCTTCACCAGCAATTACATTTGCTTTTCTAACATAATCCAATAAAGATGTTTTACCATGATCTACGTGACCCATCACTGTAACTATTGGTGCTCTATCTAATAAATCTTTAGGGTCATCTTCCTCTTCTTGTTCAAAATCTAAATTTTCTGAAGCAGAAATAAATTGAACAGAATAACCAAACTCTTCTGCAATAATAGAAATGGTTTCTGCATCTAAACGTTGATTTATTGAAACAAACAAACCTAAGCTCATACAAGCTCCAATTACTTCATTAACATTTACATCCATTAATTTTGACAGCTCATTTGCTGTAACAAACTCAGTAATTTTTATTATTGATTTTTCTTTTTCTTCTCTTTCTACATTCTTCTGAGCCTCTTCACTTGCTGCCAATCTTTTGTCTTTTCTATGTTTTACAGATTTACTTTTTCCTCCACCTGTTAAACGAGCAAGTGTTTCTTTTACCTGATCTTGAATTTGTTTTTCTGTTAATTCCTGTTTTTTCTCTACCCTCTCCCCTTTTTGTTGTCCTTTTTTAGCAAACTTTCTTGGAGCATCTGATAAATCAACTTTTTTACTAAGTCTTTTCCTTTTAGATTTATTTCCTGACTTATCATCGTCAACAACATTTTTTTCTTTATTAGATGATGCTACTGGTTTTCTTTTTTCAAACTTCTTCTCAACGGGAAGATCTATGGTTCTTAGAACTTTAATTTCATTTAATTTTTCATAAACCGTTTCAATACTTTGAGGACCTTCTTTTTTAGGCTCTTCCTCCTTCTTCTCCTCTTTTGGAGTTTCTTTTTTAGGCTCCTCTTTCTTCTCCTCCTGCTTTTCAGCAGTTTTTGCTTTTTTATCAGGTCTAGTTTTAGAATTAATACTATCTAAATCTATTTTAGATATAATTTTAGGTCCTTTTGTCTCTTCTTCCTGAACAGGTTCTTCTTTAACAACAGGTTCTTCTGGTTTCTCTTCAACTTTTTCTTCTTCTATCTTTTTTTCTATTGGTTTTATAGAAATTGTTTCTTTTTCAGAGCCTATTGTTATCTTTTTGGATTCTTCTTTCGTATTCTTATCTTGCTGAAACTCATTAAGTAAAACAGCATAAACACCTTCATCTAATTTTGTATTAGGATTGCTTTCAATCTTAATATTTTTAGATTCTAGAAACTCAACAATAGTGTGAATACCAATGTTAAATTCTTTTGCTACTTTACTTAATCGTTTTACTTGTGATCCGTTAGACATACTTTTATCCTTTTTTTACAATATTATTGATTATATTTTAATCGATAATTTTAATGTGCTACTAATATATGAAATACTGGGAAATTTAAAAAAATTTAATCTTCAAACTCTTCTTTCAATATACTCATAACGTCTTCCACAGTTTCTATTTCTAAATCTGTTCTCTTAACTAATTCCTCAACCGATAAATCCAATACACTTCTTGCAGTATCGCATCCGATAGATTTAAGTTCTTCCAATACCCATCCTTCTATTTCATCAGCAAATTCATCTAATGCGACATCATCAGAATCATCATCAATATCTCTATAAACGTCTATTTCAAAACCTACTAATTTTCCAGCCAACTTAATATTATGCCCTCCTTTACCA
>TARA_R110002110_G_scaffold379484_1_pt1 | contig 10457 bp, 3 predicted proteins | sample TARA_R110002110 | Tara Oceans TARA_R110002110 (sample SAMEA4397330) | marine metagenome | biome: Polar Biome; feature: [SRF] surface water layer (ENVO:00010504); material: water (ENVO:00002006), including particulate matter (ENVO:01000060) such as... | depth 5 m
GGTAAATTAAACCAAGGAATACACTCTTTACAGGGTGAAGAAATGCCGAGTGGTACTATTGTTGCTAGAACAGCAGCAGATGAACCAGATAGTGGCGACCTTAAGTCTAGAAGTAAAACTAATAAAAGTAATAAGTCTTATTAATTGGCTGATAAAAATTGACTTATCTTTATAGGTCTCTTATTTAGATTTAAAGTTAATCCTAAATTATTACTAGAATATTTAATTGATTTACTTACCAGCCTATGATTTCCATCAATCTCTGGTTTACCTACATTAATATCAACTATAGATTCTAAGGAAGTATAATATCCTTTGGAAGCTTCTATAACTATTTCATCTATTTCTTGTTGTTGTTTCTTTAAATATGACATTGCATATTTTCTAGCCGCTTCAGGGTTATCAAAATCTTTACTAACTGAAGTTGCATATGGACCATGCGGAGTAGACCCCATTTTTATTGAGCTAATATAATCTTTACTTTTTATATCTACTCTAGAAGGTATAGGTCTTCTCTTATACGAATATTTAATAATACCATCGTGTAATGTGAGTTTAACTGAAGATGTCTCTGATAAGTATTTCTGTCTTTTTATTACTATATGGCTGTTATTAGTACCTTCTTCTATGTCTACAGTATAAAATAAGGGATTTTCTGTATCTGTTGTATCCACAGCTTCGTCTAATTTTGAAGTAACTATACTTAATGGTGGTTCATTACCCCTGTAATCAGTTAATGATATAAGGGTTTCTGTATCACGTAACATACCTAAACCTATTCTTATGTTATCATTGTCATTTATGTTTTCTGATATCACTTTCTTTAAAAATTGAGCTATACTAAATCCGTCAAAATTATCACTATCTGTGATATTAACTTTTTGAGCATCTTTACCTGTTATAAATGTCCTAACATCGAGACAACTAAGTGATATAGATGTGTCATTAGGAGATAAAGTTTTAATAACTCCTCTAAATATGGGTACCGTGTCTATACTGCCAGCATTAAGATATACTTCTACCCTTTTGCCAAATAATGAAGCATTGTCATAATCGGGATTAGTCACAGTTATTGATGCTTTATTCAATTGGTTTGAACCGGGAAAAGTTAAATTAAATGATTTAAAATCATGCACGTCAATTCCGTCTATTACTACTCTTGGTAATATCATATATCATTGTAGATAGCGTGTATCAGTATCTACTAGTCCTCCAAGAGAAATTACCTCATCTGTAAACACACCACTAGAACTATATTCTATTATGTGAGATACAATCATAGAAACTCCTACCTTTGGTATGGCTTTTCCAACAGGTATGTCTTCTGAAATATTGTCTATAACTCCAAAGAATCTAGTGTAAGTTCCGTTATTATGTCTTACATCATAATAAACTGGTGTACCTTCTTTTTGATATTCAACAAATCTTTCTCTGGTTCGATTACCTTCTGATGGTGTGTTTTTTCCCATACTAACACTACCAAATGATATTTTACCTCCACCAGCTCCTATCCTTCTTATTTCTGCCTTACCTAACCTATCTGTAATTGAATGATATTTTCCTCTACGACTAAATCCTATAGATTGCGCTATCATTGCACTATTTAAACTTATATGCTTAGGGTCTACTACTCTAACTATCCTACTGTGTTGGTTATCGCATACTTCTATATGATAACACTGAATACCTGCTGCATTTGTGCTTAATATACCAAATAATATACCGTATCCACCTGCAACACCGGTTGCATTAGACTTTGACCAGTTTGTCGATTCCCATGCTTGCGATGGGGTAGTTGCTACTGGTACTACGTTTCCAAAAGTACTTACTCCCGCTGTAACAGTCGTATATAAGTTTACCACTATAGGTGTATCTAGGTCATCCTCACCGGGTGACTCATCTGTAACTATAGTATTACCTGAAACAGTATCTATAGTATAAGTTCCATTATTAAGAGAACCATCAGTGCCAGTTATTGATATTTTATCTCCTGCCTTGTATATAGTATCAGCACCAGTAACATTAAGGAACTGCTTTGATGACGCTGTAATCCTACAACCAGCACCAACTGTTATAGTGGTAGCAGATGCGTGTGTGTGATTAACTACGGGAACAGTCCAAGCACTTCCATAACCGGTTGAACTTGTGGTAACTGGTGTCCAATCTTCTGGTATATCCCAACTAACTGGGCCTGACCTATAAAGAGAGGTTGCTTTTCCTACCGCAGCACCTGTAAAATTATGGTTAATCATTGTTTCATCTTTTAAAGGTAATTGTTTCCATCCTGAAGGACCTGTATACCATGCCACTAACTTCACGTGTGGTGGGCTTCCTTGCTGCACTTGTCTTAATAAAGTATCATTATCCATTCTAAAGAATATCTTTGAGAACTTCCTATCTTTGGCAGTCAATAACCAATTTGCGGGGGCACCGGTATTAATATCTGTAGTGTTACTTAAAGTATTTCTTGTTATACTTCCTACTCTACTTCCGTCTCCACCAAAATTTAACTTGTTTGTTTCAGGGTTTCTGGCATTTAAATCAAGCCACACTCCTGTACTATTTCTATATAATAATAACCCACAGCTCTTAAGAGAACCGGGTCTTTGTGCTAAATTTACACCATTAGGTTTTTTATAATTACCGCTATGTTCAACAAAAGACCGGTCCATCCTATCTCCCTCACGGAAACCTAGACTGCTGTAATCTTCTACTACTGTTGCATTAGGTCCGTCTTCCGAAGAATCCTCAACTTGTAATCTTAATAATCTAAACTCATCATAAAACCTACCTACTCCTAATAATTGAGTTCCTCCATTACCTCTGAGTGCATAAAACTCTTTATCGTCTAATTGTTGTCCTCTCATATAATCATGATTAAATATAATTGCTTGTTTAGGGTCAGTTGTTGATTCTACTTGAGTGCCTAATACGTCGGTGTGTTTTGAAATGAATTGACCTGCTGTTGAACCAGAATCTAGTATACTTTCTTTAGCACCACCAACACCATTAGTTCCTGCACTATCTCGAACTCCTAATTTATCATCGTATAACCAATATTTAGCTATAGTAACGTTTGAATTCCTTGCTATACTATCCGAACCGTCAGCCATAACTCTATACCGTGGGTCATTAACAGTTACATATGGGTTACCATTAGAAACATTACAGAAAGAAGGATATGCTTTGCCTACAGTACTACCGTCAGTGGAATTGAAAACTTGAATACTTTCTCCACCACTACTAACGTCTCCAGTATCTATTAACCTAATCCATACTCTTTCATCTTCATATAAACCATCAATTTTAACATTAATTCGACCTGAAGCACCTAAATCTCCGTAAGGGTTTTCTTTTACATTCCTTAATTTAACTGATATCACTTTCTTTAAACCTGTTCCATCTCTTGGAAATAAAGAATCAGGGTGGATTTGGCTCGCCCCTCCCCCCTCTGGAGTAAAAACTCCTGTACTTCCGGGTAATAACTCTTTTCTTATTTCATTGTTTGTATTAATATAAACAACTTCTACTAATTCGTCTATAGTATAAGCTTCATTACCATTACCAGATACATTGCTTATTCCAGTATCTAATCTATCAATATATACATATCCTCTGGCAGCAACACCTAACTGTGTATTTGTTGCGGTTAATGCTTCATTAACTATTGAATTATCAATACCACCATAAACTGAAGGTCTGTCTACTTTTAAAACCCCTACAGGGGGATAATTAGATGGTAAAAAACTAGGTATTCTTGGAGTTAAATTAGAATCTAAGGATACTATAGATAAATTTTGTTCAGCTGCTCCTGATGTTTGTGTAGCTGCTAAATCATGTGTGCCTTCTAATTCTCTATATGAAGAACGAGGAGCGTTACAAGTAGTATAATATTTAGAATGAAAACCGAATGGACTAGTTACCTTTAGTAATGGGAAAAATTGTCCGTGTTTAGTGTAAGTATGTTCGAATATAGCAAAATTTTGAGGTAAATCGAATTTTTTAACTGAATAATTAGCTTTTTCTTTTGTATTGTCATCACCATCGTCCCAATCAACATAGAATTCACTTGCGGCTACAGGAACATCAAATCTATAAAACATTCTTTCTTGTGTAAAGAAATTATTTTGTTGAAGTAATCCCGCAGCATCTGTAAAATTACCAGCTTGGGATTTATTATCAATTGATGGTCTACCACTTGAAGCTTGTTTGAATACAATGCTTCCTGCTTTTGTCTCATTGGTTCCTGTTGCTGATGTCACTGCTATAGTAGTAGCGGTTACTGCTGCTATAACTGTACTTGTGACATTATTATTGGAATTATCAAAACCTGTTACAGTTAGATATTCACCAGTAGTAAACATATACCTCATATCAGATAAACTTTGTCCTGCATTAATAGTATATAAAATTACACCTGCATCATGAAATGCCGTTGCGTTTGTTGCAGTTACTTCCTCTCCTAATACTGCTAATGCTGTTATTGCATTTTGGTCTTCTTCTACCGCTAACGCTTCCGTAGGGTATACTTTTAATACATAATCTATTGGTCTTGCCATATTTAATCTCCTCTATTTCCTAATATAGGTTTTATAAAACTTACTGGTGGAGAAACTGCTACATCTGAAGTTGAACGTCCTCTTATATTATGGAAATCTTTAACAAATAATCTAGCTACATAAGATAATGGAGTTCCTCTAGAACCTACAAAATCTTTTACTGGTTTTCTCCAAACAAATTCACCCTTTCTTGGGTTTACTGGATATATCACAGTACTATATGCTGCTATCTCTTCTATCTTTCCAGAGAAGCAATCATAATCTGTACCAGACCTTTGATAATCTCCTCCTATGCACATCTCCTCAACATCTGGGTCTATAACTAAATTTTTAGCCCATTGGTTCGAACTGTTGGAAACTGATGAAGTTCTTAGTAATCCTGTTGACGCTTCTAATATACCATTTATAAATAACTTTATATTCCCAGCTTCTAATTCATTATCTAAAGTCCAGCATACCATTGTAGGGCTTTCTGAATCTCTTTGTATTGTACTGGCTGAAGTTAAAACAGTAACTAGATTTGTAAGGTTATTATCAGCTTTTTTACCTTGTACAGATAGTTCTATGAGACCTGTTTGAGTTAATATTATCTGCCAAGAATAATCAATATCGTTGTTTGTATCTGACCTCTGATATGCTATATATGTAGCTTCAGTTAGTGTTCCACTATCTGGAGTTATATGACATATAAAAGAAAACTTATCACCTAATCCAACTCCTGTGTTAGTTGCAGGGAAACGTAACATACTATTACTTGAATTTGAAAATCTCTTTGAGTGACCTGCTAAACCATCATACCTATCTTCAACTATACCATCAGGCATAGTGCCGTTTACAAAATTACCATCACCATCTTCTAAGTATATTAATCCTGCATAAGATGAAGTAGCATACCCTGTTAAATCTTCATTTAGTGGTATACGGTATAATAAATTATGATATTGATTCATAATTTGTGAATTATCAATAAAAAGTAAACCATACCATAAATCATCTTCAGATGCATCCCATTTATAATGTGGTAAAAATCCATTTTCTTTATATGGTTCTACTGTTAATGAAGGATGGGCTGGTATTTCGTCTTCAAAAGTAGTTAATAGGAATGGCCTCTTTGTGGCCACATCTTTAAAGGTTGATATATTCGTTCGAGTCTGAGAATGGGTATTTTGAGGATGAAGCCACAAATAAATACTGTTACCTGCATCTACTACTGGCATGTGTGATAAATCTACTATATTATATTGAGCTGCCTCTGCGAAATTCAATTGTGGAATAAATCTTTGTAAAAATCCTCCCTCGCCAGTGTCAGGGTCGTATGCACCAAAACCATAATCTGTTGAAGTATCTAAAACTCCACCAACAGTTGAAGCCCTATCTAAAGACCATTCGTTAGTATTAATGGTACTATCTGTTATCTTATATTCACTGAATGTAGCTCCGAAATCATCGGTTCCGAAATCACTAAAACCTCCAGTACCATCCATGTCAAAATCTGTTAAAACTACAGAATCATAACTTTTAGTAGGTAACTTTAAGTCAGAAGTATCCTGATTATGTATCTCGCCAAAAATCCAATATCTTTCTGGAGAAAGAAAAGCTGTATAAAGGTCGTCATATCTTACGTCACCTATTGTACTAACTAGTAAATCCTCTGAGCCAGTTAGGTGTTTCATAGTTGCATTTGAATCGGTTTCGTCAACTAATGTACCTATTACTGTAACAACTGTGGCAGTTACGCTGGCCACTGTTTGAGTCCCGTTATTAATTCCCGTAGCATATCCAATAGTTATTTTATCTCCTCCTTTGAAGTATTCTCTTAAATCAATCACACTTCCAGTATCTGCTATTTTTGGGTTAGTAAATGTTATTGTTCTGGGGGAATCATTAAATACTTGGGAATCAGAGGTTACTACTTTACTAGCGCCAGTAATTTCATCATAAGCATCTGAAAACTTTGGGTTATTATTAAAACCAATCTTAGTATAACCACTTAATCCCTCTATTGATGTAGTATCTACATGATTAACAGTCAAACCAGTCTTCTTCCAACATTTATAATTTGGTTTATTATAAATAAAAATAGAATATGTTTCACCACTATCATCGCTTCCGTTTTTCCATTTTGTAAGAATATTAACGTCGTCTATAAATATATGCCTTTCATCCTTTGTGATTAAAGTATCAACTTTACTTGACCTACTATTAGTGCCTACTATTCTAGCTGAAGTAAAAATATTTTCTCTTTTACTGTGATTAGCAAAAGTAGATTCAGACCAAAGCAAGTGCCCCTTCTGTTGAAATCCTTCATTATTTAAGATGGATACTTTTGAGAGTGAGGTCGCGGCAGCAGTAGTAAAGACCATGTTTTGACTTCCTCCTGATTGAATAAATTGGTTATTTGCTTCACTTAATGTACCGACATGTACTGCTGCGTCATCAGCACTATTACTACTCCATAGTTGTTTACCTAATCGGGCTGCATCAGTGCTCCACGCCCATTTCATATAACTTGGAGGTATTGCTGAATTTCCAGCAATATTACCACACGTGAAACCTGAAAAGAAAAGATGTTTTGGGTAACCACTACCACTTTTTACATCCCCTGCATTCTTGAATCCAAAAGATAAAATTGACGGTAGTGCAGGAGCATCTTCTGCGGTTCTTTCCGAAGCTAGTGTCATTTTACTACCTTTAGTCATGTCCACAGAAAAATCTGGACCGTCATGGACTGAAATAGTTATTTTTTGTGCAGGTCTTTCATCTGTGATTGTGGAATTTAAATGTGTATAATTTAATCCATAGTTAGACATTGCTATTTTGTCTAATACCACTACAAGTTCTTGTAATGTATTTGATTGTATTTGATTACCAGCTTCTGCCGTTGCAGCCCCTAAACCAGCAAATTCAGGTCTGTGATTAATACCAGTACCTGTTCCCAACGCTGCACAATTATAAGTAGCGAAAGAGTAGTAAGGGAAAGCGTAATCATCATTAGGTGTACCACCAGCTGTAGTGCTTACGTGTATTTGGTCGTGTAATGCGGCCTTAGTTTGAGTATCTCTAAAAATTAATTCAAATCCATTACCTGAACCTGACTTCCATCTACATACAACATCCATCCATTTATTCATTAATTTTCCTAGCTTTATTGTTCCAACTGCCTCTCCATCAAAATCTTCTGTTGGATGTCCTTTAAAATTATAAGGTACATAATCTGCACCAATTGCCCCTTTTGTAGTGCCTTCAAAGTTAGTACCAAATTGTGGAGTATCACCGTCGTCTGGTTTACCAATAGATTTAAAATATAAGCTTCCATTGAATTTATATAAAAAGAAACCACAGAAAATATTATCTTCGGTTGCCGTTTTCTCAATCTGATTAATATAGTCAGCATCGGTGTTTGAATATAAATTAGCATACATATCTTGTGCTACATTGTCGTAATCTTCTTCAGTAGCATCATCTAGTCTATTTTTAAACCATACTGCCACGCATCTAGAAGGGAAATAAGCTACTGAAGAACTTGCACAACAAATTTCTGGGATGCTGTCTAGCTTAAGAGTAAATACTAAATCTGTACCAGCAACGTCTGAGGTTGAAGTCATTTCTTGACCACTGTCGTTATCCTTTAGTTTTGTAAGTTGGATAGGGGTAGGGAAAGAAGTTTGTTTAATACAGTTGGCCATTAAAAAACCATTTGATTCGACTTCACCGGGGTCAACTTGTAAGAATAATTCCTTCATACCTTTATCTGAGGTAGTTATACCATTAGAAATCATTGAATGAAAACGTATAGCTGCACCTCCTGAGAGTGCATCTGTGTCTTTATAAATACCATTCTTAAAAATATTTTTACTACCGTCACTAGTATCTGATAGCCTCATTGATGTACCTTGTGGGGAAGACATAATATTAGCAAGATTGGTATTTGACTTTTTTATTGGTGATTCTGCGGAAGCAGTGAGTGCATAACTTAACTGATATGAGTTCCATCTGTCAATATTGCTGCTAGCACCTTCGTCACCCTCTTCTCCAGAATGCGGATTTGAGCCTTCTCCAGCATTAGCTAGTATACCCTCGTCAAATTCCATATAACCTGTATCACCATCATGGTCAGAACCTTTAGGATTATCCATTACCCAATACTTTCTCTCAGTCATAACAGTTTCATCTGACTTCCAAAGTCCACTAATGTTCACACCGGGAATGTTTTTCGTCTTTAATGTAATATAAATAACATCCATAGTTTTAGTTGCGTCTGCACCAGTCTGAATCGTAGTACTCCACGCTTTTTTCCATTCCTCATAACTCAAAGTTGTTGCGTTTGTAGGATTCATTACAAGATTTCTTGAGTTCCATAATATATTTGGTTTAGAATACCATTGACCAAGTGCAACTGTTCTTACTCCTGTGTCGAGAACAGATGTAGTACCGCTTGTTGTACTGGTAAAGTCTTCTGAAAAATAACCGTCTGCTGAATATTCTGCGAAAGAAGTCATTGAATAAATATCGGTACCTTTTTTTATAGTTGTTCCGAAATTACCTTCACCACCAGTTATACCTCTCTTTGCCTTCCATACAGTTAAAGAAGGATTAGATGCTTGGTCTGTAGTAATACTGTTTAAGTATAATCCTAACTTATATCCTATAACATTACCAGAACCGTAAGGTGGTGTCTCTGATGTTGGAATTTCTAAAAACATACCAGTATCGGATGGGACATTTGATATGTTTACTGTAGTTTGACTATTGTCAAATACATCTTTATATGCTGAACTTAATGCCGCACTAAAACACCTTTTAGGGTATTTACTTATGTCGGACTGTTTTACGAATTGTACCATTATTAAATTGCTCCTATATCGTTGGAATTTCTTAAAGCACCGGGTAATACTTGTGAAATCTTCTCTGTGAATTTTTCTGCATCATATACATCCCCTTGGATGATTATAGATGTTCCACCTCCACCAAAAGCTTCACTACCTCCGGCTGCATTTTGACTTCTTGATACAACAGTTTCTCCTTTTTGTAATACTGCCATACCGTGCTCTTGAGTTAAACCTCCACTATCATAATATGTTGGGTTGTACCTTCCTCCTGTATCAAATTTCTGCACTCCTGTAACATTTCCACCTTGGGCTTTGCCCGATGCACCGCCTGCTGCTCTACCTGCTGCTTCTTTAGGAAACATACTGTGTATCACGGCAATAGTTGCAGCTGCCCCTGCAATCATACCAACACTAGCAACACCCATAGTCATCATATTATTATATGCTGCCCAAGCTATCGCTCCTATCACTAATGCTGTAGTTAGAGCTGCTATTGGACTCATAACTTTACTTAATCCTGCTGCAAGTATAACAATACCTACTATCCCTGCCATCATTGCTGCACTATTCATTACCCATGCTAATGTATTCGCTGAGATTGTTCCAGATTCAACTAACTTTGACGCTATCAATAACTTGATAATTCCAATTTTAGCATAGATTGCAATATTATTTAAGAAGTGAGCTACATTATTTGCATATGTTGCAAGAGTTTCACCGAATATGACGGATGTATAAGTCATTTTAGCACCTGAGGCTGTGCCGGTAGCTAATGCTAATGTCATCATCGCTCTACTATTTATCAGAGAAACAATTGTATTTATTGGTAATAACTTATTAGCCACTTTCATGTATACTAACCAAGTTAATACGTTAGGTGAAAGTCTATCAAGAACTTTTAACATTATCTGCATAGGTTTTACTGCTAAATCTAATAATTTACCGAAAGTATCCAAACCTTCATTGGTTGCAAAGGTCTCTTTTAATTGTCTGACTACATCTAGTAGCTCAGTCATAACTACTACAACAAAATCACGTATCTTATAACCAAATTCTGTAACTGTTTCAG
>TARA_R110002110_G_scaffold9762_5_pt1 | contig 10449 bp, 19 predicted proteins | sample TARA_R110002110 | Tara Oceans TARA_R110002110 (sample SAMEA4397330) | marine metagenome | biome: Polar Biome; feature: [SRF] surface water layer (ENVO:00010504); material: water (ENVO:00002006), including particulate matter (ENVO:01000060) such as... | depth 5 m
GACGTAGAGAAATGGGTTATATCTAAAGGTGTGCTTCCAGAAATGGTATTGCATGAATTAGGTTTTAATAAGCAGTATTCTGATAAAAAAGTTGCTGATTTCATGGGCGAACTAGCAAAGAAATTCAATTCTACTGACCCTATTGAACGTAGTGAAATAAAGAATTTAGGTAAAAAATATGGTATTTCAGATAAAATATCGAATGTTGCTTCTAAGTTTATGTCTGTTCCAGAAAGAATGTTAAGAAGAGATGCTTTTATGGCTCACTATGTTAAGGCTTGGGAACGCTTTGGAGGTGCTATAAGAGACCCTAATCACCCTATTTTAATAGAAATGGCTAAAAAAGGTGTTAAGGCTACACAATTCCTATATAACGCTCCTAATAGGCCTATGTTCGCACGTTCTGCTTTAGGCAAGGTTATGTCTAGGTTCCAGCTGTTTGCTTGGAATTCAGTACGTTTTCGTAACGCAGTGCTACAAGAGGCTAAATTAAGAGGTTTTAAACCTGGGGCTGAAACTGATAGATTTGCTAGAATGATGCAAATAGATTTATTTGTTTATGCTCTTGGTAGTATGTTTATGTATAGTTTGTTTGACAATGCTTTACCACCGCCATGGAACTGGTTCCAAGATAGTGCTAATTGGTTATTTGGCGATGAAAAAGAACGTAATAAAGCTTTCTTTGGGGAGCTTCCAGTTGAAATAGCCCCGTTAAAAATGATTATGCCTCCTATTGCTAGAATTCCTGTAACATCTCTGCAACAATGGGTTAGAGATGACTATAGTAAATTTACTGACTTAACTGTATGGACTATGTTTCCATTTGGTAGAATGGTAAGGGATGTTGCCAAACCTGGTTCAGGTTTAATAGATAACCCTACTTTCTTTATGGAGAAATTTGCTGGTATGCCTTTACACTCTGTTGGTAGACGTAAAAAAGAACAAAAGAAACTTGAGGAAGAAGGTAAGAAGTATACCACTCCTAAGCCTGGAGTCAAATTTTAATGGCACAATATGATACATATGACGAGCCTTCTACTATAGCTGATTCTTTATCTGATGCATTAGCAGAACCTTTTAATTCTGGTATTGATTTAGATAATGCAGCAACCTTTATTGACCCTCCTGAAAATGCAGCTAAAATTGCTGGATACGGATTACTAGGAGCAACTGGTGTTTATCAAGCTGGTAAATTAGCTAAAAGATTATTAGGAAGAAGTATAGATACAGAAGGTTTTGGAGGCAATGTAACAGGCTCTTATGAAAGTGCAAGTAAAATAGAGCAGTTAAATAACAACTTATTACAAGTTACTAAAGGCAAGAAGTCTAAAATGCCTATTGAATTCTTAAAACAACTTAAAACTAGAGCTGTGCCTATAGAATTAAAGGCTGTAGATAGTTCTTTGAATATTCTTGAGGAAGAAATGAGTAAATTAAAGTCTCAAGGCAAAAGAGTTCCTAATGTCATGAATGATTATTATCTTAACTTACAAGATATATCTCCTAAAAGAAAAATGGCTTCAGCTATCAAAGAAAGAGCCTTTAGACAAAAAATAGGTTTTAAACATGATGGAAGGTTTATTGAAGGCAAATTTCCTCAAGTAGACCCAGATGTAAAAAGATTTCTAAAGAATAAGGGATTAAGTACCAAAGGCCCTATTCCTGTATTTGAAATTTCTGGAGAAAGAGGTAAAAAAACTAGTAATATGATGAGTAATTTAATTCAAGGAGGAAGTAAGGACCCAAGAGTTGAATTAATTACTAAGGCTTTAAAAGAAAATAGACTTAATGATGCTAGATTACTTGCTAAAAGAGGAATAGTAATGTATAAAGGCAAACCTATTAAATCTGGTCGTCCAGTGAAGTTAATAAAAACTAAAAATGGGTACACCTTAAGGTTTGTTCCTTCTTGGATTGATAGAGGTGGTAAAATTCGCTCAAAAAAGGATTTTGTTATAGGTGGACATACTCAAAGGATACAATTTGTTAAAAATATTGGAAAGTCTGGATTTAGAAAAGGCGTAACAGATGTTATAGATATTACTACTTATGCCACTGCTGGTGAAAAAGGAATGAATTGGAAAGCCAAAGCTAGATTAATGGCAGCTGGTAAGCCTGGGCAAAAACTAGGTATATTTGACCCTGTTGTTACAAGAGGAACTTTTGTTCATCCAAAACCTGGTAAAGGTAGAACAGTTGGTGCTACTGATATTAAACCTAGAAAAAGAGGTAAAATTGTTCCTGCAAGTATGAAGAAATATGGCAAAGCTGCAAAAATACTTGCTAAAGCATTAAAAGCTATTGCAACCAAAGGTAGAAGTCTGGTTTAATTAATAATTAATTAGTTTATCTTCTATGTGCTCAAAAGGGTCATAAGAATGGTAGCATTCTATATGGAAGATAACTGCCTCATCTTCAAAGAATCCACCATCCTCACTTACAAACCCTCTAGAAGCTTTATATATAGGTGCCGATGGCCCTACTAGCTCCTTACATTTATCGCAAATCATATCTTATCTCTTTTTAGTTTGTCTAATAATATTTCATTTCTACTTTTAGCGTCCTTGTCATCTATCATACCCCATAATAAACATAGGTATACTATCGCATCTGTTATTCGACCTCTTACATCTTCTCTTTGCGATTCATGACCATTGACAAATGAAGTAATGCCGTCTATATGCTTTAGTAAGTATACCATTAAAGCTTTTTCTCTAGACGTATCAACATATTCCGCAACTCTTTCAAAGTTTGCAAAAGCATTACTTTGCTTCCTGGCGTATTCCTTCTGTCCCGCTGCTCTCACCATCTGTATCTCCTTGAAGATTTTGGTTATCAGCTGTTCCATTTTCTTTTGCGTCATTTGTTGCCTCCATTTCCTCTTGATGTTTTTTCTGCATCTCACCAATATAGGCGTTAAACTGTTCTTTATCGCCTTTCATTTCAATATATAGACCAAATATACTATCTAATTGTCTTGTAATTCCAAGTAGTTCATTAGTTCTATTATTGATTTCGATTATAGCACTAGCCATTTCTTTGGCTGTTGGCTTTTTTCTTACATTGTTTTTATTTTTAGCCATCCAGGCTCCTTTCTTTCATTTTCTTATTAAAAGTCTTACTTCCATATACTTCTTTATACACACATTTCCTGCATACTGGATTTAATGTTGGAGGTATGTATCCTGCAACATACTGCTGATGTCTAAATTTATATATTGCTTGAGCTTTAGTCGACCCACAAACCTTGCAAGTTGAATACTCAGTCTCAGCTATTAATTGAGCAATTCTTTTTTTGCTTTTTATATTTTGCGACATCTTCTTTTAGCTTAGCTGTATATCTTGTCATAGCTTTAACAGCATCTTGTTTAAATATAGACGGTTTATTATTATCTGAATACATAATATTAGAATGAGTTTTTATAACTCTAATCTTTTCAGTCTTATTATCTAAGTAGAATTTAAGACCTTCTAGTATCTTAATGCAACTAAGAGTATCTTTTCCTATTACATTTTCAATTATTTTTGAGATTGCTTCATAATCGCCTTGTTGCATTTGTCTAACTCCTTTCTGAGATGTAAAATCTCTAAACTTTTAGAATCTGCCAAATATTGTAAATGCTTTATTCTTTCAGCATCGTCCTTACATTCTACGAAATCTGTTGGCATTTCTTTCATTATTAGCTCCTTCTCCTTCTTTGTCACTTCCATTTTCTCCTCCTATGTTTTTCAATATAAATTCCTGATGATTCTTTGGAAACCTACCTGTAGGTCCTCCTGTCTTAAATACTGGGTATAATCCCTTATCTCCGCACGTAAACAAGGGATTATCACATACCCATCTTCCTTCCTCCTCCATTCTTAGCTCTGCATAAAACTTCCTATTTCTCCTAAAAACCATTTGTCAAATCTCCTAATGGAATAAGGGCTATCTCGCTTGTATTATCATCTCCCCCCATAACCATTCTTCCTTCGCCTTTAAATACAGAATGTTTGACTATTTTTCTTAACTTCTCAACAGGAAATATTAGAGCTCCTTCTATTTCTCCTTCTGTTGTTAAAACCTGAGCCCACCATTCTGCTTTTGTGGTATTCAAACCACTTAGCTTACCTCTAGATGCTAGCTCAATAGCTACATTGCCAGTCTTCTTCCATATATTTCTCTCAGTTTTAACTTCAACCTTTCCTATTGATAGTATTTTAGCAAAACTTTTTTCAAATTTCTCGCCAAATTCTAAATCAACGTCAAACTTATTATCCTTATTGTATTTTAAGGCTTGATACTCTTTTAATTTATCTACTACCATATTGGATTCTCCTTTAATATTCTTGCTTTTCTTTCGTGCCATTGTTCTTTTGATAACCCCCTTGTCTTTTTATTGCCTAATTGATGAAATTTTGTCCCTAATTTAGGGAAAGTACATTTAGTTTTCATTATTTCTCCTTAATTAAATATCCAGAACATGACAAGCATAGTTAATTTGTCAATTATCCACAGTATTATTAACAGCTTTAACTTATTATCTAATGATTGTCTGTACTTGGTTTGTTTTTCACTTCTCATAATAAAATCCTTAGGGTAAACTAGCATTATCATTACTTGGTATCCGACTACCACAAAATATAAACTCAAACTATTTGCTATATTTCAATCCAACTGCTCACCGTTGGCGTGTTGTTTACCCTAAATTTTTGAGAGCCTCACATATTCCTTTGCCTACAAGCATTCTCGTGCGTAGGACTTACAGGACCAGTTATTGGCTCTCATTGCGTTAAAAATCTCTACTTGATAGCTTTCTTAAGACATATTTCTTTAAATGTACATCTTGTCTGTCTAGCCATCTTAATAATTTTACAAATTCTTTGTCCATTAAAGGACCTTTTCTTGTATTACATCGCCCACATATCATCTGAAGATTTTTAGGAGTTGAATCGCCACCCAAACTAAGAGGAATAATATGGTCGCATGCCATGTTATTAACAAGAAGCTTCTGATTGCAATAATTGCAGGTACGTCCATAAACCCTATATAAGAGTTCACGAACTTCTTCCAGCGAGATATCAAATTTAACTTCATATTCCTTACTCCTTCTTTTTAATGTAGACCTTAATGTTGATGATTTCTTCATCAATCTATGGAAAGTTTTCTTAGCAAATGTATTATGATGTCTTTTTAACTTTTTGCTAAACTTTTGTTCCCAAATAGTTATCCTATTAGGGGACTTACGTCCCCTTTTAGGCTTGTAGTATTTTCTTTTAGTAGTCATATTGGTTGTTGAATTTTTTCGCAACTTTCTTATCCCCAATTAAACTATGATTACCAACTTTTTCTAACTTAAGATGTGATATTAAATTATCAACTCTTGACATTAACAGATTATGTTGATGCCATGTGACATATTTATATGCTCTCTTATTTCTTCTTTCATAGTTCCTTTTTTTACCAAAAAGAACTCGTTTTATTACTTTTCTAAGCATTTCCTACCTCCGTTATTTTCCTAGGCTTAAATAAGCCTATGCTTAATTGTATATCATATTTCCAAATACCTATGAATATTCCTTTTATTATATCTTCGTAAATCATTCCTATCCTGAAGAATCTTAATATACTAATCATAGCCATATTTTCCAATAGATATATTTGTAACAATTTTCCCATTATACTCTCCTTAATCTAAATGACGGTGTCCATTCAACTTCCGTGTCAAATAACTCACCATCGGTGTTTTTAAATAGCCTTAGTGCTCTAGTTTTAGAATCGGCTTGACCGTTTAATCCTATAACTTTTCTTGAAGCATTCTCTATTGCACCTGAACCTTTACCAGCATACAAATCAAGCACTTCATTCCTACTGTATTCTCTTGATACTTGAGATATTTGAATTACAATCATATCATTATTTACTGCCATGTTTGACAAACCATGTGATATATATTTAATCTTTTCGTATTCACCTCTATAACTCATAGGTGTTTCTACTAAATCAATATAATCCACTATTAATAATGCTGGTTGCAACTCTCTTACCTTCTCTGCTATTTTATCTAACGTTGGAGATATAGTTTGAATCATTACATGCTCCAACTTATCTTTATGAGCTTCGTATAATTCATCGTATCTTTTATTTACGCTGTTCTTCTCTTCTCCTGACACTATTTGTAAGTGTCTTCTATGCATATACCATGATGAAAGCTCTAAACTTAAGAATAATGTAGGTATTTGCCATTCTGTTTTAATACTATGATTGACAAAGTCTACACCAAGTGCTAGATTTTGAGCAAAAGTAGTCTTATTAGAGCCTGTTGGTCCAAATACAGTAACTAACTCACCTGGATATATTACCGACTCTTTTCCTACACCTAATGCCCTACCTAGGTCTATAGTTTTACCACTAAAATCAGTAGTAAGTCTTTCATGCAACTCTCCTTGCATCTCATCTGAAGATTTAATATCTACTAGATAGTCTTTCCTTTCGAAGAACATACACTGAGTCTTACAATGCTCTTTCATTAAAATATCTTGGCATCCATATTTATAGTTTCTATTATAAACATTTTCTACCATTTCCATGATTTGTTGTTCATTTACACTTTTATTGTTCCAATGAAGCATCATTACTTTAGCATAGTGGCTAGGAATACCATGTCTTTTAAAGTGACTGATTATTCTCATAGCTGTTATATGCCTATTTCCTTCAACTGCTCCATTCTTTAGCATAGATTGAACACATGGTACTATTTTATTTGGTTCAGATATTTTATTGAATACTTGAACATCTGGGACATCTGTTACAATAGAATCTTCTAATTCGCCTTCACCTATTAAATCGTGATATTGAAAGTCCATTCTATTGATTTTAGCCATCTTGATTATTTCACTAGCTTCTAAGTTCATTACTTCGTCTCTTGTAAGTGGTATCTTAAAAAGATTTGTCTTTTTATTTAGAGTATGTGGCAGTCTATATATACCTGTTCGCATATATATACTTGAATCTAAATCAGGGACAAGCTTCTTTAATGTCTGTTTCACTACATATGGCAAATCATTGCCTTCTTTGAAGTTGAACAAAGAACCAGCTAAAATCAAATGATATCCAGAGCCAGAAAAATAGGGTTGGAAGCTCCCACATCCAATATCCGCATCTTCCAGCTCTAAGATAACACTTCTCAAGATGTCTAGAGTTTTATCATCTGTATTGTCTTGTTTGTCTATATCTACAGGAACTTTGTCTATGTATCTGATGCCAAAGAAGTTTCTTAGGCTTCCATGTTCTTTTACATATTCTACAGCAGTATCATCATAAAGATAAACACTTCTATAGACAGGTTCATTACCGATATATTTGCCAAGCTCTGTTACAGGTATTATTATGCCTCTATTACTAGGCATTCCTCTAGCTATCTCGACATATTTCATAGATTAGCTAAGCCACTTCCTGAGAGGGTGTTGCCATTTGAATTGTTAGGTATATCGCCTTCTTTCATTTCTTTGATATAGCCTTTAGATTTCATCCAATTGACATCTTTCTTAAGAGCAACTTTATTCATCTCTGTATTTTTATAGAATTTATTCCACATTCTAGAATAAACCTTTCCACCTGGAGTTTTAGGTTGTTCTTTATAGAAGTAACCAATAAAATCCATTGGAGGTGCATAGTCTGAATTAGCTTTCAAGAAGTTATCATTAAGATATTTTGATATATTCTTGATTTCTTTGCCATTTGCATCTTCCCATCCACCATCTACATTAATTCCTGCTTCGCATCCTATTGCATCAAAGAATTGATATAGTCTCTTTAGACATGCTCCACCTACAATTTTACCATTTTCTTTTTCAAAGCTTCCTTTGATTGTAGTTGTTCTGTCATAATCACTATCTTTCTGCTTAACAGTTATTTCTAAAAGTAAGTCAGCCCAATCGAAATTGTCTGATTTATCTTCAAATCCTACAATGCCTACTTCACATATACCTTCAAAACTAGTAAAACTTCCACTAGCTTTAACTTCTGGTTTGAATATTGCCATTATTTATCTCCTTTATATATTAGATTCCATTTTAACTCAATGTCCTTACCTCTAAGATGAGGACTTCTACTTCCAGCTTCAAGTGCTTCATTTGATTTAAATGAAACCTTTAGCTTTCCTTTTTCATCATCTCTATAGACGTATCCAATAGCATCGCAGTCTGCCATTAACATATTCTTTAACTTTCCTGTTAAATCTAGACTTTCTGGCTCAACTATTGCTTTACTGTCTACAATGGCTCTCGCCCATTTCCTATGTCCGATGATTATAACATGAGGAAATATCTCTTTAAGAAATTGTATTGTATTTAATACTTTTTCTCTAACCATACCAAAACCTTTGCCAAATGCTAAATCTTGTATAGCCGATACGTTTTCTTCTTCACACACAGAGCTTTCTGCCCATGTAGCTATTCTATCTATTGTATCTAAAGCTACATATTTGTAATCATGCCCTTCTTGTGCTTGTTGTAAGAGCTTTATTAACTCTTCTCTATTTTTAACTGATTCTACATACCCTTCTATCATATTTGCTCCACCTTCTGTATCAATTATTAGACAATTGTCTAACTGACTTAAAGCTGTAGTTTTACCAACTTTAGGTGGTCCATATAATAATAATGTTTTAGGGTTTTGAGAGACAGCTTTCCTTTTGACCTTTTTAAGTGCCATTATTTTCTCCTTATTATTAAGTGAAATAGGCTGGCTAAGTTGTTTAATTTAACCAGCCCATTATATTACAACAATCGAACTATTTATACAAGGTATTTTTCTCTATGTGTGTAGTAGGGAAATTAAAGGACAAAGCAGCTTCATAAGGTTGCCTTGTAAGCACCTTACGAACGGTATTTGCTATAAAACTTCCGCTCATATTTGAGCAATAACTTGTAGCCTTCATGTTGCATTGTTCGGAACTCCCCTCCTCATCCGAATACCAGCTTTTCTGATACCTTTTAAGTGTAGGTTTGACAAAAGTATACTGCTGATAATGTTCAGCACCCATCCTTCCATCAATGAGTAATCCAGGGTTAAATCCTTTGTATGATAAGCATATTTGCATTGCTTCTAATCTGGATTTCATACTATCAAAGCCCAATATGATAATATCTTTCTCATCTGAGTACATAAATGTCTCAAAATACCCTGTCATTTCTGTTACTTCGCAACTTGGATTAATATCCTTTAATAATGAATTTAAAGCTGAAGTTTTATTTTGTCCCAAGTGGGAATGCCCGTATTGTGAAACACCTATATTAGCTGTTTCTACTTTATCTAGGTCATATAATACAAACTTCTCAGCTCCCATTCTACATAACTGGGTAGCTGCGGCACTACCAATAGCACCGCATCCCAGTATATGAATAACATGATTATGTAAGGAGTCAATTAATCCAGAAGAACGTTGATTAATTATACCAGCCATAATGTTCCTCCATTTCATAATTATGTTTACGTAACTCATCTTTATACTCTAATAGCTCTAAATCCCATTGAAATTGAAACATATCTATAACTTCTTGTTTATTTCCTTCTGGAATTACGATTTTATAGTCTGTTATTTTATGCTGGTCTAACATAGCTTGAACAGATTTTAAACTCTTTTTAAATTTAGGAAGAGTTGTTTCTCCTTCCATGAATTTATCCACTATTTCTTCTAGAGCTTCTTTAGTTTGCTTATGATATGCTTTATCTTTCATAGTCATTTTATCATGAAGATGTGAATTCCAAAGATTATTTTGAGTTATATTAGCCCTGTTGTATCCATTATACGATATAACATTACTAACTTTATCTTCACAAAGTTCTTTGTATTTCTTCTCCATATTACTAGTAACATTAATACCATCTTTTCTGATAATATTAAGATTTATATCATAATGCTGTTCAATCTCTAAACCTGAAGCTTTCCATAAGCTTACTCTAAACTTATATTCTTGTTTCAAGTTTACTACTAAAGCCAATGAGAATGATTCATTTTTCCATGCATTTATCTCATTTTCATCAGTTCCAGACCAAAATGCTCCCATCGTGTGATGAGAATGCCACCATACAAATTTAATTCCTGGATTTTTATATTTCATAGCATATCTCATTTTATAATCTGCAACTGCATCTCCATCTAGCTCTGTATTAGTGCCTGTATTTTCTTGCTTTAGTATTTCAACGTCTCTAATGGTATAAATACCATCTTTATTAGGAACAGCTGTAGCCAGACCAGATATTTCATTTTTATCTTTGTCATATGCTATTTGAGCCCATGATATTATCTCATACCAATCCTTTTCAGGAATGCAAAACAACTTATCTAACTCCATTACGAACTCCTTTCTGTTGCCCATCGCAACATTGCTTTCTTAATATTATCATCTTCTCCAGTTATTTCTTCAACAGCTGGCATTTCTTCTTTACTACCCCAGTATTCTATT
>TARA_R110002110_G_scaffold113793_2_pt1 | contig 10445 bp, 12 predicted proteins | sample TARA_R110002110 | Tara Oceans TARA_R110002110 (sample SAMEA4397330) | marine metagenome | biome: Polar Biome; feature: [SRF] surface water layer (ENVO:00010504); material: water (ENVO:00002006), including particulate matter (ENVO:01000060) such as... | depth 5 m
CCCATAGATAGAAATAGGCTTCATTGGTGAATCCTCAGTGCAAACGCCATTTTCACTCGCCCCGTATCCAGAATTGGTGCAAGGATAAATAACCAGCTGGTCAGAGGATTTGTTTTCTGCAATCCATTTATTAACCTCGTAGTTTACTTGAACCGCTTCTTCAGGGTTGTCTTCACATAAAGGGAACCCTACTAAACAAGCCAAAGGTATAATTACATCGCATTTATACATTAAAACTCTAAGGTCATCAGTTCTTCTGATGTCTAGTTTAACAAATTCAAAGTTTTCATGAGAACAATACCTTAAAAGTGATGTTGGCTCGTAGTCTAAAGTATCAGCCACCACAACCGAGTGGCCCTTTTTGAGCAAAAACCCCACAAGCTCACTACCTATGTATCCAGCTCCTCCTGTAATAAGAATTTTCATATTGTTTTTATAACGTTTACCCCCCTTTGTTGCACTACTTGAGTAGCACATTCGTTAGCAAAAACTACACTATCATATATATCAGAACATTCAAGATATTTAAAGCATAAAGCGGCTAAGAAAGTATCTCCTGCTCCGCAAGAGTCCTTTATCTCCACTTTTTCAACGCCGAAGTGTCGATCTCGCATTTTGCAACCGTCTCCAGCGAGAGTTTGAATGATTTTATTTTTAATCCAAGGATTCTTATTTATATATTCTAGAGAATTACGATATTCTTCGTGGTTTATTTTTATATAAGAACAGTTTTTGCAAAAATCCCCCAGAGTTTTTTTAGTATCAATGAAAACTTGATCGTGGTTGTCGCACATAAACTGTATGTCATCTTTCAATAAAAAACCTTTATTGTAATCTGAAATAATAATTAATTTAAATTTAGCCAAGAAGTCTCTATTTAATCCTTCAACCCTTTGAACTTTTTCTTCTCCCGAATCCACTCGTAAAAACATGTGGTTGGTTTTCTTGTCTACATATCTTGTTTTTTCCATTACCGCCGAATTTGTTTTTAAGGTCGCTCTTCCGCCTAAAGATAAGACGTTTTGATAAACATTTCCCGCCATTCCTAAATTTTGTTTTTCATGAGAAGGTATAAAAGACGGTACAGGAAAGTCGGGGCATAAACGATCACAAGAACCGTATACATAAATATCCTTACAGCTATCTCCTATTACTAAAATCTCACTCACCCCAGCTTATCTCCCAATCTTTAAATTCAGCGGCTAAGCAATCAACTTTATAATCTTTGCGCCCCGCGCAATTGTTTTGTATTTTATTTTTAGCTGTATTCCTAATGCCGTTTAAGCCATGAGTTAATTCTAAACTGTTTCCCTCCTTGATTCCCTTGCGATAATTTGACTCATTGTGCCAAATATGGAGATTCATTTGAGCTAATACCACTATAGCTCTAACACTCTCAGCATTTAAATATAGTTGGCCGTCCTCTAAAATTGCGTCAATATCATGTAAAATTTCTTTTATCTCTTCAGCATATTCTTTTTTATGCTCTGTAATAAAAACCTCTTTTAATTGAATTATAGACAACCTATCTACTAACTCCGATAAGGTTGGTAAGTATTTTCTTTCTTTCATTTTGATTTTTCTATATACCAGTTAATTGTTTTCTTTAAACCCTCATTAAGTGAAGTGAGTTTATAGTGTGAAATTTTATCAATATCTAGCAGCTTCGATTTAACCCCCACGTATTTACCAAGGTCTCTTTCTATTAACTCGTAATCGTAATCAAAGGCTTCACAGACATATTTTGCAAATTCGTTTATACTGTGATCTTTTCCCCCTCCTAAATTAAATATTTCATTATCACGATCTAATAAACCGAGCATTAAATTACAAGCATCCTCAACATAGATCAACTCTCTACGCGCTGTTCCGTCTCCCCATATTGTAAATTTTTTATTGTCAAATTTAGATTGATAGCAGTTTTTAATGAAATCAAAGATGAAGTGATTGTCCCACTCTTCAAATTTAGGTCCGTATAGGGTAGAGGGAACAAAATACAACCATTTTAATCCATACTGCTCCGCATACGACTTTAACCCAACCAATAACATTCTTTTAGTCATGGCGTAAGTATATAAGCCTTCTTCGGGATCGCCTTTTAAATAATTCTCTTCCGTCATGGGCAGTTCTGGCGAGTAAGAGCAGCTAGTACCCATTGCAACCATTTTTGCTTGAGGCTGTTTATCATTCCAATATTTTAAAATATTAGAATTTATTCTTTGATTAATTTCAAATTGTTCACCCTTATGATGCAAACAATAATCTCCAGCCTTTGTGTGCGCGGCTAAATGAAAGATATAATCAAATTTTATAGAATTAAAAATATGCAAGTTCTTGTCGCACATTAAATTCGCTTCAGAAGTGTTGGAAAAATAAAGCTGCCAGTTCTTCTCTTTTAAAATTTTTACTAAATGGCGACCCAGAAAGCCGCTATAACCTGTAACTAGCGCCTTCATTATGGCCTCCCCATGAAATACCTTCTTATAAAGGTGTAAGTTTTATCTTCTTTAATGGCTTTCCAAACAGCCGTCCATATTTCACTATTAAGTCGCGCCATATCGCTGTCCTGCGTAAAGGCAAGTCCATATTTTCTATTCCTTAAGTGGACATCAACCCCTTCAAATACACTGCCTTTAAAGCCCCTGATTCCGCAAGCGTGATGATAAACTATATCTCCATAAATCCCGAAACAAACCCTGTGAGCGTCGAACTCGTTTGTTCTATTAATTTCTTTAAGTGTTAAGTTGGCGTTGTTTATTTTGTCCAACATTCCTCTTTGTGGATTTTGATATTTTCCCTCTAGCCCCCACTTTAGTGAATTTTCTTCCCATATTTGTTTGGTGGTAGCAAAAAAACATAAATGAGGTATCTCATTATAATCATCGCTAAAGTGGTAATTTTCCCGCATTACTACTGCCGTTATATCATGTGTAGATAAATTTTCTCTTACGGTTTTCTGCCAAATTTTGTCACATGGAAATGCATCACAATCTAAAAACACAATTATATCTTCGTTTCTTACTTGAGGGCTAATTTCGCGAACAGCCTCGTTTACTTGATCATAGTGTTCTCCTCTAATAGCGCGATAAAACTTATAGAAAGGATAGCGTTTATCTAAATACTCAATGTCCTCAGGGGATTTATCTAAGTTGTCATCCAAGAAACAATGAACTGTATACGGTTCTTCTGAGTATTTTTGTAGATGCCGCGACTGAATTTTAAGCCAATCATCTCGGCCAAACATGCTTGTAATTATATGTATCATAGTTTATTATATAGTTTAATTTCGTCCCGTCCATTCCACTTCATCCATTTTAACCCACCCATTCGACATCGATGTTGTTTAATAAATCATTTGTTGTCCATCCATGCTTCAAAGAAATTAAAGGGGTATCGGCTTCTTTGCAAAAGGTCATAAAAAAACCAAAAATTGAAGACAAGTATTCATAGCTAAGTTTTACGTCTTTGTAACCCTTTAGCTTTAAATATCTAAGAATAATTTTAAATTCAGCGGGGATGGGTACTAAGGAGTTCTCATGCGGCAATGACCAAAAGGTTATCATTTCATCTGTTGGACCTAAGTTGGCAAAATCAGCAATATAATTGTAGTCATTCGTATCCTTAACTAAATCAGAATAGTTGTATTTTACCCAATCAACTAACCCACCATAGTGATGCGTCAGCGGAACGCATTTGTCCGTGTGCTTGCAATAAGCCATTTGATGAATTCTATCGTCAAAGTCATATTTATCAATAAATGATTTTGGATTAGCAAATATTAAATCTGACCTCACTTTAATAACATGTGTAGCTTTAAGAGATTTGGCAAATTCTAACCCCTGAACGGTCGAATTGATTTGAATGTTTACGTTGCCGTATCCATTAAATTTTGGCACGGAAATCTGCAAAAGGGAGACGTTTGAATTAGCAATCTTTTCAAGATCGGCAGCGGGCATACAGTTCTCGGTGGACCAAATGACGTTTTCGACATCTTTAACATTCTCTAATACTTTGTCGCAATATTTAGTATGTCCCTGTATTAATAAAAATATTTTCTTCATTATGTTATCTTAATTTCTGGAAAAGGAATAATGAATTTTACCCCTTTGTCTAATAGTTTTTGGTTTTTCTCTATGATTTCCTCCGCAAAATTATGAGCCAAAAGCAGATAGTAATCAGGAAGGTCTTCCGCCGACTCTTGTACGATTGGAATATGACTCTTAGGTAAGTATAAGCCCACCTTTAACTCGTTAATTTCTACGCATTTATCTATAAGATCATTGCCGATCTCAAAATAATTTAAAAGAGTGTTTCCTTTAGCGGGAGCGCCATAAGCATAAATTTTACTAGATGGTTTATCTTTTTTTATTCTTTTTAATAGATTTTTAAGGTCGTTCTTTTTTGATTTTACTTTTTGAGCGAACTCTAAAAAAGCTTCCCTGTTGTACTTTTTATCTTTTTCTGTCCAAAATTTATAAGTAGCCGTAGGTTCAAACTTGGAAGATGGGGAGATTTTCGCTATAATGCTGCCGCTGTGAATATCACTGTGGTAGGCATGAAAAATATTAAGGCCATAAGGCTCTAACAGATTTTTTAAACTCTCTAAGGTGTAAAAACATAAATGCTCGTGATAAATCCCGTCAAAATTTAATTTTTCAACCATAGTTCCCGCATACATGAACTGCACAACTAAAACACCATCGCCTCTAAGGGCTTTTTTAATACCTCTTATAACGCTATGTAATTGTTCAAGGTGAAAAAATACACCAGAGGCATTAATTAGTTTAACTTTTCCTTCTAGATTATGTTGCGCGATTAGTTCCTCGTTAAAAAAATCATTTATAGTGGGTATCCCAGCCTTTAAAGAAAGCTCAGCTATATTATCAGCAGATTCCACATTTAAAACGTTTTCTAACCCTGCTTTTTTATATTGAAGTAACTGGGTTCCGTCATTCCCTCCAATATCTAAAATTAAATCATCTTTTTGTAGGCTTAGTTCACATTTATTTTCTAAAGCCAATAATTTAAAATGTTCCGCCAGAGACTTAGTGGTAGATGATACATATGTGTGATTTTTGAACATCACCTCCTTTGAGACTGTATGCGTTAATTGTAAAAGTTCGCACTTGTCACACTGCACTAAGTGAAGAGGGTATTTTTTTTCTTTTCCAAGTTGTTCCTGCGTTAAAAAATCATTGCACCAAGGATGCTCTCCTAGATCTAAAATGCTAGTATTTTTTATAGCTCCGCAAGATCTACAGTTCATTATTTTTTATATATTTAATTAAATGTTCGCAAGTATAATTCTCAACTGAACGTTTGTAGGCCGCATTGATAATTTTTTCATAGGAATCTGACCAGTTGGAGGAATTTACAATTTTCTTTATTTTAGTTTCTAAGTCCTCATTACCGTCAAAGTAAATAAAATGAACGTTTGGCTCATACCATTCTTCGATAACATTCCATGGGTCACGTTCAACTAAATTTAAAGTTTTAGCAAAGCAAGCTTCAATAAAACGGGATTTTAATTGAGGCAATATGCCATCAGAGGCCGCATGGCTAAATGCTTCATTTTCGTGCCATTGAGGTTGATTTTTTATATTTTGGAGATCTTTTTCATCTCTTGCTGGAAAATTGTTATAGCAAACCGAGATTTTGCATTCGCTAATCCTTTCCATTTTTTGTTTATAAGAAAGATTTAAATCAGTAGCGCGGCCAAGCTGAGACCTTGTTGTGTGGTTAATGGAATGGTCCATTGTCATATACCTGTAATCAAACCGAGATAAAATATCCAACATCTGAATATATTTTGGGCCATGAATACCACCATGATAACAGACATCATATTTTTTCTTTCCATGCGAGGGAGTATGTTTAGAATTGAACGGATACCATATTTTTTTATATTTATTAGTGTTTTTTAATTTATTAAGCCACTTTACAGTAAAGGGACAAATTGAATATATTTCATCAAACCTATCTTCCGCTTGTGTGTTATAAGGTCCACAAAATTCAGTGGGAGGAACAACATTTAAATATATATTTTTCTCGTGGCTCTTCAATATATCAGGATGAGCTTGATCCTCTATAAAGGTATAGCCATAGTAAAGAGCCGAGGAGTCATGTCTAGAGGCGTGGTCTTCAAAATTAAAATAATGAGTATTTGTTCCCTTTATTTCACGGGAAAGATCTTTATATATTTTCATTAAAAAACTCCTCTGACGTTAATAGGAATATTGTTTGAAGCTAAAAGGGGGTAAAGCTCTGAATAATATTCAGCAAGATTCCATTTTCCTTTAACTAAAGCAGAAGCCGTATGAGGGAAAATCTCGCTATCAAAGTGGCATTGGCCTCTTTTCTTTTCATTATTGTAATAGCATAAACCAGAAATCCCTAAAGATCTGCAAATTTCTTTAGCAAAAACCTCTAAATGCCCTAGTTCATTTCCCTTTTCTCCTATCTCGGAAGCAGGACACTTTTCATGAATTCTTAGGAAGTCTTTAGTCTTCCAAAAGGATAAGGTTTGAGAAAAATTGTTTTCGCAGTGCTTGTTTATAAGAAACAGATTAGGTTTATATTGTTCGTATGGTTCTAAATTAGTATGGACAAATTTAACAAAAGAGAAATCGTTATCAGCAATTTCATTTAACAGTTCTTCAGCTAATTCTAAATTAGCTCGTTCATAAAATAAATAATCTTCGTTGCAATATAAAATAACATCTTCGCTAACAGATTCCAAACAGCTTATCATTTGACCCCTAAAATTATCTTCAGGCTTATAGTTAACAACTTCGGCATAGGGTGGAAAATTGTGAGAGGCGGGGTCTATAAATAAATAAACCTTTGAGAAAAAGGCTGCCCCTACGAATTTTTCCATGCAAGAAAAAAAGATATCCAAACAGTCAAGATTACTACTGTTACTATTTATTACTAAAGCTTTAGATATCATTGTCTACTTTCTACTGTCTTTAAATAAATCGAAAGTTGTTAAGTTTCTATAAGGAGGGTCTTCTTTTAAATCTTCAGCATGATCAGGGTAGTCTGATAAAAGAGTTAATCCCCTTGCCGCTTGCTCTGGAGTCATATACATATTCCACCCCCCCAATCCTAATTGATCTTCGTGATAAGGAACGCCTATTGATCTCCCCTCATATCTGAATTTTTTAATTTCTTTTACGGCTTTTTTATCGTCTGTTAAGATCATTCCCCCTTTGCCAATCTTAAGATGTTTTTTGTGGTGAAAGGATAAGCACATATAAGAGTTTTTTATATACATATTTGAAGTAAGTCTTTTGGCTGCATCATAAATCGGGAAAGGTTTTAACTGGTAAGCCCCTTCCCACTCTAAATCTTCAAGCTTTAAAATGCCTCCAGCTTGAATTATAGATTGAGGTATAGATAGATATGTTCTATTAGGGATAGTAACTTCACAATTCTTAACACGGCGATATTTGCAACACAAAAAAATAGCTTCAGTGCAGCTGGTTGTAGCTATAGCATATGGAGCGCCTGTATATTCTGCAATAGCATCTTCAAACCAAGCTACTATTTCAAAAGGGTTTCTCATTAGTTTTCTAAAGTAATGTGTTTTTTAGTGAATCCGCAAGACTCAAAAAGTTTTAAGCTTGCCTCATTCGTTATTCTTATTTGAGCTATAAGGTTTTTTTTATTTTTAATTAAAGATTTCAACATAAACTTCCCAACTCCTTTGTTTTGATCATTAGGGCAAACAGCTATTCTAACATCTTCGCCTACGTTTCCGATAAAACCTATAGGAATGTTTTCTTCTATACATATAAAATAATTTTCATTATTTTTAGACATGAATCCTTCATGTTCTTCAAGGGTTATTTCATTACTGCCAAGAAAAAAATCTTTTACTTCATTCCTTAAATTGAGGACAAAGCCCCAATATTTTTTTTCACATTTTACTAATTCCATATGTCAATATCATTTAATAATAAACCTTTATTCCAATACAGGTTTAAATAACCTCTATAATAACAACCTTTCAAGCCTAAGTGGTAACCTAAAGAAGAGCCTATATCTATGTATTGATTTGTATCATAGTGCTTAAAAAGCTCATATATTAAGTAATTAGTTAAAGTCGCCGCTGAAAAAAGAAAAGTATGATCTTTAACATCATTATCCTCTATCCATTTAGAAATTTCTCCTATGAAATTATAATTGTTAATCATACAGTTTGTTCCGCAGCGAAAAGCTTTTACTACCTCAAACGGCAAGTTATCAAAAGTTGCATTCTCATTACAAATCATTACAATTTTTTTCTTAGAAAGCTCAGGTATTATTTCTGTTACAAATCTATGATAATTGCCGTTTATCATTACATTGCAAAATGAAAGCGATTCCATGTCGCCATCCCCATAAAGATCCACACAAAATTTCCACGAAACATCTCCATACGAAGCGTTTTGAGGAGGGATCCCTTTAATGTAATTTTTTTTACGAAATTTAAAGCTTTCTACCAATTTTTTATGATAAAACTCATGCTTGTCGGGGTAAAATTCTTTTTGTTCTTCAACTAAATAATTGCCATCGAATTTTACACCGTCTCCATGGAGGTCTCCTTGTATGAAGTAATCTTTCGCCAAAACAACTACATTATTTTGTAGTATGGTTACTTCCCCATCTGAAAACCTAGAAAAGCCAAAGGGTTCTCCTGAGACTATTAAGTTTTTAATTTTGTCAAACTCTTCTACAAAGTCTTTCATTTATAATTTTTATTTACCCAATCAAAAATCCTCTCAAGAGCTTCTTCTAACCCCACATCTAAAGTATAATCTAATTCTTTTTTGATTTTATCTACAGAGGGGCATCTTCTTTTTGGCTCATGCTTATAAACAATTGGAGGCTCAACCAATTCAACCATATCTTTTTTTCCGCAAACTTTTTCTACAAGCCTTGCTAAATCTAACATTGAAATTTCATTTTCGGGACTTCCCACATGATACAGTATGTCTTTTCCTTTAGTTAGCACTTTTATACAACCCGATAGAAAATCTCCGTACCAGCAAAAAGATCGTGTTTGAGTTCCAGGCGCATAGAGTTTAATTTTTTCCCCTTTTATGCATTTTGACATAAAATTAGGGATAACTCGTTGATCATCTTGCCTAAAATAACCAATAACATTAAAGGGGCGCACCACCTTGCAGTCTAAATTAAACTGATCTTTAAAAACATAAGACAGGGTTTCTATATACATTTTAGTAACATCGTAGCAAGACCGCTTATCGAATGTTTTTACGGTAGGCGTGTATTCTTCATCAGTGGGGATAAATTCAGGAGGAGGAGTTCCTACCACTTCAGATGAAGAAAAATTTAAAATTCTGCAATTGTGTTGTAGCGCCAGTTGCAACATATTCTTTGTTCCTACTGTCGAAACCTCCATTGTCTCCAAAGGAAATTTCTCATAGAAATAAGGGCTGGCACAACCACTGCAATTTATTATAAAATCGATTTTTTTATTGTGGAGTTTAAGACTTAAGTCTGTAGTTAAGTCATGTTCTAAATTGGTTAAATTGGGGTCTTGAGGTTGAATAACTGATTTCCTGCCTAAAAAATTATCTATTGAAATTATTTTACAGCTTTCTGCTAATTTAAATTCATTTAAAAACAAAAAATATTTAACAAACAAGGAGCCAAGAAATCCTGCTCCTCCACAAATTAAAACGGTTTTCCCCTCAAAATCAGAACAAAAATATTCTGTTTTTTTGTATATCTCCCTGAAGTCTCTAATTAAATATTTTTCCATATTATATATCCAGCCATTCTTTGCGGTTAAGCGTCCACTCTATAGTATTTTTCAGGGACTCTTCAAAGGAAACTGGATGAACCCAATCTAACGATTTCATCTTTTCTCCGTCTAGTGCGTAGCGTAAATCATGACCTGGACGTTGACTGTGAAAATCAACCATTTCGTATTTTAGTTTTTTTCCTAAAACTTCAGCAATCATTTGGGCCAGCTCTAAATTATCAGTTTCAACTTCCCCAACAATATTAAATCTTCCTTTTGCTGAATCGTAGTTATCTAAGGTCTCGTCGCACTCATCAAGAATATGCAGTAAAGCATCAGCGATGTTTCTTGCGTGGATATAAAAACGGCTTCCCGCTTTTGTTTTTTCTTTATTGCTATGAATTGTCACTGTTTCTCCATTTAGAATCTTGTTAACAACTTTTGGTACATACTTTTCGGGGTGTTGCCTTTCCCCAATAACATTCATCGTATTGGTTATGATAATTGGCATGTTGTAAGTGTTAGCGTAAGACTGGCAAATGCACTCGGCAGCCCCCTTGGAGGCGGAATAAGGGTTTCCACAATTGAATCTTTCTCCTTCTTTATAATTTTTTCCAACAGGCGCGGAGCCATATACTTCATCAGTAGAAAAATAAATAAACTTTTCTAAATTAGGTAGTTGGCGAGCGTA
>TARA_R110002110_G_scaffold35277_3_pt1 | contig 10444 bp, 5 predicted proteins | sample TARA_R110002110 | Tara Oceans TARA_R110002110 (sample SAMEA4397330) | marine metagenome | biome: Polar Biome; feature: [SRF] surface water layer (ENVO:00010504); material: water (ENVO:00002006), including particulate matter (ENVO:01000060) such as... | depth 5 m
AGGTAAAGGGGGCGAGTGCTGATATACTTCAAAACGAAGGTAAGCGGTTTGACCTTTATGACCTTGCTCGTTGGAATCGTTGCCAAACCACTTTATCAGTTATATCTGCTCATATTCACCGTTATCTTTTGTTTAAGAGGGGGGGTTATATCAAGGTAATCCGTTGGGCTATGGCTGATGCAAAACTGTGTTTCGATTTATACCACAAAGTAAAGAAAACAAAGAGAGTAAAATTCTTTGATATTAAAACTGGTAAGTACCCCTTTGCCGAAGTATCTTGGGGTATTGGTGGTGAAGGAGGGGAAGAGGAATGACTGAATTAAAAATTATGGTTGGGCGAAGGAACACAAGATTGGCAACTAAATTATATTCTCTTTTATTAGAAGAGGGGCCATTGACCGCTGATGAAATCCGAACTAGACTAAAAACAAAATATCCAAAACTAAAATTCCTTTGTGTTTCTGGTAATCAAATTGGTCAAGTTTTACGCAATCCAGTTTTTGAAAAGGCTGAATGGTGTAGTAACTGTTGGTCGTGGGATGCTATACCACAAAACAGAAATTAAGGTTGGGCCAAATAATATGATTATAGAAGGAAATAATATCTATAATATGGATTGTTTGGAAGGGATGCGATTGATGGATGGAAACAGTGTTCATTTATGTATAACTTCACCACCGTATTATAATGCTAAGTCTTATTCTCATTGGCCGACTTATAATAAATATCTAAAGTGGCTAAAAAGTGTTTTTTCAGAAGTATTTAGGGTATTAAAAAAGGGGAGAATGTGTTGCGTAAACATAAGCGTAATTATAGAACCAAGAGTAAAAAGAAGTGAAGAAAGCACAAGAATAGCACTACCCTTTCATTTTGTTAATATAATGGAAAAAATTGGATTTAAGTTTATTGAAGATATTATTTGGGTCAAACCAGAAGGTAGTGCTAAAAATAGAAATGGTGGATTTTATCAACATAGGCAGCCTGTTGCCTATAAACCAAACACAATAAATGAATATATATTCATATTTCAAAAACCCACTAAAGGGTTGATAGATAAAATCGTAAGGGCATATAAAGGAGATATAAAAGATAAAAGTCTAATTTTAGGAGATTATGATAAAAGCAATGTTTGGTATATGAATCCCGAAACAGCAAGTAAACACTTGGCCCCCTATCCTTTGGAATTAAGTGATAAACTAATAAAGTATTATTCATATATAGGTGATGTAGTAGTAGACCCATTTTTAGGTAGTGGTACTACTTGTATTAGTGCAATTAATCATTCAAGAACGTATATTGGTTTTGAAATACACGAAGAGTATTGTGATTTAGCCACAAAGAGAATAAGAAAAAATAACTGGTCAAACCGCCTAGAAAGAGGCCAACTAATGTTATACTGACTAACGGTTTCGTGAGGGTCTTTCACCACCAGCACCTAACTGGCGGCGCATGGCTGGCCTTGCACCCGACCCACTACCACGAATCTTAGAACGCTTGTAACTGGCCGCAGTACGCTTAGATTGGTTCTTACGGGATTTACCCCACACCCTGCGTTTTCCCTGTCGTTCAGCACGACCTTCTAATGGATTCTTACTGTAACCACGGAACTTACCCTTTTCCATTGCCTGTTTCATATCAGGGTGTCCTACCTCTCTACAACCCCAACAACCCGGCACATCTCCTTCACTCTCTTTAATATCCGCCTCACTCAAAAGAGAGCCACAAGAACGGCATTTTACTTTACTGGCTTTCAAGACGGCGAATCCGATACTAACGGCTCGCTTTTCAACTTCGGCCTTGCCTTTCGCCACAAAGCGTCACACGCAGGGCATTCCCATAAAAAGATGCGGTCTCGACTACCAGCATAAAAGCCATTTATACGCACAGCCAGTACCGACACACCGCATTCCGGGCAATCCTGTTCGACCTTAGCACGATAAGTCTGAACCAATATCAATACCCCGCATGTGTGTAAGATACACGTATGTCACCAGAACCTAGTGGCCCTAGAGGGGCAGATACAGTAGCAGCCAAATTAGTGAAGGTTAGTGTTTTACCACTAACGGCGTAGTGCGGCCCTTCCTTAAGGGGACACATTGTAGCACCCGAAGCAGCAAACCAAGTAGCAGTAATCAGATGTACTGTATTCACCGTTTCTGTTGCCAATGGGGTGTATGTAAGAGTAAGCGCACCTGCGCCCGTATAAGACAGCGTTTCTTTGGCTTGACGATGTACTGGTGTTAATTGATAAGCCCCTCCAGACGCCGCACCAATGGCCTTATCTCCTTGAAAGAATAAATGGGTCTGACCCGTTCCGTGTGGATAGGTAGAATCAGTATTGAAACCAGCGGGGTTGCGAGCATAAACCAAACCGAGTTTATCCACAGGTAAATTCCCCGCAGTGAGGGCAGGGGTGAGGGAATAGTCGTTTAGTGGGTCTGTGCCGTTACCTGCGCTATTGTATAAGCCAGTTAGAGGAATTGGCCCACCACGGATGAATTGTCGCTTATCTTCACAGTTTGACACAACTAATGGAGAAGCATAGGCTACACGAACAGCCCCTAGAATACAAGATTGTTTTATCAAATGAGATGAAGGCATTTGGGGGAAAAGACCAGTGCTAGTATCAACAACTGTTCCACACACGAATCCTATATTGTTTAGTGAACTTGTTAGTTCAGGGTCCACAATAACGAGAACCCAACATTCTTGATTCACACCAGCAGGTAATACCATTCCACCTGCATTGAACCGAGCGTTATAGCGACCAGATGTATCAATGTTAATGGCAGAAGCATTACCCACTGAATAAAAGACCCCATCAAGGCAAGCCACCCCTACATCCACGAAAATTGAGTTAGTCGCCCCACCAGTATTTTTACGAACACAAGCATTACCACTAATTGGGTTATTCCGGTCTGTACCACCAGAATCTTTTGAGTAGTCAGTAAGGGTGATAGGAACAATACCATTGTAAATACTGTTCTCAAGGAAATTGGTCAAAGAGGCTGTGGATAGCACATCACTATCCCGAAGGCCGTCTGATTGCCATGAAGCCCCTGTACCTGTCTTTTCGTGTGCTTCGTTAATGCCTGTTGTTCCCATTATCTAACCTCCATCACTATATCAATTCTAATCTCATTGGTACTATTTTTTGAGATTGGGAGGAAAGAGGCTCGATAAGCAGGGGTATCAAGGGGTGTTGCGCCATGAATGACCAACTCTTTAATTTGATTAGCAGAAATTAATTGCGTATCAAACAAACCACTAACGGATATGGACCGGTCGTCTAAACGCTGCACAGTCGGTGTAACTGAAAAGGCTACGTTACCTGCACCACCGTCACGGCTCGTTGCTTCACCACCAGTAGTACCAAGACTCATTTGAGTTATTAGTGTTTGAAGGTGCGCCACCAATTCCGCTTTTACCCCATCTAATACTGGCATTATTTCACCCTGTAAAACATTGATTTTGAATTTCCTATTGGGTCGGCTCTTGCAGATGTGGCCCGCAATTCATCATTATCTGATATGGCGACAAGGTTATTTGCTTTGAGAGTAACGGTTGTGGAGGTTACAGAAAGCACAAAACCCACTAATAAATTAGCACTGGTAAATACTGCATCATGGGGAGAGAACCGCAAGGTAGCGTCTATCTCATCCACTGCTAAAGAGGTTGTAGTGGTGGCACTAATAGCACCATTCTTTAGAACACCTGTTCGGCCACCACTTACACCAATAGCACCTAATTGTTTAGTGGTAGGAGAGCCACGCCAAGAACCACCAATGAGGAATCTGGTATTATTTACTATACGAGTCATAACACGACTAGCCGCCTTGATTCGTATAGGTGCTGAAAATACCAACTCTTTTCTCTCCTTTGTTCGTGTTGAATCTTCCTCTATTTTACTAGATACTGACGACTGTAAATCAGCCAAAAGACCTTCAATACCTTTCTCATACTGGCCTATTACTAAGTTACTCAATCCCTTTGTATAATCGTGGTGAGCCTCAAATACTGCAAACTCACCTTTAATGCGTTCCATGACAAAATCAACATTTATTATTTCACCCGGTTGTATATCATTTGATTTTAATAATCCTTCAACTCTAATCAAAGCCGCACCTTGACCAGTTCGGATTAGAATACCTTTAGCCATACGAAGGGCCAAATTAGCCTCTCTCAATCCGGGTACAGTTTCACGAGCAGTTCTGGTCACACCCTCCCCATCACCTTTACCACCCATTTTCTTTTTCCTTTCTTCATCTTGAACAAAACCTCTTACGGTTTCATTTTCGGCTATCCTATCTCCCTCAATAATGACTTCATTAGCCATTTCTAACATACCACTCACTTCTATTGATTGCGGGCCACTACTTGAGCCTACACTTCTATCACGCCCAATAAATACATTCGGGGAATAAAGAAGTAAGCCGCTTTCATTCAACAATAGTTGGTAGCCATCCATTTGTGATAAACCACGCAAAATATCTAAAATACCAATACCACGAGCCGCCCGACTAATGAAAATACTACTATGTTCAATAGTTGATTTCAAGGAGGGGTGGGCTGAAAGGTATGAGGAAAGAGAACTTGTGGTACTACGTTGTAAAGCAGAATAAGCAGAATATACACCACTATCAAGTCGTTTTTGTTCTCGTGCTGGCCTATATGGTTGTAAATCCATACCGGGTATTAAACTATCCAAATCCTTCATCATCAGTAATGCAGCATCGGTAGTACGAACCCCTATTGCAGTAATGTGGCTTACCCGTACTGGTTCATTAGTATTAATTCCAGATTTCAATATCGTTTCTCCACTTAAATTTCTGAACTTCAAATTAGTAGTAGTTAATCCCTCATCTCCAATACTACTAATACCACCTATACGCAATCTTTTACCATCATTATCAATAAGATATGGAGGAAACGATGATTCAGTAATGTTTACACCATCAATATAAACATTAGACAAACCACCCGTTCCTCTACCTTTTATGTATGACAAAATACCACTATTTTGCCCATTACTTAACATGAAACGCTGTGGTGTAGCCATGAAAAAGTCATTGGGATTATAATGACCTAAACCACGATAGTTAATATTTGGCTTCAAAATTTCACTATTATCACTATTCGTTCCACACCATTTATTAGCCAATATCAAATTAACAGATACCGAATTATCTATGAATGATGGTAACACAACAAGAGAATGAGTCGGTGGATTCAAATTAGCATTTGTGCTATCTATTGTTGCGCTTGAATTACTACCAAATCGTATTTCACGACCAAAGAGGTCACCAGTTGATGCACAATCACCTGTGCGGGTCCCTGTCGTGAAAGTTGTTTCCGTTCTAGCAGTATAAGGAATTTGACCCGATAAACCAATAATAATTAAATTACCAGTAGCGGGGAAATTAGTGGTATCTTCAATTACTAAACTCGTACCACTATCAAATTTAATCGTTCCCCTAGAACCTAAAACATCCATGCTATAATTTGGTTGTTTTGATACTGCAATACCACTTCGTTCTCTTCTGTTATATGGGTCTAAAACCAAAGTGGCATTGTTAGCATATACTGTTTCTGTTTGTGATAATGTTTCACCACCGCCGGGATGTGTGCTTTGAGAATATCGGGCATCAATAAGTGAATGTATTTTTCCTTCGTTATCTTTTCTTGAAGCATCGGCCTTGAAATGTTGAAGCATATTTGCACTCGGTATTAGATGCCAAGTAACATCTCGTTCATTAGCATCGGGCCACTCTATGGTTGGTGATGTATCGTGGGTTGAAGTGATGGGGAGAATGTTTCCAATGCTCTTGGCGGTAGTTGTTTCAAACATTCCATATCGCTTATCACGGGTAAATGGTTGGTGTTTGAAATTTGTTTCTGTTAAACTACTAAAAGCCCCTAATAACCAACCGTCTTGATTTAGAACAGACCCATCAGTATCGTTTTTTGTTGTATAGCCAAATGCCTTCAATGGCCTAACCATTCTCATAATATAATCAGCACTTTTCCTTATAGGTTGGGCATTTTGTGTTATCCCACTGGCATTATTTTTTAGTGTACCTCGACTCGCATCAATATCATCTGGTCTCTCAAGCCATGTCTTACGGAGAATATATACACCACCCCACGGTGGTAAATCACCACAACCACGAACAGCCCAATGGTCTTGAACACCCACACCTTTGAACTCTTTACTCGTATCAGATAATACTGCTGCACCTAAATTATTATCACGATTCAAAGACCATTGTGGTTTTGAGAGTCGTTGATTTGGTTCACTTCGACCACCATAAGTTTCATCGGGATTAGCCGGCGTAGTAGTAATAGAACCTATTGATGCACCATATTTAGTCCATTTTGTTTGTTGCACCCAAGACGGTAATACAGGGAATTGTTGTCCTATCGCTAAATCACTATGAAGGGAAATTGCCTTTGTACTACTCACTTCATAATCAGTTGTCTTTCCTTCATTCCGTTCCGTTTTTGTTTCAACGACTAAACCGAGTCTTGGTGATAAATCAGATTGAACTTGCCGATGGTCAGATATTTCAGAAAGAGGTATCGGCATGGTCCCTCGCTCGGATGCACCACTTTGATTCTTCATAGCAAGATTTTGGCCCCATCCGTGGGCGGGGAAATGTTGATTATCTCCCGAATTAACAAAATGGTCCACCGGGTGGGCGTTTAAGTGAAGATTAGTGCCTTTTTGGTGTATGAATTCATTACCAACAGAAGCCCCGAATGAGCCGCTTTGTGTTTGTGCCTCTACTGAATTAACAGCCAATGTTTTATCTCCTGAATGATGGTTCAATCCAATGATTGGGTCTGAACCAGTATTTACAGATTTAGCATGTAAAAATTTAGCAGCACTACCAGTAATTGTAGCAAATTCTGTTCTTCGTGAATCAACCAACCCAGCAGGTAAAGCGGTTGGCTTAACCATACCTAAGTCAGAATGTTTTAGAACCCTCCCAATACCTAATTCCTTTTCTCCTTCGGTCCAAGCAACATTAGAAAGCCGTTCCATCCCCTCACCGCTTGTATGCTCACTAACAACCATACCAATAGGAACGCTTCGCTCAACACCACCATAGGCAACAGGCCAACGCCAATCAGCACCTAGAGTGACAGTTGGTATGTCTTGAACGCTATCGTGTTTGCCGCCATCAAAGCGAGCAGATTTTTGTATTTTTTGTTGAGTAGACAGTATTTCATTAGGGTCGCCACTTAGCATATTGAGGGCATCACTACCAGTTTTGAATCCCCAAGCCCTTACAGGTAGTCTACGACTTACATCTATCGCTACCATTGCGTTTTCTGGTGTCGTTACTTCGTGCCAAATATAGTTATTAGTTACATCTTTATCAAGTATTCTTCGTGATACAGTTTTTCGGGGATTTAGCCCATCCCCAATACCTTCTCCACGACTCATTCTCTTTACTGCACCATGTTTCACAAAGTGTTGTCGCAATTCAAGGGTTCCACAAGGCTCACGAAGGCCACTATGACCCATGAGAACCGCACTAGCGGCCCTCTCACCCCAATTAGCACCATGACCCCCTGCATTGAGCGCATTATACCCATAGTTTTGCATCCACTGAAACGCATACAATCTTTCAAAAGGTAAAGCAGTACGAACAGAACCCGCCACTAATGAATTAGATGAAGCATTACGCAGTAATAGACCACGAACTGCTGGATATGCTACTGCATTTGGCATTCCCGCTTCACGATAGCGGAACGACATAAAATGCTCACGACTTGTGCCGAATAGTGCAGGGTGGCTATATTCCGCTAACCAAGTGGATAGGAAAGCATCGGGTGTCGCACCCGAATTAGTATTAGTTGATTTGAGTAGTGCTAAATCGTTATTAGTTGATGGTTGTGTAAAATGCGCTGTTGCTGTGGGGGATTCAATAATCGGTACAGGTATAGCCGCCGCATTGACCATTTCAACATCATGGGCGAAGAGAGGGGGGACAGTTGCTAATTCGGTAGCAACACGGGGTTGATACCAGCCTCCTTGATGCCCAAGTAGTGTATAGGTATGTGGTCTAGCCCCACTAGCCCCCAAATCATATTGAAGCCATGCAGGGTTTGGGCGGCCACCCATCAATAAATACTGATTGAGGAAAAAGCCATTGATAGCGAACTCTTCACCTGCATTATGACGTGTATTTACTGTTCTAGCAGAAGCAGCAGTAATAGCGATTGGTCCACTATGAGCAACATTACCATACGGCCCCATGGTTGAATCTTTACCATGACTACTACTTACGAAATGCGTTTGTTCAGAAGCACCTTCAACCTTCGTGTGTTCTTGACCGGGTGCAAACAATACATCAAAGGATGTTTCGGGATTACCAGCGTAAAATTTCCTATGGTTTGGCAATCCATTCCTACTAATTTCACCAAGAGGGAAGCCATCAGATGAAAATGAACCAGTATTGTAGGCTTCTGTTTTGGCTTCTAAAGTGTCTAAATAGTACAATGTACTACTTGGTGAGTCGGTTCCCCCATTGTATGCTGATTGAAAGCCCCAGTGTTTATTCTCCGTTTCGGCTTCAAACATGAGAGAATATGCCGAGCCATGAGAACGGTGTAATTGTCGTCTTAAGGATTTAGGTGTGCCACGCATGGTGAGTGGGGTAATGAAATGGTGGCCCTGCCTCCCAAATCGTATGCGTTGGTGGGGGTGCATGAAAGACGCATCAACCCCATTCTGTGTATCTAATAATACTGAACCTCGTTCCACATGGTCATTAAGACGATGAGCAGAAAATAAACGAGTTGAACCACTTGGCACAGCACCCGCATTAGCGTTGGGAGATAAGCCAAATTGAGTGGCGAGTTTATCATGTAAAATCCTAACAGGGTGGAAATACAACACCCTATCGTGAGTGTCGAACTGTGTAGCACCACCAGCAGCAGTATTATTGGGGTCAGTATTGGCTTCTATTGACCCCGGCGTGTTAGGATATGGTTCAGTTAAGCCACCCATCCCCCAAGTCATATTACGCCATGCTTGCACCCTATCATGGCCGCTACGCACAAGAATATTACCGGGTATCTCATCCTGTGATGGTAGTTGTATTTCCATATTTGGTTCAATACCGCTTCCGGGTGTTGATGGTAATATTGTTTCATTACCATCGGTAGGATTTATCCGTGTTTTATCAAAATTATAATCCTTTATGACTGTTCCAAATGGTGACCCACCCTGCAATATTAATTCTTGACCAGTATCATCCACGACTGATAAATCATCCCAAACCCTCTCTTCGTTTGATATATGTAAATTGCCTATTGTTTCAGTATTAACGGCCCTTACAGTACGGAATGGTCTAGTAACATAACCTTGAGAACCGCTAGTATAAGTGCTTGAAGTTGATATGGTTGTTGCTTCACTTTTTAGCCCATGTTTCACCACGACTTTGTTAGCGGTAGCGTCTGAATTGGTTAAATTAGTAATTGTATGATGATTACCTACTGTGGCATCTTTTAACTCTCCAAACTTACTATTCAATTTATGGCCGTTTTCAAGAGCCACCTGCCATTTATTAATTTGAGAGGATTTGTATAATGTTTCTCCATTTTCTAATGAAGTCACATACCCAGTAATTGAACCAATGGCTGCTTCAAGTGTTATTATATTACAAGCACGAAAAGCGACTGTGGTTGTTGGTATTGTTTTTTGTAGGGTATCACGAGTAATGTTCATCCTACTATAACGATTACCACCTGCTGATGATGCTGTTGGTGTTGCTACATTACCTATTATGGCATATTTTTCCCCATTAATATCTAAAAACAATGAAGAATTACCTTTTAGAACACTATTATAATCTGCTAAAGTACCCCCACCACCAAATGCTTCGGCATCTCCAATTTCTTTAGTGCCACCAATAGAAGCCATAACAATAGGTATATCCTCGTCTAAATGTGTTTGCGTATAGTCAATACCTGTTCCCGCTGTATAATTAACCCGTTGAATATATACATAATCACCATCAAAATACTTCTGTAAGGTCCCAGCACTAAAGGTAATTGTAGTTGAAGTTCTACCAGTAATAACACCCATACTGTTGCCGTCTTTGTCAGTAGCAGTATCACCAGAAGCAGCAATAAGTGAAGTTGGGTCTTGTCTAACGGTTATTGCTGTTGTAATTCCAGACGCATAATCCCCATTTACTTGCACTTCAACCCTTTCCATTAACGGCCCCATAGTAGTTAGTGCAGTTGTTTGAATATCGGCTATTGATGATACAACACCAATGGGTGTGCCTTTTGCATTGTATAGTGTATCTCCCTTTGAAAAATTATTTTTTGCAGTTGTTGAAGGTGCTACAACATTAATGGCCGTTCCACCAGTAAGGGTCGCATTACTACTAACAAAGCAATTGGTTTGATATGGCCCCATCTTATC
>TARA_R110002110_G_scaffold363823_2_pt1 | contig 10443 bp, 14 predicted proteins | sample TARA_R110002110 | Tara Oceans TARA_R110002110 (sample SAMEA4397330) | marine metagenome | biome: Polar Biome; feature: [SRF] surface water layer (ENVO:00010504); material: water (ENVO:00002006), including particulate matter (ENVO:01000060) such as... | depth 5 m
CGGCCGCACTCGCCGACACGTCGTTTGCTACTGCAATCGCCGCCACCCGCATCGCGTTTTGCTGTTCGATTGTTAGTTTCTGAATTGCAATCGATTTCTGTAACGCCGCGTCGAGGTCGGCGGATTTCAGGATAATACTTCCCGCCGCCCGCCCGACTGCCTTGACGGCCGCCACTGCCAACATAGCCACGCCCGCGACCTTCGCCGCCTTGCCCATTACCGACATAGCCGCGCCGGTTTTACGCGCCGACGACTGCGCTTTTTTCGCGCCGTGCGTAAACTTCGTGCTGTCCATTCGCAACGTTGCGACGATATCGCCAATTGATGCCATACAAACCCGCCCGCCGTTGCGCTGCTATCGGGTAAAAACCGCACGCATCGTGCGCTCTGTTTGTTCGTACTGTTCGTCGTCGGTTAAACCGTCCCACGTGTCGTCGCCGAATCCCCACGATTCGAGGTACGTTGCCGCGTCCACCTCGACGCCCGACGCCGCGTATAACGCCGCGATCGTGTCCGCCCGTTGCCGTGCGTCGATCTCCGGTCCCCACGGTGCGACGATATATTCCGCGAGATGTTCGGCCCATTCCTCCGGCGATATGTCAGCAAGAAACGCCCGGCGCGATCTGTAACCGGCGGAACGGGCGATCCGACCGGCCAAACGCATCGCCGGGCGTTCCCTTAGTTTTTTACCGTTTCCTCGATGTCGATTTTCGTTTTCCCGATCATCCCCAAATGTTCAAACAGGAAATCGCCGACGCGCTGCGTTATTCGGGAATCCAACGCCAGAATGTCGTCGAGTTCTGACGCCGGAAATTCGCCGCTACCGGTCCCAAACAACGGTTCGCCCTCGTCGTCGACCAGACACAACTGGACGAGCCTCGCCCGCAACAACGGCCGTTTGGCGGCGTCTGGCGTTCCGTCCTCGTCAATTTGCCACGACTGCAACAGTTCTGACGATTCGAGTTCGGATAACGACCGGACCCGGAATTCGTGCCCGGTGTCTTCCATACCCGGAACCGTCGCAAATCGCCGCGAACCAAGTTTGCGCAAACTGTCCCTGTTAATCGTCGTCATGATTGCCGCCCGTTCTTACCCGTGCCGTTCGTCCAGCGTTTTACGCATCGCCTCCGCGTGTTCGTCCGATGCGTCGTAACGCCGTTCGCCCGTCGATTGTGCCCGGTCTAATTTCAACGCCGCCGCTTGTATTGTCGGTAGTCGATGTTCGATCGCGCTACACGCCGCGACCGCTTCCGCGTCGAACGGTTCCGCGATCCCCATTCCGACGAGTAACGCCGCCTGTTTGTGTTCCAGCACGTACCCGGCGGCAACGCGTACTCGCAACCGTTTCTGGTATTCGCGGGCCGTAATCGTGCCGCGGTGTACCATCGTTGCGAGTTCGCCGATTGCCGCGATAGTCGCGGGCCGATCGAACGCCCCGGTTTTGGTCGTTACCATTAAATCGGGGTGCGTTATGTCGGCGTCGCGGATGATTCGAACTTTCATCGCCGCCCGTTATTCCGTGAAGACGGGTAGCCCGTCGATGTTGCCCGATAGTTCCGCCTTCAATCCCTCGCGGGCCGCCACGACCGCGCCGAATTCCAGCCCGGCCGACGTCCAGTCGATCGTCGACGCTTCCGTGTTTACAAACAGAATTTGCCAGACCGTTTTTGCCGGTGTCGTGATCGCGGACGTGATCGCCGCTTGAACCGCTAGTACCGGATCCCAGAACAACGTCGCGGAAAACGGGTCCGAATCGGTTCCGCCGGTCAATTCCCGCGGAACGCCGACGCCCGACTGGTCCAGCGTTTCCGCTTCGAAGTCTAACGACTTGTCCTTCGGCGGCGTTATTTCGGTAACCTGCGCCACGGTCGTCGACACGCTGGCGACTTCGACTTTTAAGAGTGTGCCCTTGCATTTATTAAACGCCATCGCGTCGCGCTCCTTATGTTACCGCCGCCGTGCTGTATCTAAACGCGATCTGCGCCAATACAGACCGCCGTAAAACTTCTATCGTTTGATCTTCCTCGACCAGTACCACCGGCGGCGAGTCCGTCCCGCCGTCGAGAATGTCCACCGCGTCGATTTCGACCGTGCCTACATTAGTTGTGACGATTGATGCGCCGGTCTCCAGTTCCAGCAACGCCCGACGAATTAGATTCGCCAGCGTTTCCAGATTGCCCGCCGATTCCGCCCGCACTTCGAATTCGATAACGGGAAACTGTAGATCGATCGCGACGCCGTCCAGCGTGCCCGACCAGTCGGAATCGTCGACCCGAAAAGCGATGTGTGGCAACGCCTCGACCGATTCGCGAACGTCGCCGAAAACGACACGCTGCGAAACCAGCGACGTTATCGACGTCTTCGATAGTAAATGCGTTCGCAAAGCGATTTCGAGTGACATAATTACCCCTCGCGACGTAGTCGGTTAACTTCTTTTTCTAATGTTCGCAACCCGACCGCCCGTACCTGTTGCAGTGCCGCACCCTTCGCCGCCGATGTCGCCCGGCTGATAATCCGAACCTGCTTGATTTTCCCGACGGATTTTCCGGTCGATTTCACGCGTCGCAGTCGAGTTCCCAACGCGAACCAATGAACGTTCTTTGACCCGATCCCCTTTCCGGTTTTGTTCTTTCCCGACCGTTGTGGTTCCCGTGCTTTCCCGACCGCGAAACCGGCCTTTGCGTCTAACGCGTCCTGGCGTTTCCGCTTTTTGAACCGTTTGTTGATTACCCGCTTTAACGCTTTTTTGAGGTTTGGTGATAACCCCGGCTCCGCGGATACCTCGCGCCGCATTTGTTTAACCAGTACCGACAACCCGGCATTCATCCCGCCGCGAACAACTTTACGGGCCGACGCGCCCGGCAGTTTGCCCAACCGTCGGTCGACGTCGTCCATTCCTTCGAGTCGAAAATTACGATTTGCGGTCGACGCCATTGATTAGATTTCCGCGCGGTCCATGAAATCGTCGAACGTGCTGCGCAAATGCAATTCGACGCCGTTTTTTAGTGACACTAGAATCGTTATCTCGTCGTATTCGTCCGCCGCGTCGTCGTCCTGATATTCGTGAACGCTGGCGATTTCGTCCCGGTTTATCGCCACGCGTAAACCGCCGACCGCTTCGAACTCGTCCATCTATTCCGGCTCCGCCAGTATCGTTATTTCGATCCGGTCGCCGTCCGCGTCGAACGCCCCGGTAATTATCCACTTCGATCCGTTTTCGCGTATCAACCGCCATTTCGACGCAATTTGCGTCGCGTCGGTCGAATGTCGGACAAGAATTTCCGCCGTCAAATCGTTTTTGACGCCCACGTTCGCCCACGCGTAGAACTCCGACGAATAGTTTGACGCGTCGTCGGTGCGGTGTCCGTAATCATCGCGAACCTGCGACGCCGCGGGCGATTGGAATTCGATATACTCCCGGAATTCGCCGGTTTTCATACGTTCTCGATCAATCGATTGTCGCGGATTCTGTACGGTGACAACAAATTGTCGACCGCGGTTCGTAACGCCACCGACCCAATCGGGACGACTGGCTGATTGGTTCGGTTTTCGTAGTAATCGCCGACCAGTAATCGCATCGCGTGCCGGATCGGTTCCGGTACGTCCGACGCGCTACCGTACCCGGCTACGTAGACAATCGACACGGCCGCCTGTTGCCTGCGGGTCGTCGGCCACGATTCCTCAAACGCTGGCGATAATTCCGCCGGAACCGCGGTTAGATTTTCCTGTTGTGTCGTGATCGTCTGCGCGTCGCCGTTCGTGTCCGTGTAGCCGATCGACGTGACCGACGCCACGTCGCCGCCGGGTAGCAACAACACGTCCGCCCCGGTCGGGAACCGGTCGCGTTCCAGCGTTAGCGTTTGCGTTATCAATTTTCGCCATAGAATCGCCTCGACGTATTGCCGGGCCACTATGATTAGCGACGTTATCAACGACTCGTCGTTCGACGCCGTGACGCGTAAATGCGCTTTCGCTTCCGCCAGCGTTAACGGTTCGTCGGCCGGTCCTGTCGTTACCTCGTATGGCATTGCATCCCCTTACGCGAAAACCGGCCGCGGTTCATACGCCCGCGGCCGATCCCTGCGACGGTCCGTGCCGCTGTGTGTTATTTCGCCGCCCTGTCTGAACCTTTGCGTTTTGGTTTCGCCACGGGTTTCGGTTTCGCCGCGGCGACTTCGACCGCACCGTTAACCGCAAACCAGCTTGCCGCCTGTTCTTCGCTGCATTCGACGACCTGACCCGGCATCCCTTCGGAACCCGGAACGCCGCTATTATGCGTTAGCCGCACCGTTACGCGTTTTCCCGCCATATCTCGACGCCTTTATGTTGAACGCCGCCAGTGCCGCCGGGCGTCGTGAACCACCCGGCGGCACCGTGCAACGCGAGTTACTTAGGACGCTGCCTGAATCAGATGTTTGACCGCGCCGGTGTTAATCAGTTCGCCGTCGTGACGACTGAACGCGATAAACCCGGTTTGATCCAGATCGCGGTAACGTTCTTCGAGTCTGTAAAGGCGAACGCTGGAAACGTCGCGGATTACGTACTTTTCAAACGCACCGAACACCACGGTTTTGTCGGCCGCGGTAATCGTCGACGACATGTTCTGGTTGACCGTGTACGGTCGACCGTGCAACGTGTCGGGAACCCCGGCGGACATTCCGCTATTCCATAGCGGGCGACTTTCGCCGTCGACGAGTTTTCGCAGATACGCCAAAACGTTGTCGTGGAACATATAGCCGACGGAAGCCAGATCGCGGTACGCCGGGTCGACCGAATGTTCCAGGTCGATCAGTTCCGCGGCGGTAATCGCGGTCGTCGATGCCGCGGTTTTACCCGCCGACGTCGCCGTTACGATCCCGTTCGGCTGACTCGACCCGGTGCCGGTCGTGAAGTGTGCCGCGGTAATCCGGCCGAGTCGTTCGCCCAACTGTTCGGCGATGACGGAAGACAGATTAAACGCGGAATCTTCCAGCAGTTCCTGCGAAACCATAATCGGCGTCGAGGAATACTTGTACGCGTTCAACGTCTTAACCCCGAACGTCGGGTCGACTGAACTGCCGATCGTGGTATTTTCCGCCAGCAACGCACCGGAATTCCCGGTATCGTCCGACGTCGGCAACGGCAACGCGTTTCCGGTAGCGGTTCGCAGTACACGGCACACGCGCCGCGGTCCGTTGAACGCTAACATCGACGCTTCCAGTTCCGCCTGGAACCCTTCCGGCACGGTGTAACCGCCGTCGGCGTCGGTGCCGACACTCATGGCGCGGTATTCGTGCCGCGGTTCTGCCTGGTGTTGATATCCTCGGTGCCACTGTTCCGAATGCGGGCGACCGTCGCCCAGCAATCGCAGGTCGACACTCTTTTTGCCGATCGCCAGCCCGGTTCGTTTCGCCGCTTGGATGTGGCGTTCCTCCGGGTCGAGGTCGTTAACGTTGCGAATCCAACCTTGCAGCGCCGTCAGTCGGTCCTCGTCCATCGACCGCGATTGCGGTTCCGGTCGGCCCGACGTGTCGCCGCGTCCGATGTCGTAATCGTGGCGGCGGTTCATAGCCGCGGCGATTTCGTCGGCGCGCTTTTCTTTGGCTTCGAGGTGTTCGACGCGTTTAGCGTTTTCGTCGTAGGCGGCGTTAACGCGGGTCCATTCTGTTTCGTCTTCCGCCGACCACGTGTGGTCGTTGTCGTTCGCCAGTTTGTGTAGTCGCGTGATTTCCGCGCCGAGTTCCCCCGACTTTTCGCGCAATTCCTTCATCGCAGACATTAGATCACCACCCTTTCGGATTGTTTTGGTTTTGGTTTTGGTTTCCGCTTCCGTGTCGATAGCAACCTGCCGCTGATTAGTCGGCGACCGTTGCCGCGTTTGGGGTTTTTCCGACTGTGCAGAAAAAACCCCCGTTATGGTTCGGGCGTTGTTGCGCCGTCGTTATTGAACGTGCCGCCGATAGTCGCGATTCGCTGTTCAAACCGGTCGCACCGTTCCCGCCGTGCTTCCGGCGAGTTGAACCGCCACCGGTCGAACTCGTCGCGGGCCGTAATCGTGTGCCGCGACAACCACGCGTCGTACCGTCCGCACGCCGGATCGTCGGCGATGCTGGAACGTGCTTCGCTGGTCGCTGATTCGTACGCCGGGAAAACGACCGGCCCGACTTCGAACAGTCGGACGCTTTCGATTTCGCGGATGAACACGATGTCGTCGCCGCGTTCTTCCTCGCGCCACGCTGTAACGGTCGGAACGAACATAAACGACGAACCCGACGTGTCGCCGCGGGCGACGGATTCCAAAACGTGCCGGGCCGCCGCGGTGTCTGGCGGTTCGACGACGTAACGCAAACCCGTACCGTCGACCGATAAATCCAGCGTGCCCGCCGACGCCCGGCCTAGTATCAGATTCGCGTCGTGATTGAAAAACGAACGCACGTCGTCGGATTCCGCCAACGCCCGGTCGAACGCCCCCGGCATAATCCGTTCGGCGACGTCGTCCCATAACCAGTATTCGGTCCCCGGTTCGTCGGCGTTGTAAAACACCGCACCGTAACCGGCGACAATCGACGGCACGGTGTCGCCGTCGCGTGTTTCTGTCGTCAGTCGACCCCGCACAAATCCCGGAAACGTTTTCATCTCGTCGACCCCTTGAAATACAGACCGACGACGCGTCCGGCGACGTGTTCCGCCTCCGCGTCGATGTCGTTGATTGTTTCGTCGCTACTGATTCGCCCGACGGTGTCGCGGATAACCGCGGCGTCGAACTGTTCGCCGTCGTTCGGTTCGCACAACGCCGCGACCGGTGCCAGCGACGAACGCACCACGTCGTCGACTGGTTCCTTGCCGCGACTGGCGGCGATTAGCATTCGTTTGGCGATCCGTCGCGCGGTTTCCGTCGCGATTTGCCGCAACGGGTCGCCGACGTCCGCCCGGTCCGCTGGTTCGTCGGCCGGTTCCGGTTCCGTGCCCGCCGACATATTTAGCGGCGTTAGTATCTCGTCGCCGCCGTCGATCGGCGATAGGTTTTCCCGCGACCGTGCTTCGTTCCGTGTCATGAACGGCGCGCCGACCGATTTCTGGTAGAACTCGCCGCGGGCCGACACGTCGGTTCGCAATAGCGCTTTTCGTTCAAATTCGATGTCGTGCGAATCGTCGTTTTTCTGGCGTTCGGTTAGCAACTTGTCGAACAGTTCTGTTTCCCACGTGCATAACCACGGGTCGATAGCCTCGTCGAGGAATGACTGGTTTTCCTGTTCTAACGACGCGTACGCGGTCCGCCCGTCGCCGCCGATTTTATGCACCGGCAACCCTAGCCAGTTTGCAATCGATACCAGGTCGAATTTGCGCGATTCGTGTAATTGGCTGTCGCGGGCCGACACCGACAACGGTTTCGCCTTCGCGTCTTCCTCTAGAATCGCGGTTTTGTGGGCGTTACTGAGTCCCTGATTCAGTCGTTCCCACGAACCCTGCAAGCGCTTAAACGCGGAATCGGATAACGTCGACGGAACCTCGATGACCACTTTCGGCGTCGCGGCGTTCGCGAAAAACTTTCCGGCGAATTTCGTTTGCGCGATCGACAACCCGAAATCGTCCGACGCCAGCCGAAACACCGAATACCCGGTCAGCCCGTCGAAACCTAGCCCGCGAACGTGTACGACGTCCGCCGCTGGCAACAACGATTGCGACCCGTTCGTTTCGGTCACGTACGACAAAACGCCCGCGACCCTTACCGGGTACGTCCGGTCGGGTAATAGCGGCAACAGTGCGACCGGCCGCCCGGCGCCGTCGCGATCGATGAACGCGTACCCGTTGCCGTGTAGTATCGCGTGTGCGGTTAGCGTCTGGCGGAACGTCAACGCGCTGTGGTATGCGTTCGGTTTCCGTCGGCATAACGCGTACGCCGGATGCGTCGTCGCGCGTTCCTTGTCGTTCGCGTCGCCGGTTCGCCGCTGTACGAACAACGGCAACTTCCCGACCGTCGTTGAAATAAGATTCACGCCGCGGAACACCGCCGAAATCCGCAACGCCGACGCGTGCGTTACCGACACGCCCGCCGCTGATTCGTAACCGTCGCCGAACACGTCCGACCATACGTCCGCGTTATTTAGCGGAAGGTTCGGATTCTCCAACGACCCCGCCCGGCTTAGCGCTCTGATTAGAGTTCCCATTTGCCGCCGTTTGTGCTGCGAGGTAAATAAACGCAAACCCGGCGACCCCGGCCGATATCCACCCGGCCGCCGTGTGTAGCTGTCCGCTTCCGTAGGCGACGCAACCCGACGAAACCCAAAATAGAACGTCGTCCCAACGTTCGCCCACGTATTCCGCTGTTTTGTTGCGCGTCACAGTTCCCGGATTCCCCTGTCCTCGTATACGGATTGCTTTTTGACACGAACCGCGAACATCGATTCGGAAACCGCCATAATCGCCGCCACAATCGGGTCGATCTTCTCGCCCGACTTAACCTTGTCGGGCATAATGTTTCCGGCGGCGTTGTATTTTCCGACGACGTTATCGGCCGCCCACGCCAGCAACCGCGACCCGCCGTGCCGGATGCGACCGGCCGCCAGTAGGTCGAGTAACTTGTTTGTCGGTTCGTTGTAGCGGTCGCACGACTGGCGGAACTGGTAAACCTCGATCCCGTGCGTGTCCTCCAGTTCGGTTAACTCCGTCCGCGCGTTTGCCGGATCGGCGGCGATCGTTCGCACCTGATGCCGTTTCGCCCATTCGACCGCGTACCCGATCACCGCGCGGTGATCCGTAACGTTGCCCGGTGTCACGACGAGTTCGCCCGACTCGATCAATTCCGGAAACGGCGGTTTTGTCAGATCGCGCGGCGTGTCGGCCGGTATCCACGACCGCCCGACGAGTTCGAAAAACGGCAATTCGTCGTCGTCGGGATTGTCCAGGGGAAAAATCCAGTACAACGATGCGAGGTCGTCCCGCCAGCCCTTGTCGAGTCCGCCGAAACACTCCCGCCCGGCGAGGTTCGACACCGCCGCGTTTCCGCCCGCCCACACTTCCGGCGGGATCAGTTTTTCACGCGACGAAACCGGCCGGTTTAGGTAATACCGTTCGAACTGGTTTCGCTTGACGGGATTGTGCCGGGCCGCGGTCGCGTGATCGCGTAACTTGTCCATCGACACCGCGGAGCCTAGTAACGGGTTCGCCTTCTGCCAGCACGATTCGTCGAACGGGTCGTCCTCCTTATCGCATTCGAAGATATAAGCGAAATAGCCCGGATGATCGATTACGCCGCGTAAAACTTTGGTCGCGTAGTCGTATTCGGGTTTCCAGAGTACCGAATGATCGGAACCCGCCGTCGTGATTACGACCTGTAACGAATTGTCGCCCTTTAACCCGGTTTCCACCTTCTCGACGAGTTCGCGGTGTTTCTCGCGCATCGCGTGCAATTCGTCGACAATCGCCGCGTGATACGAACCGCCGTCGAGGTTATTCGAGTCGCTGCCCAACGGGTAAAACTTCCCGACCGTCGCGTTGTGCCGGAATTCGATTTCGCAATCGCCGCGACGAACCGCGATATACGGTGCCAGATCCTTAATTGATTGCAGGAATTCGACGGACGGTATCCACACGTATTCCTTCGCCTGTTTCCGGGTCGTCGCCACGTTGACAACTTCCGCGCCCTGTTGCCGCGGTAAATCGCACGTGAACAACTGCGTCGCCAGTCCCGCCGCGTAAGGCGATTTGCCGTTGCCGCGTGCCATTGATAGGTACGCTTTCGAAAACCGCCGCCGCGACACGTCATCCGCCCGCCGCCAACCAAACAAAATCGCCGTCATCGTCTGCTGTGCCGGGTTCAAAACGAACGGTTCCCCGGCTGCAACGCCGCGCACGAATCGCAACGAATCAAACCACGCGACGTGATGCGCCGCGATGTCCCAACGGAAAACGAACGCGTCGAGTTCCGCCAGATCCCGCCGGTGTCGCTGAATCGCCCGCACTTCCGATTTTCCCGCGACCGTTAAACCCGACAACACGGAATCGCAGTAATCGTTGACGGTTTTCTGTAGCGTTTTCGGGTCGTATGCCATCGCCGCCGATCCTTAGTTTTTCAGAATCGATTCGGCCCGGTCGACCATCGCCGAAAATACCGACGCGCCTTCCGGTGCCGGTGCCGCTTCGCCCAACCTCGCCCGGTCCGCCGGCGTCATTCCGAAGTTTTTACACCACGACAGCAACTGTTCACCGCACCCGCGCAACTGAATATTCAGCGTTTTACCCTCGCCGGTGCCCCATTCCTCGACCGGGATATCTCGCAACCGAACGATCATCGACCGGTAACGCTGCAACAGTTCCCAAAACGCCGCCAGTGCGATTTCGTCCTGCGGTTCCAACGGTCGCCACTCGCCGCACATTTCCCGCAATCCGTCCCGCGTTAACTGGTCGAAATCCGCTAACATTTCCCGCCGGATTGTCGATTCGGGAACCGGTCGGCGACTCTTT
>TARA_R110002110_G_scaffold10383_2_pt1 | contig 10442 bp, 10 predicted proteins | sample TARA_R110002110 | Tara Oceans TARA_R110002110 (sample SAMEA4397330) | marine metagenome | biome: Polar Biome; feature: [SRF] surface water layer (ENVO:00010504); material: water (ENVO:00002006), including particulate matter (ENVO:01000060) such as... | depth 5 m
CCGTAAGCCGTTGCCAGATCGGGCCGGTCCATGGCGATGCAAAGCCGCTCGAACATCTTGTCCGTGGTGCAGGCAATCGCCATGAACTTGTCATCCCCGGTCGGGAAATGACCATGCGGGCAGGCATTCACCGTACCAGAGCCTTCCGGTGCCCGGACAAATCCGTCACGGGCATAGCGTGGTGCAATTTCGTCCAGCGCCCGGAAGATGCTTTCATACAGGGCGCAATCGACAACCTGTCCCTCGCCTGTCGCATCCCGGTGGCGCAGCGCCATCAGCACACCGATGCAACCGTTCATACCGGTCATGTAATCAGCCAGTGAGGTTGATCCGGGTGTCACCGGGGTCTCACCGGGGTTCCCGGCCAGATGGGTCAGACCACCATAGGCATGGGCGATACGGGCAAAGCCCGGCCGGTCACGATACGGACCGGTCTGGCCATAGCCGGAGACCCGGAGCAGCACGAGGCCCGGATTGATGGCGCTCAGTACATCCCAGCCCAGCCCCCACTTTTCCAGCGTACCGGGGCGGAAGTTCTCCACCACCACATCAGCCTCGGCGACCATACGTTTAAACAATTCACTGCCCCGCGGGTCGCGCAGGTTAAGCGTGATCGACCTTTTGTTCCGGGCCTCGGTCAGCCAGGCCAGAGAGCTGTTCGGCTGCTCGGTTGGTGTGCCATAACGCCGCCAAGGGTCACCACCTTCCGGCAATTCAATCTTGATAACATCCGCGCCGAACTCGCCCATGATTGCCGCCGCAAAAGGGGCTGCAATGAAACTGGCGATATCAAGAACACGGAGACCGGACATCGGTCGGTTATCTGAAGTCATGGTCGGCGCTCGCATATAGTTGAATCCACAGGCTTTCTGGATCGCAGGAATGATCCGTGCGGGCAAGCCCCAGATGCACCCCCATGTATATCCACGCACCTTTTCTGCCGCCCCTACTGACGGGCTATTATCTCAAATTTTCTTGATTGTTGAATAATCCACCGTGCACAGCGCCACAGACAGCCTGTAAGATGGTTGTATTGAAAATGCTGAATGGTCAGCGTGACGCCACCGGAATCCGTCCGGTCACTCTCTCAGAGTTCGCGATTATTCCTGCCGGTTTCCGTGGCAACACGCCCGGCAGATAACCTGTTCCCGTCCGCTCAGAACATCTGGCACCGGGACATTCAAAGGAATGCAGCATCATGGGTAAAGGTGACAATCAGCGCGGCAATCGGGAAGCCAAAAAACCGAAAAAGGTCAAAGAGAAAGTCCTGGCCACGGCAAATTCCAATGCCGGCAAGCCGGTCATGCAGTCTGGCGCCAAAAAGGGCAAATAGGCCGCCTGTCCCTCTCCGCTGATCGGACGTTCGTCTTTTAAAACAGCGAACGTCCGAGATAGCCTTCAAGCCCGGTCCACAGCAGACGCAGGGCAAGAATTGTCAGCAGGCCACTCAGGAACGGCTTGAAATAGCTTTTGCCCGATTTGATCAGCATCCGCTTGCCAATTACTGTGCCGATCTGACCGCTGATCACCATCGCGATGATTAGTGGAATATAGGGGGCGAAGGCAAAACCCAGAACACCGAACGCCACCACCTTCAGCAGATGCTGGGCCGTCATCATGATCGCATGGGTTCCCGTATGCGCGACCGGATCCAGTTTCATGGTTTTAACGATGGCTGAAATAAACGGCCCGGTTGCACCAAAAAACATGGTCAGGACGGCAGAGAAGATACCGCTGCCGATCAGATAACGCCCCCCCAGCGAAGGCATCTTTCCGAACACTGTCCACAGAATGAACAGGCCAATACCCAGTTCAATCGCCCAGGGCGCGATATTCACAAACACCGCCCCACCAATTGCCACACCGATCAGCGTGCCGACGAAAAACGGCCAGAGCGACCAGATATCAATATGCTTGAGCAGCAATGCCGCCCGGCCACCATTGGAACCAAGCTGGACAATACCATGCACAGGAATGAGTGCGGTTGGCGGTATCAGCACAGCCATGACCGCAACCATAATCGTCCCGCCCCCAAGACTGAGCGCCGCCGAAATGAAGGATGTGAAAAGACTGACGCCAATAAGGACCGCCGCACCAAGCGGGCTGACCTCAGACGGAAGATAAATAAGGTTTTCCATTAACACGGGATACACCGCGGGCAGACATCAGGAAACAGTAATCTGGCATCAGCGAAGGTATTCAGCATCCCCCCGGAGAACATCTCCTCCCTGATGCCATATCACCAGCCAAGGGTCCGTTATTCCAGCCCCATATCCCAGAAGCCGACCTCAAGCCGGGTAGCATCGCCAAAGGTCTTCTCCCAGCTTTGCCATTGCTGGCCGTCAGGTATGGTCTCGGATGTCAGTTCATCAAGCATCCGGGATTCAGCGGCCGCGACTTCCGCATAATCCTCACCCGAATACATATCAATCCATGCCTGATAGGGGTTACCGTCGCGTCTGGTTTCCGGCCATTGCAGAATCCATTGTGCGACCTCGCCATAGCCCAGAATGCAAGGTGCCAGCGCCATATGGAGGTCAGCCAGATTACCAGCCATACCGCGTTCCAGCACATAGCGCGTATAGGCCATGCAGGCCGGGTGCTCCGGAATGGCTTCCAGACGTTCCTCCGGAATGCCCCATCCGGCACAAAACTCGATATGCAGACCAATCTCGATATCCAGTATCGCCTCCAGCCCGCCCCTGGCCTGACGCATGCGCGCCAGGCTGTCGGACTTGTAGATCGCCAGTGCATAAGCACGGGCGAACTGGATCAGGAACAGATAATCCTGCTCCAGATAATGCCGGAATTTTGCCGCCGGGAGATCGCCACGGGCGATACCCCTGACAAAGTCATGAGTGATATAGGCGTCCCAGTCACGACGACAGGCACCCTTCAGGCGATCAAAGGCAACAATGGTCATGTTACTTCAGCTCCACCGCATAGGTTTCAACTGACGGTGCCTTCTTGATCATGCCTTCCTTGATCATGAAATCAGCAAAGCGGGCATAACGGGCATTGTCCATCGCACCCGGACGCAGCGCAAAACGCGGCAGCGTATCGGCCCATGCCCGCTTGTTCAGTTCGTCATCCAGCTTCTTGTCAGTGGCAACGAAAGCCTGCCAGGCTTCATCCGGATGGTTGATCAGATACATGGTTGCCGCTTCCAGCGCGCTGACGAAACGGCTGAACTTCGGATCATCCAGACGCTGGTTGTTCGCCACGATGATCAGCTCATCATAAGCGGGAATGCCTTCTTCCTCGACATAGAAGGCACGTCCCGGACGCCCGACAATATCCATCTGGTTCAGCTCAAAATTCCGGAAGGCACCAATGACCGCATCCACCTGACCGGAGATGATCGAAGGTGACAGCGAGAAATTGACGTTGATCAGTTCGACATCCTTCACATCAACGCCGTGCTTGCGCAGCATCGCGCCCAAAATGACATCCTCGAAACCACCGACGGAGAATCCGACTTTACGCCCCTTCAGGTCTGCGATCGACTTGACCGGACCGTCGGCCAGCACTACCAGCGAATTCAGCGGCGTGGCGACAATCGTTGCGATCCGTGCGAGCGGCAGGCCTTCCTCGACCTGAACATGAAGCTGCGGCTGGTAGGATACCGCTAGGTCTGCCTTGCCCGCAGCAACCAGCTTCGGCGGGGCACTGGGATCAGATGGTGCGACAAGCTCCACATCCAGCCCTTCAGCAGCAAAGAACCCCTTTTCCTTGGCCACGATCAGCGGCGCATGGTCCGGATTGACGAACCAGTCCAGCAGCACAGTCAGTTTGTCAGCAGCCAGTGCCGGAGAGGTTGCAACGGCAAGCGCCGCAGTCAGACCAAGTGTTCTAAGCAATTTCATCAGGAAGGGCCTTTCATATCGGTGAAGAGAGTTTCAGTCTGCCAGCCGGTCAGCCGCCGAAGCAGCAGGTCCGTGGCGAAATAGACAACAAGTCCGATGATCGCGAGAACCGCCAGGGCAGCGAACATCAGGTCGATCTGCATACGTCCGTTGGCATGCAGCATGAGATAGCCGAGCCCGGCGCTGGAGCCGACCCATTCGCCAACCACGGCACCAATCGGGGCAACGGCCGCCGCCACCCGCAATCCGCTGCCAAAGGCTGGCAGGGCTGCCGGGATTCGGATATGGCGCAAGACAGCGCGTGGCGTTGCCCCGACAGTGCGGGCAAAATCGACCCAGCCCGGCTCCGTCGCACGCAAACCGTCATAGAACGCCGCCGTCACCGGGAAATAGATGATCAGAGTCGCCATCGCGACCTTTGAGAACAAACCGTAGCCGAGCCAGAGTGTCAGAACCGGGGCCAGCGCAAACACCGGCAAGGCCTGACTGATAACCAGCAGCGGCAACAGCCAGCGGCGAGCTGACCGGAAGGATGCCAGAGTCAGCGCAGAAACCGAGCCGAGCAATGTTCCCAGCAACAGACCCAGCAGTATTTCCAGCGCCGTCACACCCGCATGATGCAGGATATAGCCGAAATCCTCGACCAGCGTGACAGCAACAGCCACCGGGCCGGGAAGCAGATAGGGCGGCACCTCCGTCAGCCACACGACCGACTGCCAGCCAAGCAACAGCAGACCGGTGATGGTGAGCATGCGCAGGCCTGTCATCATGCGACGGCCTCCTCGCCACCCAGCAGGCGCATAAGCTGACCGTAGTGATTCATGACGGCAGGATCATCGACAGCACGCGGGGCACTCCCCGACATCTCAACAGGTGCGCTGACCGATGCCGGTTTACCATCCAGCACGTAAATGGTGTCAGCCAGACGCAAAGCCTCCATCGGATCATGGGTGACCAGCATGACAGTCTTGCCCTGCAACAGCCGGGAAGCCTCTGCCTGCAGCCGGAAGCGGGTGATGGCATCCAGTGCCGAGAATGGCTCGTCCATCAGAATGATATCGCGTTCAAGGAACAGGGTCCGTGCCAGCGCAACCCGCTGGCGCATCCCCCCGGACAATGCCGCCGGAAGTTTCGTCGATTCATCTGCCAGCCCGACCAGATCGAGATAACGGTGTGCCCTGTTCTGGTCATCAGCAGATACCCGGCCCTGTTGCAGCCGGGCTGGCAGCGCAACATTATCCAGCGCCGTCAGCCAGGGCAGCAGCAGATCCTGCTGTGCCATATAGGCAATCCGGTTTTCCAGTGGCTGGCCATCATCTGCGTCCACCTGCCCGGATATCGTCGCCTTATCGGTCAGCCCGGCTACAAGACGCAGCAGACTGGTCTTCCCGACCCCGCTGGCGCCCAGCACAGCCGTCCAGCCGCCACCCTGCACCACAAGGTTGAGGCCGGTGAAGACCACCGCGCCACCAAACCGCAATTCTGAGTCATGGATTGTCAGTCCTGGCGCCCTCATGACGTCAGCCCCCGGCCTTCCACAAGGCATGGAAGTGATGAACAGGGCCGTGCCCCCGACCGATATCCAGACTGTCCGCCCCAAGAATAGCAGCTTCTATATAAGCTTTCCCGACCCGGACAGCGGATGTGACATCCATGCCCTTCGCCAGACCGGCGGCAATCGCTGACGACAGAGTGCAACCGGTCCCATGTGTATTACGTGTCGCAATACGCGGGCTGGTCAATTCAAGAACCGTATCACCGGACAACAGCAGGTCTGTGCTGTCCGGCCCCTTGCCATGCCCACCTTTCAGCAGGACAGCCCTGGCACCGAGCCGTAACAGATCGCGCCCCGCCGCTTCCGGATCGGCTGCGACCTCCTCTTCAGTACGCCCCAGCAGCACACCAGCTTCCGGCATATTGGGTGTGATGATATCAGCGACGGGCAGAAGCTTCTGCCGCAACACCTCAACCGCTGTATCGACCAGCAGCTTGTCGCCGCTTTTGGCAACCATCACCGGGTCCAGCACAACATTCCGGACAGAATACCGTGCCAGACAATCCGCCACCGTGCGGATGACATCCGGCTGGCTCAGCATGCCGATCTTCACCGCATCCACAGCAAGGTCATCAAGAACCGTCTCAAACTGGCTGGCAATAAAGGCAGCAGGCACATCATGAATGGCCCGCACTTCCCGGGTATTCTGCGCAGTCAGTGCAGTAATGACGCTGGCACCATATACACCAAGCGCGGAGAATGTTTTCAGGTCGGCCTGAATACCGGCCCCGCCACCGCTGTCTGATCCGGCAACGGTAACGGCAATGGCTGTCTTGTTCATGCCGCCGCCTCTTTCGCCGTTCTGGCATCCCGGACAATTTCCGCCAGTTGCCCCGAAACAGCTTCCGGTTGCCCTGATTGCGTAATCGCAGAGACCACACAGACGCCGTCAACACCGGCCTCAATTACCCCCGCCGCGTTATCCGCATTGATTCCCGCAATAGCACAGAGTGGCAGGTTGCAACGCCCCCGGACCACTCCGGCAAGTCGCCGCAGGCCATCCAGTCCGATTGGCGGGTCCGGGTTTTTCTTGCTGGTGGTCTCGAAGACGCCGCCAAAACTGACATAGTCGAGCAGATCAACAGGTGCCTCATTCGCCTGCCGGTCGTTCTTGACGGTCAGGCCGATGATCGCATCCGGACCCAGCAGCTGCCGTGCATCCTCAACCGTAATGTCCTGCTGGCCGACATGAATACCGGCGGCACCGCTGGCCAGTGCCACATCCACACGGTCATTGATCAGCAGGGGGACACCAAGCGGTGTCAGTGCGGCGACAAGCGCCCGTGCCGTCGTGATCATATCCCGGGTGCCGGATGTCTTGTCGCGCAACTGGACAAGAGTCACCCCGCCCGCAGCGGCCTGCCGGGCAACATCGACAATCTGCCCTTCCGGGCAATGCGACGGGCCAACACAGATATAAAGCGACAGGTCGAGCGTATCAGACATTCGTTTCCTCCCCGAGACGGGACAGTTCATCAATAAAGGCAATGGCAAAGCTGGCCGGGCCAGCCGCCGACACAGCCGCCCGCTCACCGGCCTCTCCAACACAATGAAGGGCGGCAAGCGTTGCAGCCTGCGGATCGTCATTTGCAGCCAGAAAAGCAGTGATCACGGCGGACAGCGCACAGCCGAACCCGGTTACCTGATGCATCAGCGGCGTACCCAGCCGGCAATCCGCTGAATGGGTGGCTGAAACCACATGATCGACGGCACCGGTAACCGCCAGAATGGTCCCGGCTTCTTTCGCAAAGCGTTGCAGGGCATCCATATCGGAGCCACCAGCCATCAGGGCGGTCTCCCGGCCATTCGCACGCAACACGGTTGGTTTGCGCAACAGATACTGTGCTGCCGATTCCGCCCGGCGGTGCGAGCGCTCAATCATCACCGGGTCCAGCACCCAAGGGATACCGACATTCTCTGCCGAGGTAATCGCCAGATCGATACTGCGACGGCGCGCAGGGTCAAGAGTGCCGAGATTAACCAGCAACGCATCAGCCGAAGCAACGAACTCGCCGACTTCATCCGCGTCATGGGTCATTGAAGGATTCGCACCCAGTGCCAGCAGCACATTCGCCGTGAAATTCTGGGCGACCGAATTGGTAATACAATGGACGGCAGGCGACGCGTTGCGAACAGCGTTCAGAGCATTTGATACGGACTTGTCCATCTCTCTCCACTAGCAGGGCGCTGGCGGAAGCTGGATCAGGGATATCGCGATTTTTGCGACCCTCATTTCCTCCGCCGGCATTACCCGGTTCAGGTTCACGGGTCAGCGTCTAACGCTTCTCAGCCCGGCAGGGCCCCCCGATGAGTTATCCGGAAACTAATCCGCGAGCGGCCAGAGTACAAGCCCGGGAAAAGGGATTTGGTTTGACAGTCTTCATAATCCCCTTGAGGCTTCGTACCCTAAGCCCGCGCAGGCAAAGGGAGAGCGGCGACAGACCGCATTTGTCCGTCCGGGATGCGCTAAAAGAAAAACAACGGAGGCAAAAATGCGTTTCACACATATCGCCACGGCTCTCGCGGCTGTTGCATGCGTTGCGGTTACCGCACCAGCCCAGGCAAAAAATTTCAAATGGTCGTTTCAGGGCGATGCCCAGTCACTTGACCCTTATGTCCTGAATGAGACATTCACTCTCGGTTTTCTCGGCAACATCTATGAAGGTCTGGTCCGCCGGGACCCGGATCTGAAAATCATCCCGGCACTTGCAGAAAGCTGGGAGATCCCGGAACCGACACGCTGGCGCTTTCACCTGCGCAAGGGCGTTAAATTCCAGAACGGCAATGATTTTACGGCTGATGATGTTGTCTTCTCTGCCGAGCGTGTCCGGGCTGACGGCTCTGACCTCAAGACCCGTGTCGGCAACGACGTCAAGGTGGTAAAAGTCGACGATCACACCGTCGATTTCATCACCCCGGCCCCGAACCCGATCCTGCATTCCGAATGGTCGACCTGGTATATCATCGACAAGGAATGGGCAGAAGCCAATGATGCGGTTGCCCCGTCCAGCGTCACCGAAGGCAAAACCAACTACGCTGCCTTCAACGCCAACGGTACCGGCGCCTTCCGGGTCAAGGAACGTCAGGCTGATGTGAAAACCGTCTTCGTACCTAACGAAACCTGGTGGAACGCCGCCAACAAGAAGCACAATCTGACAGAAGTCACCTTTACACCGATTTCGTCCGACGCAACCCGTGTCGCCGCCCTGCTGTCCGGGGAGATCGATCTGATGTATCCGGTTCCCGTGCAGGACATGGCCCGCATCAACAGCAACAACGGCACCTCGGTACTGGCCGGGCCGGAACTGCGGACCATCTTCCTCGGTATGGATCAGCGCCGGGACGAACTGCTGCATTCCAGCGTCAAGGGCAAGAACCCCTTCAAGGACAAGCGTGTCCGTCAGGCTTTCTTCCAGGCCATCGATATTGAGGCGATCAAATCGAAAATCATGCGCGGACTGTCGACCCCGTCAGCACTGATGGTTGCACCGGGCATCAACGGTTCCTCCCCGAACTTCGATCGCCTGCCCTATGATCCCGACAATGCCAAAAAGCTGCTGGCTGATGCCGGCTATCCGGATGGCTTTACCGTCACCCTTGATTGCCCGAACAACCGCTACGTCAATGACGAGGCGATCTGTCAGGCCGTCGTTTCGATGCTGGCGAAAGTCGGTGTAAAAATTGATCTTCTGGCTCAGCCGAAAGCCAATTATTTCAAGAAGATCCTCGCCCCGGCACTGGATACCAGCTTCTATCTGCTGGGCTGGACACCGGGCAGCTTTGACAGCTGGAATGTCCTCTACAACATTCTCGGCTGCTATGACGATGCTTCCGGCTCCGGCAAGTTCAACCTTGGTGGCTATTGCAGCCCGGAAGCTGACAAGCTGACGGCAATGGTCAAGGAAGAAACCGATCAGGCGAAGCGTCAGGCGCTGATCGAACAGGTCTGGAAGATCAATGTTGACGATGTCTCCTACATCCCCCTGCATCAGCAGGGTCTTGCCTGGGGCAAAAAGGACAGCATTGACCTGGTCCAGCGCGCCGATAACGAGTTCATGATGTATCACGTCAACGTGAAATAATCTGAGCCCGTCGGGCCGGTCCGGTACCTGCAGGGTACCGGACCGGCCACCTCTGTTTCTGGCGATTTCTGCATGCTGGCTTTTGTTATCCGCCGTTTTGCGCAGTCCATCCTCGTGATGTTCATTGTCGCGCTTGTCTCGTTCTTTATGTTCACCTTTGTCGGTGACCCGGTGAACCAGATGGTCGGCATTGAAACCTCGATCAAGGAACGTGCCGAGTTACGCGAAAGGCTCGGTCTGAATGACCCTGCTGTGGTTCAGTTTGGCCGCTTCATCGCCAAGGCAGCACAGTTTGAATTCGGCATTTCCTACCAGCACAAGAAACCGGTAACCGACCTGATCATGGAACGGATGCCGGCAACCCTGGAACTCAGCATGGTGGCTGCTCTGTTTGCCCTTCTGGTCGGGGTGCCCATGGGGGTCTATACCGGTCTGAACAGGGACAGCGCACTGAGCAAATTCTTCCTGTCGATCTCGCTGATCGGCATCTCCATCCCCACCTTTCTGATCGGTATTCTGCTGATCTTTGTCTTTTCGGTTCAGTTCAACCTGCTGCCCTCCTTCGGGCGCGGTGATGTGGTCAGTATCGGCGGCTGGACCACAGGCCTGCTGACCCCTTCCGGGCTGAAAGCCCTGATCATGCCTTCGGTCACTCTTGGCCTGTTCCAGCTCACCCTGATCATGCGTCTGGTTCGCTCGGAAATGCTGGAAGTGCTGCGCACCGACTTCATCAAATTCGCCCGCGCCCGGGGATTGTCCAACCGAGCCGTCCATTTCGGGCATGCCCTCAAGAACACGCTGGTTCCGGTCATTACCATTACCGGCCTGCAGCTCGGCTCACTCATTGCCTTCGCGATCATTACCGAGACAGTGTTCCAGTGGCCCGGCATGGGACTGATGTTCCTGCAGGCCATCGGGGCTGTCGATATTCCGATCATG
>TARA_R110002110_G_scaffold79732_15_pt1 | contig 10437 bp, 13 predicted proteins | sample TARA_R110002110 | Tara Oceans TARA_R110002110 (sample SAMEA4397330) | marine metagenome | biome: Polar Biome; feature: [SRF] surface water layer (ENVO:00010504); material: water (ENVO:00002006), including particulate matter (ENVO:01000060) such as... | depth 5 m
GCCGCATGGGGCGACGAACTGGCGAAGTGGCGCTATGCGGAAGCGGCATGGGACATGTTGCAATTCGGACTGCGGCTCGGCGAGCGCCCGCGCCAGGTGATGACGACGACGCCGCGCCCGGTGCCGGTTCTGAAACGGCTGATCGCGGACGAAACGACGGCGGTGACGCGCGCCTCCACCCATGCCAATCGCGCCAACCTGGCGGATGGATTTTTCCGCACCGTGATCGCGCGCTATGAGGGCACGCGGCTCGGGCGGCAGGAACTCGACGCCGAACTGATCGAGGACAATCCGGATGCGCTGTGGAGCCGCGAGGTTGTGGAGCGTGCCCGCGTCGCCACGCGCCCGGTGGACTTCACGCGCATCGTGGTGGGTGTCGACCCGCCGGCGACGGGGACCGCGAAGGCGGATGAATGCGGCATTGTCTGCGCCGCGCTCTCGCCCACCGGCGAGGCCTATGTGCTGGACGACCGCTCGATGGGCGGGCTCTCGCCGCTTGCCTGGGCCAAGCGCGTGGCGGGATGTTTCCGCGCCCATGAAGCGGACCGGATCGTTGCCGAGGCGAACCAGGGCGGCGACATGGTGGAGGCGGTGATGCGCCAGGAAATGCCGGATGCGCCGATCCGGCTGGTCAGGGCGACGCGCGGCAAAAGCCTGCGTGCCGAGCCCGTGGCCGCGCTTTACGAGCGCGGCTTCGTGCATCATGTCGGCGCCTTCGCGAAACTCGAAGACCAGATGTGCGACTGGGTGCCGGGTGGAAAAAGCCCCGACCGGCTGGACGCACTGGTCTGGGCACTGAGTGAACTGATGCTCACCGGCGAGGCGGGAACGCCAAAAATGCGGCGGCTCTAAGCCGTTTTTGCGTGAGAGAGCGACCATTATTCATTCATTAATTGAATGCTGGGAAGGTCCACAATCAGGAGGCTTCCCGTGGGCGCTCCGCCCGTGTTCGAGGATGCCCGATCCGGCGCGCACTGTTCTTTCGGGGGATGGCAGGTGCAGCTCGGGCGACATGATTTGAGGTCCGCTTCGATGCTGAAACACCTGATTGGCCACACCCCAGGGACGGACTCCGACCTGGTCAAGTGGACGCTCGATACCGTTCGCAAGCATCTTGGCATGGATGTCGCCTATATTTCGGAATTCGTCGACGATCAATCCGTCTTACGCCATGTGGACGCACCCGGCCTTGAGGAAATGATCAAGCCCGGCGATGCCCATTCGCTGGACGATGTTTATTGCCGCCACATCCTGGAAGGCCGTTTGCCGGAGCTGATGCCCGACACCTCGCTTGAGCCGGTCGCCGCCGCGATGCCGGTTACCGCGATGATCGGTTCTCATGTCAGCGTGCCGCTGCGGCGCCCGAACGGCGACACTTACGGCATGTTCTGCTGCTTCGGTTCGGCGCCAAACCCGTCATTGAATGAGCGCGATCTCGGCATCACGCGGGCCTTCGCGAATCTCGTCGCCGAACAGATCGGCCGAGAGTTCGACCGCAACAAGGAGGTAGCGGAAAAGAAGGGCCTCATCCGGAATTTGATCGCCAAGCAGGATTTTTCGCTTGTCTATCAACCGATCGTCGATCTCTATACCAACCGCCCGGCAGGCTTTGAATGTCTGACGCGGTTTGACGCACAGCCGAGCCGGACGCCCGACATATGGTTCAACGAGGCGGCGGATGTGGGCCTTGGCACCGATCTCGAACTGACGGTGCTGCGCCATATGCTGGCGACGATGCTGCATTTTCCCGACGAGATGTCGATTTCGATCAATGCGGGGCCCGAGACCCTGCAACACGCCGATTTCGCCGGGCTCTTCGCCGGTCTGCCCTTTGACAGGATCGTGCTGGAAGTGACCGAACATGCGCGCATCGCGGATTACGATGCCTTGTCGCAAGCCCTGCGGCCGCTTCGCGAAAAGGGCATGAAGCTGGCCGTGGACGATGCGGGCGCGGGCTATTCCAGCCTGCATCACGTTCTCAAGCTGCGACCCGACATCATCAAACTCGATATGTCGCTGACGAAAAATGTCGACACCGATCCCGCCAAACGCTCGCTTGCCGCCGCCATGCTGCTTTTTGCCCGCCAGACCGGCAGCGTGATCGTGGCGGAAGGCATCGAGAAGAAATCGGAACTCGAAGCGCTGAAGGCACTGGGTATCAGCAGAGGGCAGGGCTATCTGCTCAGCCGGCCGCTTGTGCTGGCCGATGCGCTCCGTTTTGCCGGTGGCGGCGCGGCGTCGCGGGCCTCTGCCTGACGCCTCGCCAGCCTGTGCGCCGGGTGAGCGCGCGCGCCCTGTCCAATAGAAAACGAATGCCATTCCCGCCTTTCCCGGCCATCGCCCGGACAGGCGCCGGGATGACGACGACCGTCTGCCTCCTCCTTCGATAGATAAGGGAACGATGGATGCCCAATCCGCTGACTGTGCTCGCGCGGCTGATGCGCCCGCGCGCCGACCCCCACGACATCGCGCGCGACACGAAACAGAGCCGCGTGGCGCCCGTCATCGCGCTGCATATGCAAGGCCGCGCGGTCTGGACGCCGCGCGACTATGCGGCGCTGGCCGAAGAAGGCTATGCGCGTAATGCCATCGCCTATCGCTGCGTGCGCATGATCGCGGAAGCGGCGGCGAGCGTGCCCTGGCTTCTCTACGATGGACCGCGCGAGCTGAGAGAGCATCCGCTGCTGACATTGCTGGAACATCCGAACGGCACGGAGGCAGGGGCGGATCTCTTTGAGCGCTGGTACAGCTTTCTGCAGGTAGCGGGAAACGCCTATCTCGAACTTGTGGAGGTAGAGGACGACCCCCGCGAACTCTACGGACTCCGCCCCGATCGCATGAAAGCCGTGCCGGGCCGCGCCGGCTGGCCGCAAGCCTATGAGTATTCCGTCAACGGACGGGTTGTGACAATCCCCTGCGGGGCGCGCAGCCCCGTTCTCCATATGCGCCTCTTCAACCCCTCCGACGATTATTACGGCCTGAGCCCGCTGGAAGCGGCGGCCTATGCCATCGATATCCACAACGCCGCCGGGGCCTGGAACAAGGCGCTGCTCGACAATGCGGCGCGGCCCTCGGGCGCGCTGGTCTACAAGGGCGGCGAAGCGGGCGCGAATTTGAGCGAGGACCAGTTCGAGCGGCTGAAGCGCGAGCTGGCGGAAAACTATCAGGGTGCGGCCAATGCCGGCCGTCCGCTGCTGCTGGAAGGCGGGCTAGACTGGACGAGCATGGGGCTCAGCCCGAAGGACATGGATTTCATCGAGGCGAAGCACGCGGCGGCGCGCGAGATCGCGCTCGCCTTCGGCGTGCCGCCCATGCTGCTCGGCATTCCCGGCGACAACAGCTATTCGAATTTCCGCGAGGCGAACCGGGCCTTCTGGCGCGCCACCGTGCTGCCGCTGGTGGGCCGCTCGGCGCGCGCGCTGACGCATTGGCTCGGGCCGCGCTACGAGGGCAAGCTCCGGCTCTGGTACGACGCCGACCAGGTGGACGCGCTGGCGGCCGACCGCGACGCCCTCTGGTCGCGGCTGTCGCGCGCCGATTTCCTCAGCGACGACGAGAAGCGCGAGGCTGTGGGCTATGGACGCATCGGGACACAAAACTCTTCGGCGTCGTGATGTTGCCTGCGACAGGGAGCGCGCCGATGGAGCTGAATGCCATGACGACGATGCCAATGAGACGGACCGGCCATCCGCCGGCGGTCGCAAGGCGTTGTCCCTTTTGAGGGTCGGGCCGGTGGAAGAGAGCGCATACACAAAAGAGGCCGCGTCGGCCTGGCGTCTGGAACGGCGCGTGCCGGTGGCCGTAATCCTCGCGATCCTCATACAATCGGCGGCGGCGCTTCTCTGGGCGGGGGCGGCGAATGAACGGCTCGCGGCGCTCGACACGCGCACGGCGCGGATCGGCGAACTCGTGGAGCGAACGGCGCGGCTGGAAGAGCAGTCGAAATCGGCGGCCGGCGCACTGGCGCGGATCGAGGCGAAGCTGGAGCGGCGGTGAAATACTGCTTCTCATCTGCTCAAAAAGTGTCATCCCGGCGAAAGCCGGGATCCATCTGACCTTTCAAAATTTGCGGCGTCTGTCCATGGACCCCGGCTTTCGCCGGGGTGACATCTGTGGTTTAGGCCGATGTCTGAAGTTCAAACCCCAACACGGAGAACGCGCGTGAAAGAGGCCCTGAGCGAAAAAATTAGTGCCAGGACAGGCGCCAGGACAGGCGAGAGAAAAGCAGCGCGGTTTCACGCCAAGGCCGTGAAGCCGGACGGCAGTTTCGAGGGCTATGCGTCGCTCTTTGGTGCCGAAGATCTCGGCCGCGATGTGGTGCTGCCGGGCGCCTTCGGCAAGTCGCTGGCGAAGCGGGGCGCGCGCGGTGTGAAGCTGCTTTATCAGCATGATCCAAACGAAGTGATCGGCATCTGGACCGAGATCGCCGAGGACGGGCGCGGGCTTTTCGTGCGCGGACAATTGCTGACCGGCGTGGCGCGCGCCCGCGAAGTGCTGACGCTGATGCGCGCCGGCGCGGTCGATGGGCTTTCCATCGGCTATCACGTTGTGAAGGCGGAAACGGACCGGGCGAGCGGCACGCGCCGCCTCGTCGAGGTCGATCTGTGGGAAATTTCCATCGTGACCTTTCCGATGCTGCCCTCGGCGCGCGTCAGCGCGGTGAAGAAAGGCACATACCCCACGACACGCGAATTCGAACGCTGGCTCATGCGGGATGCGGGGTTCAGCCGGACGGAGGCCCGGGTGGTGATCCACCGGGGTTTCAAGGCGCTCGTGCCGCCGCGCGAGGCGGGCCGGCCGGGCGATGCGGCACTGGCGCGCGCTTTTCGTGCGGCGGCGCGGCTTTTCACGAACTAGCTCAAACCCCAATCTCAGAACGGAGAGACATGATGTCCCATTGGATGGATGACGTTCCGCGCGTCGGTGCGTCGCTGCAACAGGAAATGCGCGCGCCGGAGACGAAGAACGCGGACTACAAGGCAGGCGCGCATGAGGTGCGCGAGGCGATGGACGATTTCCTTTCGTCTTTCGAGGATTTCAAATCGGCGAATGACGAGCGCCTCGGCGAGTTGGAGCGCAAGCTCACGGCGGATGTGCTGACGGAAGAAAAAGTCGAGCGCATCAACCGCGCGCTCGACACGCAAAAGAAAAAGATGGACGAGCTGGCGCTCGCCGCCCAGCGCCCCGAGATCGGCGGGCGGGCGGACGGCGCCTATGCCGACCGCGAACACAAACGCGCCTTCGAGCACTATGTCCGGAAGGGCGAGGCCCATGAACTGCGCGGGCTGGAGGCAAAGGCGCTTTCGGCGGGCTCGGACCCCGATGGCGGCTATCTGGTGCCCGCTGAAACGGAAAGGCTGATCGACCGTATCGTCTCCGATGTGTCGCCCATCCGCGCCATTGCGGGCGTACGCCAGATCGGCACGGCGAGCTACAAGAAGCCCTTTGCGACCGGCGGATTGCAGACCGGCTGGGTCGGCGAGACGGAAGCGCGGCCGCAGACCTCGACCCCTGGTCTTTCGGAAATCGAGTTTCCGGCGATGGAGCTTTACGCCATGCCGGCCGCGACGCCGTCGCTGCTGGACGATGCGGCGGTCAATATCGATCAATGGCTGGCGGAAGAAGTGCAGACCGCGTTTGCCGAACAGGAGGGTGCGGCCTTTGTTGCCGGAGACGGCGTGAAGAAGCCGCGCGGCTTTCTCGACTATGACCAGGTGGCGGACAATGCCTGGGAATGGGGCAAGCTCGGCTTCCTTGCCACCGGAATCGATGGCGGCTTTGCGACATCCAATCCGGGCGACAAGCTGATCGACCTCATCTATGCGGTGAAGTCCGGCTACCGCGCCAATGGCCGGTTCGTGATGAACCGCGCGACGCAGGCCGCGATCCGCAAGTTCAAGGACATCGACGGCAATTATCTCTGGCAGCCCGCGCTCGCCGCCGGTCAGCCGCCGACATTGCTGAACTACCCGGTGACGGAGGCCGAGGACATGCCCTCCATCGCGATCGGCGAACCCGCCCTTGCCTTTGGCGATTTCAAGCGCGGCTATCTGGTCGTCGACCGGCTTGGCGTGCGTGTGCTGCGCGACCCCTACAGCGCCAAACCTTACGTGCTTTTCTATACGACCAAGCGCGTGGGTGGCGGCGTTCAGAACTTCGAGGCGATCAAATTCCTCAAGTTCCAGGCGTGACGGCCATGCGTGACATTCACAACGGCCTGAAGACGATGCAGACGCTCGATCCGGCCCTGACGACGGAAACGCGCTACGGCGCGCCCGTCGACCGCCGGGGGTTCGAGGCCGTCGAGCATATCGTGTGCATCGGCGCGAGCGGCGATGTGCTGTCGGAAGAGATTGAGATCGCGCTTGCGATCGAGGTATCGGAGGACGGCTCCAGTTGGGCGCCGGTGACGGAAGCAAGGGATGTGTTGGGCGGAACGCCGGACGAGACCGGCGTCTTTGCCGTCATCGACGATGTGGCCGCCGACCAGAGTGAACACGCGATCGGCTATATCGGCGCGGCGCGTTACACGCGGATCGCGGTTCTGCTGACGGGCAGTCACGCGGCGGGCACGCCCATCGCGGCGCTGGCGCTTCTCGGCGCCGCCCATCTGAAGCCGGTGATGTAAGGAGCTAGGGTTCACACCTCTCCCAACCCTCCCCTCGGGGAGGGTTGGAATTTACGGGGCTTTATGTCCCGTGAATTCCGGGGCGGGGGCCAGCGCCTTTCCCATCCCCCGCCCCGAAAAATTCTTCGCGATCTCGAATTTTTCGACCCGCCCCCGACGGCGGGTGGAAGACTTTTGCAGGATTGAACCCCATGACCTTGATGATGCTGACGGGACCGGCGGAGGAGCCGGTGACGCTCGGCGAGGCGCGCGCTCATCTGCGCCTCGACGCGACGGACGAGGACGCGCTGCTCGGCGTGCTCGTGACGGCGGCGCGCACCGCGCTTGAAGCGGTGACGCGGCGTGCTTTCGTGACGCAGGACTGGCGTCTTCTTCTCGACGACTGGCCGGCGCACGCCATCTCACTGCCGCTCGCGCCGGTGCAGGCGGTGACGGCTGTGACGGTCGCGGGGCTCGATGAGACGGTCACGCTCGATGAGGAATTTTACGAGGTCGATGCGGGTGGCGAGCCGCCGCGCATCGCCGCTATGCGCGGCCAGGCCTGGCCGCTGCCGGCGACAATGATGGCCGGGATCGCCATTGAATTCACGGCCGGATACGGGCCCGCCGCCAGCGTGCCCGCGCCCTTGAAGCAGGCGGTTCTGCTGCTTGCCGCGCACTGGTTCGAGCATCGCGACCCTTTGATGGCAAACGGCACCGAGGGCGTCGACCTGCCGCTCACCGTCGCGGCGCTGATCGCACCTTACCGGAGGCTGCATCTGTGAGCGACAACATTGAAATCGGCAGCCTGCGCGAGCGGGTGACGCTGCAATCGCCCTTGCGCACGCCAGATGGCGCGGGCGGCGCGGAGGTGAGCTGGACAGCGGGCGCAACGCTCTGGGCGAAGGTCGAGACGCGCGGCGGCGGCGAGGCGTTCGCGAGCGAGCGGCTGGCCGCGCATGCGCGATTTCGTGTGACGATCCGCCACCGCGCCGGCGTGACGGCGGAAATGCGTCTCCTGTGGGGCGGCCGCGCACTCGCCATAAGCGCGCTCGGCGACCCGGACGGGCGCAGGCGCTTCCTTGTGCTCGATTGCAGGGAGGAGCGGATATGAATGCTGACCTTGCATTGCAAAAGGCGATTTACGCAACGCTCTCGGCGGACAACGCCTTAAGCGCGCTTGTCGACACGCGCATTCACGACAATGTGCCGGGCGATGTGTTGTTCCCCTATCTGGCGCTTGGCGAGAACGAGACGCGCGACTGGCCGGGCGGCATGGAACACCGGCTGACGCTTTATGCCTTTTCGCGCAGACGGGGGCGAACGGAAACGAAGCGGATCGTCGGCGCGGTGAACGCGGCGCTGCACGACGCGGCGCTGACGCTTCAAGACCACGCCCTGGTCAATCTCCGCTTTCTCGACGCCGCGACGCGGCGCGAGGCGGACGGCGAAACCTGGCGCGGCACCATCCGCTTTCGTGCGGTGACGGAAGAGAGCTAGAGGCTTCCACCAACCGAATATCGATTTGTCACCCCGGCGAAAGCCGGGGTCCATCTGATACGCGAAGCCGTTTGCCTGCCCATGGATCCCGGCTTTCGCCGGGATGACAACTTCTTTGAATTTGGACCAGCGACCAAAGGACAAACACAAATGACGGCGCAGAAAGGCAAAGACCTTCTGGTAAAACTCGACAGCACGGGCGGAGGGAGCTTCGCGACGGTGGCGGGGCTTCGCTCGCGCGCGATCGCATTCAACGCGCGCGCGGTCGATGTGACCCATGCGGAATCGGCCGGGCGCTGGCGCGAGTTGCTGGAAGGCGCGGGCGTGCGCTCGGCCGCCATCACCGGGCGCGGCATCTTCAAGGATGCAAGCTCGGATGCGAGTGTGCGCCAGATCTTCTTCGATAGCGCGATCCGCAACTGGCAGGTGGTGATCCCCGATTTCGGTACCGTCGAAGGGCCGTTTCAGATCACGGCGCTGGAATTTTCCGGCGATCATGACGGCGAAGTGGATTTCGACCTGGCGCTGGAAAGCGCCGGCGAAATTACATTCACGGCAGCGTGATGGCGAACCGGCACAGGGGCGAAATCGACGCCACGCTTGACGGCGAACGCATGACGCTGGTGCTGACGCTCGGCGCGCTGGCCGAACTGGAAAGCGCGTTTGGCGGCGAGGACATGCTGGCGCTGGCGAGCCGCTTCGAAACGGGACGCATTTCGGCGATGGACGCGGTTCGCGTGATCGGCGCGGGGCTGCGCGGCGCCGGTTATGAGCGCAGCGACGAGGAGGTGGCGCGCATGACGGCGGATGGCGGCGCGGCTGGCTTCATCGCCATCGTCGCGGATTTGCTGTCGGCGACATTTGGCGGCGGCGCGGCGTGAGCAATGCACGCTTTCCCTGGCAGGACGCGATGACGCTGGGGCTCGGCACGCTGCGCCTTGCGCCCGGGACATTCTGGTGCATGACGCTGCCCGAACTCGCGGCGGCGGCGCGCGCGGTGAACCCGTCTCCGCCCGTAGCCCTGAACAGGACCGGCCTTCTGAACCTGATGGCGCGCTATCCGGATTGAGGAAAACATGGCAGACGAGAAAGACCCGGCCGCACTGACGCGCGAGATGGAGGCGGCAAGCGCGGCGACGCGCGCCTTCGGCCTCGATACCGAGCGGGTGCTGAAATCGGTCAGCGACGAATTCCGCAAGGCAAAGCGCGAGGGCCGTGATTTCGGCGATGCGCTCGGCAATGCCTTTGAGGGCATCGCGGGCAAGGGACGTTCGCTCTCCGACACGCTGAAAAAGCTCGCGCTCGACCTGTCGCGCATGGCGGTGGAGCGGGCGGCGGGCGCGATCTCCAATTCGCTCGCGGGCGGCATCACGAATTTGCTCGGCGGGCTCATCGGCACGGCAACGGCGAGCGCCAATGGCAACGTCATTTCGGATGGCCGCGTGATGCCTTTCGCGAAAGGCGGTGTCGTATCGAGCCCGATGCTTTTTCCGTTGCGCGGCGGAACGGGGCTGGCGGGCGAAGCGGGCGCGGAAGCGATTCTACCGCTCCGGCGCGGCGCGGACGGCAGGCTCGGCGTCGCGGCCGATGGCGGCGGTGCGCTCAATGTGACCTTCAATGTGACGGCGGCGGACGCGGAAAGTTTTCGCCGCTCCGAAGGGCAGATCGCCGCGATGCTGTCGCGGGTCGCCGGGCGTGGCCAAAGAAATATGTAATGGGAAATATGTAGTGGGAAATATGTAACGGGAAATATGTGACGGAAAAAATGTGAAGAGCCCGGGCGGCGCCCGCTCACACATATCGGTATGACGTTTTTTCCATTTGTTTGTTTTGGAGAAGAGACCCGCATGGCATTTCATGAAATCCGCTTTCCGCTGGCCATTGCGCTTGGCGCGCGCGGCGGGCCGGAACGGCGCACCGAAATCGTGACGCTGGGATCGGGCCATGAGGAACGCAACACACCCTGGGCGATGTCGCGGCGGCGCTACAATGCGGGCTATGGCCTGAATGCGCTTTCCGACATCCATGCGCTGATCGGATTTTTCGAGGCGCGGCGGGGCAGGCTGCACGGCTTTCGCTGGCGCGACCGCGCGGACTGGAAGAGCGGCGCCCCGGCGGCGCCGGTGACGGCACTGGACCAGCCGCTCGGAACCGGCGACGGGAGCACGGCGGCGTTCCAGCTCGTGAAGACCTATGTATCGGGCGAAGCAGGCTACACACGCGATATTGCCAAGCCCGTGACGGGCACATTGCGCGTCGCGGCGGATGGCGCGGCGCTGGCGGAAGGCGCGGACTTCACGCTCGATGACACGACAGGGCTCGTGACCTTC
>TARA_R110002110_G_scaffold293407_26_pt1 | contig 10427 bp, 14 predicted proteins | sample TARA_R110002110 | Tara Oceans TARA_R110002110 (sample SAMEA4397330) | marine metagenome | biome: Polar Biome; feature: [SRF] surface water layer (ENVO:00010504); material: water (ENVO:00002006), including particulate matter (ENVO:01000060) such as... | depth 5 m
ATCGCACCCATTCGGCCCCGGCCCGGGTTTTCCCCGCGCCGCGCCCGCCCATGATCACCCAGCTTTTCCACGCCCCCTCGGGCGCCAACTGATGCGGCAGCGCCCAGAATTCGAACATCCACGGGAGGGCCAGCAGCGCATTGTCGCTCAACCCCTCCAGAAATGCGTCAACCGTCGCTGACGTTGCGGAGGAGAGCCAGCCTGCGCCCGATTTCAAGGCGCGCGGCGTCGAGGTCAAGCTCGGTTCCAGCCGCGCCTGCACCTGCCTGTCTGCGGTATTTTTCAAGTTTGTTCCTTTCCTCCATGACCGTGTGAAACGCGGTCCTGAGTTCCTTGAGCGCCGTGATAACGGCCTTCCCGTCGCCCGGAGGCTCCTTGCCGGCGTTGAGAACCGCCTGCTTCAGATCCGCCGCTGCCTCGAGATACAGATTTTCCGAGAACGCCAGTAAATCCACTGGCGTCCCCTCCCCCTGAGAGAAATTTATCGTCATGTGTTGCTGCACCCGCCTCTCATGCCTATCCGCACGAGCGAACTGAAAAAGCGGCACCGGGGTCACCCCCGGGCCGCTTGCCCACTTCTTCTAGCATGTCAGAAGCTATAGCCTGGATCGCACGCCAAGTCAAACTAAAAACGTTTAATAACAATCCGTTAATGGACTTATCGCTAAGACGTTGTTAACCTGGCATCACGCGTGCTTCAATTGCCCTGCACACCGGTCACCCCGTCTGCTTTTTGCTGCGTCTCGATTGCCCGCCATTTCGCGACATTTGCGTTGTGGTCGGCCAGGTTGGTGGCAAACGCATGACCTCCCGATCCGTCAGCCACGAAAAAGATGAAATCCGTCGTGTCGGGGTTCAAGGCCGCTTCGATGCTCAGCCGTCCAGGGTTGGCAATGGGCGTCTGCGGCAATCCGTCAATAACGTAGGTATTCCACGGGGTTTCACGGCGAAGCTCGCTTTGCCGCAACCCTCTTCCCAAAACCCCTTCGCCCTTGGTCACGCCGTAAATCACCGTCGGGTCTGTCTGCAACTTCATGCCCAGTTTCAGGCGGTTGACAAACACGCTCGCCACCTGGCGACGCTCTTGCGCGATCGCGGTTTCCTTTTCGACGATAGAGGCCATGATCAGCGCCTCCTGCTGCGTCTTGTACGGCAAGCCAGGCGCACGGCTTGCCCAGAGATCGGCGAGGATCTGGCTTTGTCGCGCCTGCATCTGTGCAATCAGCGCATTGCGGTCGCCGCCCCGCGCCACTTCATAGCTGTCGGGTGACAGGCTGCCCTCTGATGGAACCGACGCGACCGCACCATTCAGGAACTCGGCGCGCTTCATCTCTTCCACCACCTGCCAGCTGGTCACCCCTTCGGCCAACGTCAGACGGTAACGCAGATCGCCGTCATCGATCGCATCGACATAGGCCTGGGGGACAGCCTCGAGCGTCGGATCGAAAGAGACCACTTCGACATAGCGGTTCGCAACCGGGTCCAACGCGCGCAAGATCACGGTGGCGCCGGCAATACCGATGCGGAAATTGACCTCACGACCGCAGGTCGATTGCCCACCGGCCGTCAGGATATCCAGCACATCGCGCATCGCGGCCCCGGCCGGCACCAGATAACTGCCGAATTTCAGGTCTTTCGCCCGGTCGGAATAGTCGGCACCGATCCGGAAAATACGGGCATCGGAAATCACTCCCTGCCCTTCCAGCGTCCGGCTGACCGCAGACAGGGATGCCCCGCGATCGACCTTGACGCAGACGGCCTCGGCCAGCGGGCCGGGGTTGGTATAAGCCTGCCGACCCCAGGTCAGAAGACCTGCAACCACCACCAGCCCGACAATGAACAGCGTCAGCGCATTTGACGCAATCGCACGCCACATCAGCCCGCTACCTTGCTCAGGATCAGGCTGGCATTGGTGCCGCCAAACCCGAACGAGTTTGACAGTACCACGTCAATCTTGCGTTTGCGGGCCGTGTTCGGGGCAAGGTCAATCTTTGGTTCGACAGCGGGATTGTCCAGGTTGATCGTCGGCGGCGCAATCTGATCGCGGATCGCCAAAACACAGAAAATCGCCTCGATGGCCCCGGCAGCGCCCAGCAGATGCCCGGTTGCCGATTTGGTTGATGACATCGTGGCCTGCGCCGCCGCATCGCCAAGCACGCGCTCCACCGCGGCAAGTTCAATCGTATCGGCCATGGTCGAGGTGCCATGCGCATTGATGTAATCAATGTCGGATGCGTCCAGACCGGCGCGTTTGATCGCCATCGCCATGCTGCGATAGCCGCCGTCACCATCTTCAGCCGGGGCGGTGATGTGGTAGGCGTCGCCTGACAGGCCGTAGCCAAGCACTTCGGCATAGATCTTTGCGCCGCGGGCCTTGGCGTGTTCATATTCTTCCAGCACCACCACGCCCGCACCTTCGCCCATCACAAAGCCGTCGCGGTCGGCATCATAGGGGCGGCTGGCTTTGGTCGGGTCATCTGCCCATTTGGTCGAAAGCGCCTTGCACGCATTGAAACCCGCAATTCCGATCTCGGAAATCGGGCTTTCCGCGCCTCCGGCAACCATGACATCCGCATCGCCCCACTGGATCAGACGCGCCGCATCCCCGATCGCATGCGCGCCCGTCGAACAGGCGGTCACGACCGCATGGTTCGGCCCCTTGAAGCCGAAGCGGATGGAAACCTGGCCCGAAACGAGGTTGATCAGCGCACCGGGGATAAAGAAAGGCGAAACCCGCCGCGGCCCGCGTTCCTTGATCAGAACCCCCGTTTCCGCAATCGAAGACAGGCCGCCAATTCCCGATCCGATCATCACACCGGTCCTGCATTTTTCATCTTCGGTTTCCGGCACCCAGCCAGAATCACGCACCGCCTGGGTCGCGGCCGTCATCCCGTAAAGGATAAAATCATCGACCTTGCGGCGGTCTTTCGGCGCCATCCAGTCATCAGGATTGAAGGTGCCGTCGCTGCCGTCGCCAAGTGGAATTTCGCAGGCGTACTGCGTGACGACCCCAGAAGGATCAAAGCGCGTGATCGGCCCCGCCCCTGATTGTGCGGCAATCAGCCGCGACCAGGTTTCTTCGACACCGCATGCCAGCGGCGTAACCATCCCAAGACCCGTGACGACCACTCGACGCATCAGCGTTCTCCTGTCAAATCCGCAATAACCCTGGCACAGTTACACGGCCCCGCGCGAAGGCGCAACATAAAGGCCCCCACATTCAGCGATGCCATACCCGTGCCATCAGGACCGAAAAAAAACACTGTCGGAACCAGTGCTGCCCCGACCGCGGTGACAATAGCGCCGGAAACAGCCTCGGTACAAGGAATCGCAAACCGCTCAGCGTCCGGCCGGCTGATCCAGAACGCGATCAATATCAGGCTCGGCCCGGCCAGTGCCACCTCTACCCTCCCGCCCCGGCGCGCCATCACCACACCCGCCTCAACAGCCCCCGGTACGGATTCGCGCCGAGCGCTTCGGCAGCGCCCAGCCAGCCGGAGACCACCAGTACCGAGAAGGACAAAGTCACCGCCCCGACATTCCGCATCGCTGGCTCTCACTATTTATTAAATTATATCAATATATTAACCAGTGCCAAGCCGGTGCATCAACGACGACCACGCAACATGACGTCGCTGGCACCTACCAGAATCGTCCCCGCAGAATTGTCAATGACAAGCTTTCCGGACAGCAATGCGGTTTTCCGCGCAAGCGATACCCTGAATACAAACGGCACCCGCAAAGGGGTGCCGCAATCTTCGCAGGTTCGAAGTGATCTCAGGAAGCGGAAGTGATGAACTTCACAGCGTCGCCAAAGGTCTGAATTGTTTCTGCGGCGTCGTCCGGGATCTCGATGCCGAACTCTTCTTCGAAAGCCATGACCAGTTCAACAGTATCAAGGCTGTCCGCACCCAGATCGTCGATGAACGAGGCGTTCTCGATCACTTTGTCTTCTTCGACGCCCAGATGCTCGACGACGATCTTCTTTACGCGGTCAGCGATGTCGCTCATGTCATTTCCTCTTGTAGTTACGGGGAGTCCCCCGATCAAATCTCGTGCTCGTAAGAGCGGCTAAATCCCCGGAAAGTCAATAGGGGCATCCGACACGCATTTGGCGAACCGGTCAGTCAGCGCCGCCTATAGCATAGTCTTTGTCCAAGGCAAACGCTTTCGAAAGCGCGGCGCGGCCCGCCGGCAAGAATTCGTCACCTCGCCTGCTTCAGTCCAGCGTCCTGATTTCGCCAAGCTTCAGTGCTGCCCAGTAGGCGTTGCGCACATGCATCTGCGCAATATCGGGCACCGGCCTTTGCGGCAGGTAGCATTGCACAACCGCCTTCGGATAGCCAAAGACCGCCAGCGCCGCCGCGTCCCGGTCCAACTGTGCCGAGGTTGTGAATTGTTCAAACCCGCGGGTTTCGCGCTCCTGCAACGCAGCTACCCGGGCAGCAAGCGCCGCGGGCATCCCGGGTTTCAGATAATCCGTCGTCGGTGCCCCCACCAGCGCAAGTGCCCTTTTCGGTTCGGTTTGGCAAAACAGCGGCAACTGAACCGCCGCCCGCAACCCGCCGCGATGGGTCCCGACAGTCAGCCAGTCGACAAACCCGCTTTGAAACGACTCTGCCGCCCACAGCCAGGTCTCGGCCAGAATGGCATCCATCCCGTCAAAACGGTGGTACAAAGATCCGATCGAAACACCTGTATCCTTTGATAGATCCCGCAAAGCGACGCCATTGCCATGCGCCATCAGTGTCGCCACCGATGCAAAAACATCTTCATCACGGAATCCAGCTTTGCGACCCATTTTAGAACCTCCTTTCCAATAATCCGACCCTACGGGAGCTTTGTGATTTGGAAAAGATGTTTTCTGCGCACGCGCCGCCTGAACTGCGTTCAGAGCATCGCCATCCCACCATTGACATGCAGGGTGGTGCCGGTCACATAGCCCGCCTCAGGGCTTGCCAGATAGAGCGCTGCCGCAGCAATCTCGCCCGCCTCGCCCATCCGACCCGCCGGAATCTGCGTCAAGATTTTCGACTTCTGCTCATCGCTCAGCCTGCCGGTCATCGCAGTTGCGATGAATCCCGGCGCAATGCAGTTCACCGTGATACCGCGGCTTGCCACTTCACAGCCCAGGCTTTTCGACATGCCGACCATCCCGGCCTTCGATGCCGCATAATTGGCCTGACCGGGATTGCCCGTCGCGCCCACCACACTGGAGATATTGATGATCCGCCCCCAACGCGCCTTCATCATGCCACGCAGTACGCCACGGCACAGCCGGAAGGTCGAAGTCAGGTTCACCTCCAGCACAGATTGCCAGTCGTCATCCGACATCCGCATGAACAGATTGTCCCGCGTGATCCCGGCATTGTTCACCAACACATCGACCGACCCCATCGCTGCCACCGCCGCTTTCGGCAGCGCTTCGACCGAGGCCGCATCCGAAAGGTTGCAGGTCAGCACATGCGCCCGCACGCCCAGTTCCGCCGCCAGCGCTTCCAACGGTTCCACCCGCGTTCCCGAAAGCGCCACGACGGCGCCCGCCTTGTGCAAAGCGCGCGCAATATCGCCACCGATACCACCCGAGGCCCCGGTCACCAGGGCATTCTTACCTGTCAGGTCAAACATCGTCATCTCACTTCAATCGTTTCATCATCTGTTCAAAAATATCCCCGGGGGTGAATTCGGCCTCAGCCGAAGAGGGGGTGCGGGCACCCCCTGCCCGGTTGCTCCGTCGCCGTCAGCCTTTCGCCGTCGCAATGTCCTCAGGAGTCCCGATCGCCCGCAACCCCGCGCCGCGTTCGATCCGCTTGATCATGCCGGAAAGGGCCTTGCCCGCGCCGACTTCCCAGAACTCGGTCACACCGGCCCCCACCATCCATTCAACAGATTCGCGCCAGCGCACCGATCCGGTCACCTGCGCCACCAGCAAGGCGCGTATCTCGTCCGCGTCGGTCACCGCCTGTGCGCGCACATTGGCCACCAGCGGCACCTTCGGGTCGCGGATGGCCACGCCGGCCAAAGCCTCGGCCATCGCTGCTGCCGCAGGTGCCATCAACGCACAGTGAAACGGCGCGCTGACCGGCAACAAAAGCGCCCGTTTGGCCCCTTTGGCCTTTGCGATCTCGATTGCACGCTCGACAGCACCCCGATGCCCTGACACCACAATCTGCGCCGGGTCGTTGTCGTTGGCCGCCTGGCAAATCTCATCGCCCGCGGCCTCCTGCGCCACCGCGGTCACCGCCGCGAAATCCAGCCCCAGCACCGCCGCCATCGCCCCGACGCCCACCGGCACCGCCTTTTGCATCGCAAGGCCACGCGTACGCAGCAGCCGCGCGGTATCGGCCAGCGAAATCGACCCCGCAGCACACAGCGCCGAATATTCGCCGAGGCTGTGCCCGGCCACAAAGCTGACATGCGCCATGCCAAGGCCTTCTGCCTCCAGCGCCGCAAGCGCCGCCATTGAGGTTGCCATCAATGCCGGCTGCGCGTTCTGTGTCAGCGTCAGATCTGCGATATCGCCTTCGTGGACGAGTGTTGACAGGCTCTCTCCCAGCGCGTCATCCACCTCCTGAAACACCGCCCGCGCCGCCGGATACGCGTCTGCCAGGGCCTGGCCCATGCCGATGGTCTGCGCCCCCTGACCGGGGAAAACGAATGCTCTGCTCATGTTCACTCCACTTCCTGTTGCTTCGGGAATAGCCCAGAGCCGACTTGATCGCAATCTTTCGCACAGCCCCTGTGCGCCGGTTATCATTCTGCAAGGTTCCGCGACCTGCTAGCTTGCCCGAAATCGTACAAGAGGCCCCGAATGTCACGCAACACCTCGCTTTCCAACACCGGGCACAGCTTCGGCAGTGTCACCCGGACTTTCCACTGGCTGACTGCCCTGTTGATCCTAACGGCGATTCCGCTCGGGCTGATCGCCAACGACATGGCCTATGACACCGCCGAGGCCCTCGCCCGGAAGGCGCAGATGTTCTCCTATCACAAAACCCTTGGCGTGGCGGCTTTTGCCGTGGCGCTGCTGCGCCTTCTTTGGGCGCTGACCCAGCGACACCCCGCCCCGCTGCACCCGGGCCGCCGCCTGGAAACCATGCTTGCCGGGGCCGTCCACTGGCTGCTTTATGTCTCCTTGCTGGCCGTGCCGCTTTCCGGCTGGGTGGGCCATGCCGCGACATCGGGCTTTGCGCCGATCCTCTGGCCGCTTGGCCAGGACATGCCGCTGGTGCCAAAATCCGAAGCCGTGGCGCAAATCGCCGGGGCGCTGCACTGGGTCTTCACCAAACTGCTGATCGTGTCGATCCTGCTGCACATCGCGGGCGCACTGAAACATCACCTGATCGACCGCGATGCCACATTGCACCGCATGGTTTCAGGTGTTGCCGCCGGCCGTTCTGCGGGCCGGGCGGCAAAGAGCACGTCGCGGTATCCCGCCTTCGCCGCGTTGATCATTTACGCGGCGGGCAGCGCCCTCGCCCTGTCGCTTCCCGCGCCCGACGCGCGATCCGGTCAGACCGCCGCCGCCGCGCCGGTGCCTGCCATCGTCGAAGGCGGCAACTGGCAGGTGCGGGATGGCACGCTGAGCATTTCAACCCGCCAGTTCGGATCAGACATTCAGGGCAGCTTCGCAATCTGGTCTGCCGAAATCACCTTCGACGCCAATGCCCCTGATGCCAACAAAGGTCAGGTCGAAGTGCGGATTGACACCACCAGCCTGAGCCTCGGCTCTGTCACGGCGCAGGCCCAGGGCCCCGGATTTCTCGATACTGCTAAATTCGACACCGCAACCTTCAACGCCCGGATCCGCAAAACCAACGCGGGATACAGCGCCGACGGCGCGCTGACGCTGCATGGGGTCGAGGTGCCGTTGTCGCTACCTTTTGCGCTGACGATCGACCAAGACATTGCCACCATGTCCGCTGCCATCGCCCTCGATCGTCGCGATTTCGGGATTGGCCTGACCTACCAGGACGAAACAACCATCGGCTTTGAAACCCGTGTCCGGATCGACCTGACCGCAAAGCGGCGCTGACGCGTCACCGACAAGTGTTGGCAATTGACGACACGTCGCACGGGGCGCGCATCGGGCAATCCGCTGCACCCCTTGTCGCACCACGCCCGCGCACGATCGATCCCACCGCGCACCCGCCAGAAAAAAGCCGCCACGCGATGTGGCGGCCTCAACTGTATCGGGTCGACAGGCTTGTCCGGTCCGGGGCTTACTCTGCCTTCATGGCTTCAATCGAAATATTCAATGTCACCTCGTCCGAAATATAGGGCGCATATTTCCCCAGACCGAAATCCGACCGCAGCAGCGTCGTTGTCGCATCAAATCCGGCCCAGGGCTTGCCCATCATCGGGTGAACACTGACCTGGTTCAGAACCGCGTCCAGCACGACGGGCCTGGTCACCCCGTTCAACACCAGATCCCCGGTGATCTTTGCACTCTTCGCGCCGGTCACTTCAATGGCGGTCGAGGTAAAGCTGACCATTTCGGCATCATCCGCCCCGAAAAAGTCAGCCCCCATGAAATCTTCAAAGCGCGGTTGCCAACCGGTGATCAGGGATTTGACCGGGAACGACACCTTGACGGACGAGGCCGCTGGATCGACCTGATCAAACATGATCTCGCCATCAAAACCCGAAAACATCGCCGTCGTGGTCGAATAACCAAGGTGCGTGTAGTTGAACACGATCTGGCTGTGACTGGCATCCAGAACATATTTTTCGGGTTCCGCCCGGGCGGCTGTCAGGCTGACCGTCAGAAGCGAGGCGGCAAGAAGAATGGATTTCATTTGAAAACTCCGTTGGTTACGCTGCACCCTTTGTTAGGGTTTGTCGTGCCGGACCGGTATCCGTTATTTTTCCACACCGCCCCCTCTGTCAACGCACAGTCACAAGATCGTCCGGTGCCGCGGCGCGACAACCGTGACACAAGCCCCCGTCACCCCGAAATCGCGCTGCATTTGCGGGCATTCAGGCTTGCCAACGCCCCCCCACCTCGCTACACCCCCCAAATCCTGCCGCACTTGTTTTTGAACCGGTGCAGGCTCTCGTGGTCAGGACGCGGCGGGACAAGACCCTGACCTATGAAATGCACCTACAGATATGAACGGAGACCGCATGCCGCTTTACGAGCATGTCATGATCGCGCGTCAGGATCTTTCCAACACGCAGGCCGAAGGGCTCATCGAACATTTTTCCGCAGTTCTCAGCGACAACGGCGGCAAGGTCGTCGAGCATGAGTACTGGGGCATCAAAACGATGGCCTACAAGATCAACAAGAACCGCAAGGGCCATTACGCCTTTCTGAAAACGGATGCACCTGCTGCTGCCGTTCAGGAAATGGAGCGTCTGATGCGCCTGCACGACGATGTGATGCGCGTTCTGACCATCAAGGTCGATGAGCACGCTGACGGCCCGTCGGTACAGATGCAGAAACGCGACGACCGTGACCGTGGCGACCGCCCCGATCGTGGTGACCGCGGCGACCGTCCGCGTCGTTGATCCCAGGCTTAGGAAAGGACCATTCAAATGGCGAATAAACCGTTTTTCCGCCGCCGCAAGGTTTGCCCCTTCTCGGGCGACAATGCACCGGCGATCGACTACAAAGACACCCGCACCCTGCAACGCTACATCTCTGAGCGCGGCAAGATCGTGCCATCGCGCATCACCGCCGTCTCGGCAAAAAAGCAGCGTGAGCTGGCCCGTGCGATCAAGCGCGCCCGCTTTCTCGCCCTGCTGCCCTATGCTGTGAAATAAGGAGCACCAGACATGCAAGTGATCCTTCTTGAACGCGTGGCCAAGCTGGGCCAGATGGGCGAAGTCGTATCCGTAAAGGACGGCTATGCCCGCAACTTCCTGCTGCCGCAGGGCAAGGCTCTGCGCGCCAACAACGCGAACATCCAGTCGTTCGAGGCCCGCAAGGCCCAACTGGAAACCCAGAACCTCGAGACCAAAAAAGAGGCCGATGCCGTTGCAGCCAAGCTTGACGGGCAGGCCTTTGTCATCATCCGCTCCGCCTCGGATTCAGGTGCCCTGTACGGCTCTGTCACCACCCGTGACGCAGCCGACGTGGCAACCGAGGGTGGTTTCACCGTTTCGCGCGGCCAGGTCGTTCTGGACCGCCCGATCAAGGATCTGGGCCTGCACGCCGTAACGGTCGTGCTGCACCCGGAAGTCGCGGTGAAAATCACGCTGAACGTCGCACGCTCGGCCGAAGAAGCCGAGCTTCAGGCATCGGGCAAATCCATCCAGGAGCTTGCCGCCGAAGCCGAAGCCGAAGCTGATTTCGAAATCGCCGAGTTGTTCGACGAACTCGGAGCTGCGAACGAAGATGGCGAGGATATGGGCCGCGACTGACGCACCCTGTCCTTTGAGAACCGAAAAACCGCGCGGGGGAAACCTCGCGCGGTTTTTCAATG
>TARA_R110002110_G_scaffold90834_2_pt1 | contig 10425 bp, 7 predicted proteins | sample TARA_R110002110 | Tara Oceans TARA_R110002110 (sample SAMEA4397330) | marine metagenome | biome: Polar Biome; feature: [SRF] surface water layer (ENVO:00010504); material: water (ENVO:00002006), including particulate matter (ENVO:01000060) such as... | depth 5 m
GCCAGCAAGCCATGCATATGACCGGTGTGGAGGCGCTTGCGGAACGTCCGGTGGCGTCGTTATCCGGAGGACAGCAACAGCGCGCGTGGATCGCCATGGCGCTGGCACAGCAGACCGACATTCTGTTGCTGGATGAGCCTACGACCTATCTGGACTGGGGATATCAACTAGAAGTACTGGAACTTCTGGTCGAACTCAATAAAAGTCGTGGCCTGACCGTGATTATGTCTTTGCACGATCTGAATCAGGCCGCTCAATTTGCCGATCATGTAATGGTACTGGAGAATGGGCAAGTAGAAGCAGCAGGCTCGCCGGGACAGGTGATTACAGAGACTCTACTGGCTCGGGTCTTCAGAGTAAGAGGGGTCGTATCACTGAATGCTGAAGGGCGACCCTTTTGCATGGGTCACGGCACATCAGATCCTGGCCGGCCGTGTCGCGCTTGACGTATTGAGAGGAGCCCCTATGAGAAAGCGACAGCAACAGGAAACATCCCCTATGGTCGAGACTCTCGACGATCTCGCAACGTTGGCAAATTATTCGCTCGTGGATACTCTCAACTGCGACCCCGACGCGAAAGCAGACGGGCGCGATTACGCGCCGCGACAAGTCTTTATGGGCCACTATGTCCCCGTCACTCCGACGCCAATCGAAAACCCCGAGTACGTCGCGCATAGCAAAAACCTGTTTCGCGAACTCGGGTTCGCCGACAGCATGGCGCAGTCGGCGGATTTCGTTCGGGTGTTCTCCGGCGACATCGCGTTCGTTCCGGAGCCGATGCGCAAGGTCGGTTGGGCTTGTGGCTATGCACTTTCTATCTTCGGCACTGAATACCACCAGCAGTGTCCGTTCCAAACCGGCAACGGATATGGCGACGGTCGCGCAATTTCGGTACTTGAGGCCGTCATCAACGGTCGACGCTGGGAAATGCAGCTAAAAGGTGGCGGCCGAACGCCATACTGCCGCGGCGCGGACGGTCGGGCCGTTCTGCGGTCGAGTGTTCGGGAGTTCCTGGCACAGGAGCATATGCACGCGCTCGGGGTGCCTACCTCACGGTCTCTGAGTTTGTACGTTTCGAAAACGGAGAGAGTCAGGCGCCCATGGTATTCGGAGGGCTCGCATTCGAGAGACCCGGACATACTTATATCAGAGCCGGTCGCTATCTCGACACGCGTCGCACCGTCGTTCATTCGGGTTGGCCAACTCGAGCTCTTCGGTCGCCGCGCTCGCAAGAAGGAACACCCGCAAGCGATGGAGGAGCTCGAGAAGATCGTGTTGCACTTGATCGATCGTGAGTACGGAGACGTCATCGACCAGAAGCTAACCACCCCCGAAAAAGTGCTATTACTTGCGCGCGAATTTCTCAGCCGACTCACGTCGTTGGTGGCGAATTGGATTCGCGTTGGCTATTGCCAGGGCAACTTCAACAGTGACAACTGTGCGGCCGGCGGCTTCACACTCGACTACGGCCCATTCGGATTCTGCGAGGTGTTCGATCCGCATTACCAGCCATGGACCGGTGGCGGACATCATTTTGCATTCCTGAACCAACCGGTAGCAGCAGAACGCAACTTCCACATGTTTTGTACGGCTTTGTGGCCGTTGCTGGCGACGCATCCGGACACTCAGCGCCAACTCGACGCGATTCGAATTGATTTCCCAAAGTTGATGCAAGCACAACTGGAAAAGATGTGGGCTGCCAAGCTTGGACTTGGCGCGTTTAACTCGGCGTTGTTTAGCGAGCTCGCAACGCTGATGGAGCAAACGCCAGTTGATTACACCATTTTCTTCCGCGAGCTCTCGACGGTGCCGGACGACATTGGCCCGCTCAAAAAAAGCTTCTACAAGAGCTCAGCGTATGGCGCAGACCCCGAAGGAATGGACAAACGATGGTCCGAGTGGCTCACAAAATGGATATCGCTCACTCAACCTAGTTCTCGTGAGGAGCTTTCTCGGCAGATGAAGCTCGTCAATCCAAAGTACAGTTTGCGGGAGTGGCTGGTTGTGCCTGCGTATCAGCAAGCGGCTGTAGGGAACTATTCTTTAATTCGAGAGCTGCAGGAAGTTATGACGCAGCCATACGCCGAGCAGGCTAAGGATGTGGAGGGGAAATACTATAGGCTGAAGCCGTCGGAGTTCTTTGAGCTTGGTGGATCGTCGCATCTTAGCTGTTCGTCGTGATTGCGCGATGTCGAAAACGTCTCTTGTCATTCGTCTACCGGATACGAAGCCGGAATTTGTACTTATTCGGCCCCACTAGACGACCACAGAAAAATGGCAGTAGTGACGCCAGCGAACAAATCACCCGATAGATGGGCGACTCGTGAATCCCCAATCTGTTTTAGAAAGAGAATATGCGATTTAGCCATTGATCAATATCGCCAGAGTATGATTGAAGCCGGACCAGTAATCGGCGGCGAGCGCCGTGTTCTTGAAGAACAGTCCATGCTCACAAGCGTCACTGTTTCTTGCCACAGGCCAGAAGGAGCATAACATTCCTTTGTAATCATGCGCCGGATACACCAGCGCATCGTCAGGTAAATGAAACAGCTTGTTGACAATAGAATCGTAGCTTTTTCGCGGATCTCCGCCCTGGAAATCAGTCCGACCACTGCCTTGAAGTAATACAAAAGAACGCAACTGTCAGTTACAGAAGAAGTGAGCTCCATACCCCTTACCGAACAGCAGCGGCCACTGGCAACCAGCTTTCCAGTTGACCCAACGCGGCGAACAGTTGCCTTTGAAGTCTCGCTTTCTCCAGTTTGAGAGTCGTCAGTTTCCGGGCACTGTCGATGGCGGCTTCGATATCACCACGCCCGCTGCCGATTTCGTCAAGCATGGCCCGCCAGTGTGCGGTCTGGTTCGGCACCTGCCGATCTTCAAGAATATCCAGTCGCGAATAGCTGGCACGGATCGCAGCAATCGCCTGGGCGGTCGCGGCCTTCCATTCCCGGCGGGTCTGGAGCAGGTTCCACTCCTGTTGTGCCAGTTGCGATTTTGCCTGTTGTACCGCGCTGCTCTGGCGGCGGCCGGTAAAGGGTATCTGGACACCAACGCCGATGGTCCAGCGCTTGTCCTCGTCGGCCCAGAGACTGTTGTAGCCCGCATTTGCGGTAAAAGAGGGGCGTTGATCGGCCTCTTTTTCTTTTAACTTGGCGGCTGCGGCTTCTTTTCGGGCTTTGACAGACAACAGCAACGGGTGCGCATCAGTGATGTCGGCTATCCGTGGTAAGGCTGAAAGCGGAGGAATCCGCAATGAAACAGGCTGCGAACCGGGCTCAGCACCCAACAGCGGTAACAGGCTGGCACGCAGCTTATCCTGCTCCTCTCCCAGGCCAATAAACTGGGCATCCAGCGCATCAAGTTCTGTTGTGAGTCGCAGCAACTGGCTTTGCGGGGCCCTGCCGTAGGCAAGTCGCTGCTCGGTGATCTCAATAAGATGCGAGACATGGCTACGGGTTTGATGGTGCAGTTGAATGGCTTGATCGATATACCACCAGTTCGCGTAAGCCGCCTTTACCTCCGTTGTTAATTGTCGCTCCGCCCACTGAGCGTCGGCACGTGCACCTCTTATCTGGGCGGCCGCCGCGTTTTCAGATGCTTCCAACTGATCAGGCCAGGGGAGTTTCTGGGCGATTTCAAAGCGGTGGCCTACCGTGTTTCCGCCTTCCAGGGTTTGTGGGGCTAACGCGTATTTCGCCACCGGGTCATCCCAGGTGCCACTAGCCTCGCGAGCTGCGCGGGCCGCGGAGATTGTTTCACGCGTGCCAGCCAGCGACGCGTTGGTGTCGAGTGCCTTTTCAATCCAGTCATTAATATCCGTTGGCCGTCCGGGTTTTGCCTCAGCCCGGACAAAGCTGATGGAAACTGCAATCGTCAGGATGGAACCAACCAGAATAGAACGGATCAGGAATCGGATTAAAGCGAATGTCATGATTGAGCTCCTTCACATACAAAGCGCTTCAGGCGACGAAGCTGCCATAAATAGAAAATCACAGGAATCAGTAGCAGGGTAAGAATAAGCGTCGTGATCATGCCGCCGATCATGGGGCCGGCAATGCGCTGCATCACTTCGGAACCGGTACCACTGCCAAACATGATGGGCACGAGACCCGCGACGATGGCAGAAAAGGTCATCATGATGGGGCGCACCCGCTGGGCAGCGCCACGGGAAACGGCCTCGCTGAGCAACGTCGGAGTGAGCCTGGACATCTGGTGGTCAACGGATTCCATCGCTTCGCGCAAGGCTTGGTTCAGGTAAACCAGCATCAGCACGCCGATTTCAACGGCAACACCGGCGAGGGCAATAAACCCGACCGCCACCGCTACTGACAGGTTGTAGCCCAGCAGATACATCAGCCAGATACCACCGATCATGGCGAAGGGCAGGGTGCCGAGGATGATGCCCACCTCAATGAGATTACGGAAGTTCAGGTATAGCAGTATCAGGATAATGGCAAGCGTCAACGGAACGACCACCGTCAGCCGTTCTTTTGCCCGCTGCATATACTCATACTGACCGGACCAGGTAATGGAATAACCTGCGGGCAGATCAAGCTCTTCCCGAACCCTTGCCTGCGCGTCCTCAATCCAGGTTCCCAAATCACGGTCTGCAATATCCACGAGGGTCCAGCCGTTGATGCGACCATTTTCGGATTTGATCATCGGTGGCCCGTTATCGATACTGACGTCGGCGACATCAGCCAGGGCAATGCGCTGTCCGTCTGGAGTTACTATCGGCAGTAGCCGCATTTGCTCAACTGAGTCCCGGTATTTCTGGGGGTAGCGCATGTTGATGGGGTAGCGCTCCAGCCCTTCCACCGTGGTTGCCACATCCATGCCCCCGATCGCCGTGCGCACAATGGACTGAATATCCTCTATGTTGAGACCAAAACGGGCGGCGGTGTCACGCTGTATATCCACTTTGATATAGCGCCCACCGGCTACCCGCTCGGAGAAAGCAGAAGCGGTTCCAGGGACTTTGTTGAGAATGGTTTCAAGCTGCTGGCCGATGCTCTCAATAACCGCCAGATCTGCACCGGCCACCTTGATGCCCACGGGGGTTTTGATACCGGTAGAGAGCATATCGATTCGGGTTTTTATGGGCATGACCCAGGCATTTGTCAGCCCTGGCAGTTTAACGATCCGTTCCAGTTCTTTTCGAACCTTGTCGGGGGTCATGTCCGGCCGCCACTGGTCACGGGGTTTGAACTGAATGAAAGTCTCAATCATAGTCAACGGTGCGGGGTCGGTCGCTGTTTCCGCACGACCGATCTTGCCGAATACCGTCGCCACTTCTGGCACTGTCGCAATCATTTTGTCGGTCTGTTGCAAAATCTGCCGTGCCTTGCCGATGGATATGCCCGGGTAAGTTGTCGGCATATACATCAGGTCGCCTTCATTGAGTGGCGGCATGAATTCGCTACCCAGTTTATTGGCTGGCCACAGCCCTATCATGAGCACGACCAATCCGCCGATGATCATGATGGCCGGCCGGTGCAACGCCCAGCGAATGACCGGCGAATAAATCGCTATCAGCATGCGATTGAGAGGGTTGCGGTGCTCCGGGAGAACGTTGCCACGAATGAAATACCCCATTAACACCGGAACCAGTGTAATCGCCAGCCCTGCGGCGGCTGCCATTGCGTAGGTCTTGGTGAATGCCAGCGGAGCAAAGAGCTTGCCTTCCTGTGCCTCCAGGGTGAATACCGGTAAAAAGCTGACGGTGATAATCATCAGTGAGAAGAACAGCGGCGCGCCAACTTCCCCGGCCGCCCGGGCGATGACCGACCAGCGGTTCTCAGCCGTCAACGGTGTTTTTTCGATGTGTTTATGGACGTTTTCGATCATCACGATGGCCCCGTCCACCATGGCACCGATGGCGATGGCGATCCCGCCCAAAGACATAATGTTGGCGTTGATACCCTGATAGTGCATCACCACAAACGCTGCCAGAATGCCCACCGGGAGACTGACAATAACAACCAGGGATGAGCGCAGATGAAAGAGGAACGCGGCGCAGATCAGAATAACAACGAGGAACTCCTCCACCAGCTTGATGTAGAGATTGTCCACGGCGTTGTTGATCAGGGTCGAGCGGTCATAGGTGGGCACAATTTCCACACCGTCGGGCAAGCTGGGCTCGATTTCCCGCAGGCGCTGCTTCACGCCCTCAATGGTTGCAAGGGCATTCTCGCCAAACCGCATCACCACAATGCCACCGGCAACCTCGCCCTCGCCATTCAGCTCGGCAATGCCCCGTCGCATCTTGGGCCCCAGCCGGATATCCGCCACATCCTTGAGCAGCAGTGGCTTGCCATTAACGTTTACGCCGAGGGGGATCTGCCGAAGGTCATCGGCGTTAGTCAGATAACCGGTCACTCGCACCATGTATTCCGCTTCCGCCAGCTCAATCACCGAGGCACCCGCTTCCTTGTTGCCCCGGTTAATCGCCACCTGGATGCGCTGCAAAGTAATATCGTGGGCACGAAGACGGTTGGGGTCGACCACCACCTGATATTGCTTGATCATGCCGCCGACGCTGGCCACTTCCGAAACCCCAGGGACGGTTTGTAATTCAAACTTTAAAAACCAGTCCTGGAGGGATCTCAGACCCACCAGATCATTGTTGCCGCTTCGATCAACCAGCGCGTAGGCAAACACCCAGCCCACACCGGTGGCATCTGGCCCCAGTTCCGGTTTGGCGCTGGCCGGCAATTGCCCGGCCACCTGGCTCAGGTATTCCAGTACCCGGGAGCGAGCCCAGTACAGGTCGGTATCGTCGTCGAATATCACGTACACGAACGAATCCCCGAAAAAGGAATAGCCGCGAACAGTTTTCGCGCCGGGTACTGACAGCATGGCAGTGGTAAGGGGGTAGGTAACCTGGTCTTCCACAACCTGCGGTGCCTGCCCCGGATAGCTGGTTTTAACGATAACCTGCACGTCCGACAGGTCCGGAATGGCATCAATCGGCGTTTCTTTCAGCGAATACAGGCCCCACCCGGTAAGGATCAGTGTGGCAAGAAGCACAAAAAAACGGTTATGAAGTGACCAGTGGATAACGGTATTGATCATATTGTTCATCCGGTTCTGGAATGCGCGGATGCCCGGGTAGCTGTCGCAGGCACCCGCAAGGACCTATTGTTTCTCGATGCGGGTCACTTTTTGCCCGCTTTTCGTCGGGGTGAGAGTGAAGGCAACCGAATCGCCTTTACTGACCGCCTCCATATTGACGCCCGGATCAACCGGAAAACCCATGGTCATGCGCGGCCATTTCAGTTCGGGAATGGGCTCGTGGCTGAGCGTCACCTTGCGGCTTTCGGGATCGATGGCTGTGATGACACCGGTGCTGTCAACCGCATCAACAGACTGCCCGGACGCCATGCCCGACATGGGCTCATCCGCAATAGCTAGTCCAGGAACCGTGATAAAGCCAATGCTCATTGATAGAGCGAGAGTGGTGAACTTCATGACTTATTCTCCAGTGTTTTGTTGTGGTTTGGGCGTGGTTGTCAGGTCTTCGATCACATAGCCCTCGGGTGCTTCGCGAAAGCGAAAAGTGATCTCCTGATCGATCGCCAGCCCATCGGTACTGACCGACTCTGACAGCCCAAAGGCCATTGTCATGGCGGGCCAGTTCAGTTCCGTTATAGGACCGTGATTCAACGTGATGCTTGCGGATTCGCCGCCGAGGTCAAGTTCTGAAATCCTCCCGATCCCCGTGATCAACCCTGCCGCTGCGGCGTTCTCTATGCCACTGGATGCGCTGGTCTGACTGGATTCGAAGCGCAACAAGGCTTCCTCCAGGTTGGTTTCCGAGTCGATTAGAAATTGAGCAGATGTAACCACCCGTTGACCTTCATTAAGACCGTCAATGACCACAATGCGATTGCCGGCTTCCTGGCCGGTGCGCACTGGTGCAGGACGAAAATAGCCGTCGCCCTCCGCAACCAGCACGTGCTGGCTATTGGTACGCTGGATCAGCGCGGACCTTGGAACAGTCAGTAAGTTTTCACCAATGGGTGCATCCATTGTTAACTGGACGAACATATTGGGTCGCAGAGTACCCTCCGTGTTGGGCACACGAATTCTGGCCCGAAGACTTCGTGTGCGAGGGTCGAGCTCCGGGTAGACATAATCAATTGTGCCTTGCCACTCTGTGTTGGGTAGTGCCGGGGTCGTGAAACGCACCGCTTGCCCAGCTTTCACCAGCCCCGCCTGACGCTCAAAAAATTCTGCAATTATCCAGACCGAATCCCGACTACCGATCGCCATGATTTCAGTGTCCGGGCGGATATACATACCCGCACGGGCATTCAGGTTCGTTACATAACCGGAGCTGGGTGCAAACATGGTTATCCGCTGCAACGCTTTTCCATTTTTCTTCAGCGATGCAATCTGGGCGTCCGTCATCCCCAAAGCGCGGAGCTTGTTTCCGGATGCTTCGGCGACCGGGCCGGAGCTGATACGCAGGGCAAGCAGAAACTCCTGCTGGGCGTTGACCAACTCCGGTGAATAGATCTCAAACAGCGGTTCGCTTTTCTCAACGCTTTCGCCGACGGACTTCACATGGAGCACCTCAACCCAGCCAGAAATTCGACTGTGAACCAGAGTTAGCTGATCTTCATTGTCAGTGACGTAGCCCACCGTCGAGACGGAAACAGCAACGGCACCCCGCGTCACAGCACCGGTTTTGACTCCGAGGTTAGCGCGAATCTGTGAGTTAATACTGACGCCACCGTCCTCGTTATCTACGCTGTTGTCGTCGTAAACCGGCACCAGATCCATCCCCATGGGGGATTGCCCAGGTTTGTCTCGCCGATAATTAGGGTCCATTGGTGCGACCCAATAAAGCGGTGCTTCTTTGCCTGCCGACTCGCTGGATACGTTCATTGCTGTTCCCGACACTTCAGACAACACGTATGGACGGCCCAGCCAACCGGCTATAAAGGCAATAGCAACCAGTGCCACCAATAAGGCAAATCGCATTGGTTCTTTCTCCAAATCATCAAATTGAGTGCGGGGGAGTGTAGCGAGACATCATGGTCTGCTGTTGGTCAGCGGACATACGACTCATCATTTTCTGCAGGTGTTGGTGTTTGTTCATCATGGGATTAGAGACGGTATGTCCCGCCAGAAGACGTCTGGATGGTTTCATGATATTTCCTCGTAATAGCACACATGCGCCCGTTCAGCCGAATTAGCTGGGAGTTAGACGGGCAAACAAGTCAGGTATTGATTCAGGCTATTGAGGTATTCGGTGGGGGAGTCAGGGTATCGAGTATGATGCTGCGGTAATCGCCCTCGACAGCGATCGGTAGCTGATCAGGCGTAGACTGGATAACTTGCTTGAATTCGCCAGCAGGAAGCAAAACCGTTGAAAGCCCACAATTGCCCAGGCTAATAGCCAGAGAGCAGCTTTCCAGCGTCATGCCTCCGCATTTTTCATCAGTTTGGTCTGTAGCGGCGCCAAAACTGATTGCTTTGGGGCAGTCTTCCATAACCGGTGCATTTGAGGCGATCCCAACATGCTGTCCCGGTAACGTCACGGCAAACGACACCATCGGCTGAAAAACCACAATAAGGGTCAGCAGAAAAAGTGCGAATTTGTTAGGCCGTGAACGTTCCAAGTTAATGGGTTCCTATCGGGTGAGTCACATGCTTCAAGGTCGTTTTTGAGCTGGCTTGAGTATGAAAGTCTTTAGCTGCTCACAGGTCAAGTATTAAAACGAAAGTTTAAGTCGTTTTTAGAATGACATGCAATTTGGGAGTTGAACCAACAAATATATTCTGGTTCCTCATCATTTTCATGCTGGGCCTGAAAGGCCGGATTTTTGTGGTGTTGTCCGGGTGGGGTATGGTGGCCAAGTCACTGCTCAGTTGGCCTGCTACCACGGGCACAGCCGGGCGAGCAAACAATGTCAATTCGACATCGAAAGAGCCCCGATTAAGGCCTGAATCTTCTGTATCACTTTTGGCAGTACCTTGCTGACAGCCGCTGAGCGCCAACGATGCTGGAAGCAGCGCAAAGGTCGCCGCGCCACCCGAGGTTTTTCACTCGGAGTGCTGCACAATTCCATGCTGCAGAGAGGCAATCAAAGGACATTCAACATTCATCCTTTGCGCTGAACACTCCTGAACCAACCCATCCAGAGCTTTTTCTATACCTTGCAGGCTCTGGATTTTCTGCCGCACACTCGTTAATTTCTGCTCGCCCAATACCCGTGCTTCATTGCAATGGGTGCCGTCCTGCAGTGTCAGCAGTTCCGCGATTTCATCCAGACTGAACCCCAGCCATTGGGCGGTTCGAATGAAGTGAAGGCGTGCCAATGCCTGGTCGTCGTAATGACGAATGCTCCCATAAGGTTTTTCAGGCTCTGCCACCAACCCCCGGCGCTGGTAATAGCGGATGGTTTCCACCCC
>TARA_R110002110_G_scaffold106774_2_pt1 | contig 10417 bp, 7 predicted proteins | sample TARA_R110002110 | Tara Oceans TARA_R110002110 (sample SAMEA4397330) | marine metagenome | biome: Polar Biome; feature: [SRF] surface water layer (ENVO:00010504); material: water (ENVO:00002006), including particulate matter (ENVO:01000060) such as... | depth 5 m
GGTCAAACCCGGCACCGCCGATCAGCATGTCATTGCCCGAACCACCATAAAGGTTGTCGGCCTGGTTGCCGCCATCCAGATAGTCATCACCGTCGCCGCCGTTCAACACGTCAAATCCACCATCGCCAAAGATCGTGTCATTGCCCGCGTCACCATTCAGACCATCAACGGATCCACCAAAGTTCAGGCCGCCGCGAATGAGGTCATCGCCGTCACCCCCAAACACACGGTCCGCACTGTCGCCTGACAGAAGCGTGTCATTGCCTTCATCCCCATAAAGGTAGTCAAAGCCGGACTCGCCAAGAATACGGTCATCATCCGCACCGCCCCGCAAGCTGTCAGCCCCGAAACCGCCGTTGATGAAATCAGCGCCATCGCCCCCGGTGATCGTATCGAAACCACCATCGCCAACCAGAACATCGTTGTCTGCGCCACCGTCAATCAGGTCGTTCCCGATACCACCAAGGATGGTATCGCTTCCGGCTTCTCCTTGGATGGTGTCACTCCCGCTATCGCCCAGGATGCGGTCGTTGCCGGTTCGCCCTTGGATAAAGTCGCCGTTGGCAGATCCGGTGATAAAGTCGTTGTTCCGGCTGCCGCGCACCGCTTCGATTCCGGTGAATGACATGCTAAAGGCTACGCCCGCGTTGGTTCCTGTTGCGGTCCCATTTGCCATGTTCACGACAAGCGAATTCATTTGGCTGGTTCCGCTGTCAAAGCGCAAACGGTCCTGACCGCCGCCGCCGGTGATCGTATCATCACCGCCTACAACCACAAAACTTTCGTCCCGATCACTGCCGATCATGGTATCGGCCAATACCGTACCACGCAGTTCACTTACAAAACCCTGTCCACTGATGGTTTCAACGTTACCGTAACCGTCATTAAAAACTTCGCCAGTTTCGAGGTTCACATTGATACCGCTGGTGTTTGCATCACCCGAAACCAGAAAATCGAGCCTGACAAAACCACCACTGGCGTTGATCACATAGTTGTCGACGCCGCGATATCCGTTGATCGCCAAAAAGCCACCGTCGACAGCAGAGACGTTGAATGTGTCATCATATTGGCTACCAAAGAACAGGATACCATCCTGAATCATGACGTTATCGACACCAACAACTGTGGTTGTCCCGTTCACGCCCTTGTCCACGCTTGCCGTGCCAGCAGCACCGTTCACGTTTACCGTCACACCGGCGTTTAGGTCGCCATGTTCAATACCGACAAACCCAACGTCGTGATTGCTGACATCAACTGTGTCGTTCCCGGCGCCTGCCAGAACCCGGTCATATGATCCATCGTTGCTGCCCGTATGGATGAAATCGTTTCCGTTTCCGCCAATCAGCGTGTCGTCACCATCACCGCCAAACAGCGTGTCGTTGCCCTCGCCACCATTTAGTTCATCATCGCCTGCACCACTTAGCAACGCATCGTCAAATGCTGAACCTGTTGCCGTTACCGGCTCGGTCAGCGTATCCAGATAGCCCTCGACCCCTTCGGTGGAAGCGCTGGCGTCGAAGTTCACAGGCTGCAGGTTCAACAGTGCATCCAGCGGCCCTTCAATTTCTTCGACGACCAAGGCTTCCATGGCCAGGATGAAGGCTTCGAAATCCCAGCTCATGCCGCTGAACACCGCGACCAATGCACCAGTATCGTTGCGGACTTCAAGTCGGGTCAAAACGCCGGTCAATACAACTTCTGGATCTGAAAATCCCGTTCCGGACATGGTCGTTGTCCATCCCGTAGAGGGGTTTACCCCAACGATTTGGGTCGCCGTCGTTGACAAGAGCTCAAGGTCAAGCTCATTGTCGGCTGAATCGAAAAACGCATTCTCAAAGAGCGTTTCGGGTGATCGAAAAAGTTGGATGTTCAACACAAGCAGTATCCTTCAGAAATATTACTTCATTTTGCTACAAAATTCTGCCGCATGAATCTAGGAAAAACATTTGAATCAAATGTTTGCCATTTTGGCCCCGTAAGGGGTTGGCGCCCATGTGCAGCGGTTTTTGCTGGCAAAACGATGTCCGGTGCCACGTGGGGCGGTTTTTTTACCGGAAAATTTGGGTGGGGGGAATAGATGGGCTGGGCGTCCACGGCTTCGCGTGGCGCTGCACGCTCCTCATCAAAACGGCGCTTCACTTTTCGCAAAATGTCCCTGATTGTCGTCGCAATCGCCTGTGCACAAATTGACTTATCATTATGGAAAGAGGCCATTGATGGACCAGCCCCGCATTGACGCCCTGCGCGGGCAATCCGTTCCAGCCCAGCTTCACCTGATTGAGGGCAAAGCAATGCCAGCGTCAGACGGCGGCACGATGGATGTTGTATCGCCCATCGACGGTCAGGTTTTGGCTCAGATGGCGCGCGGCACATCCAGCGATATGGAAACGGCCATCGCGTCAGCGCGTGCCGCTTTTGAGGATCGGCGTTGGGCGGGCCAGCCCCCTGCCACACGCAAAGCTGTTTTGCTTAGGTGGGCCGATTTGATAGAGGCACATGCGCTCGAACTGGCGATCTTGGGAGTGCGTGACAACGGGACAGAGATCGCAATGGCCCTCAAGGCCGAGCCGGGATCAGCTGCTGCAACAATCCGGTATTACGCCGAAGCGCTGGACAAGGTGTATGGCGAGGTTGCGCCGACAGCGGACGGCATCCTTGGCCTGATCCACAATGAACCCGTTGGCGTGGTTGGTGCGATCATTCCATGGAATTTCCCAATGATGATTGGCGCATGGAAGCTGGGCCCGGCACTGGCTATGGGCAATTCCGTGGTGCTTAAACCCGCCGAAACCGCGTCACTTTCCCTGATGCGTATGGCAGAACTGGCGCTTGAGGCTGGTTTGCCGCCCGGCGTTCTGAACGCGGTGACGGGCGAAGGTGCTGTGGTTGGGGCGGCGCTTGGCCTTTCTATGGATGTAGACGTTTTGGTTTTCACCGGGTCCGGCGCCACGGGGCGGCGGCTGCTGACGTATTCAGCCAGTTCCAACATGAAACGGGTTTATCTGGAGCTTGGCGGCAAATCACCTAACATCATTTTTGCAGATGCGCCGAACCTGGATGAAGCAGCCAAAGTTGCCGCATCCGGAATTTTCCGCAACGCCGGGCAGGTTTGTGTGGCGGGTTCGCGGTTGCTGATCGAAGCCCCGGTTCATGATGAATTTGTGGCAAAAGTGGTTGAAATCACCGAAGCGATGCGCGTTGGTGATCCGCTTTGCATCGACACCGATATCGGTGCGGTGAATTCTGACGAGCAACTGAATCAGAACCTCGCTTTTGTAGACACAGCATTGAAAGAGCACGGAACAGTTGTCACCGGCGGGAAACGCATCTTGAAAGAAACCGGGGGTTATTACATGTCACCGACAATTGTGACCGGCGTGACCCCCGACGCGACGCTGTCCCAAAAAGAGGTCTTTGGCCCGGTATTGGCTGTGACACCGTTTGAGAGTGATGCAGAGGCGGTGCGCATCGCCAACTCAACGGTCTACGGCCTTGCCGGGGCGGTCTGGACGTCGAACCTGTCGCGTGCGCACCGCATGATCCACGACGTTCGAACCGGGGTCATGCATGTCAACACCTATGGCGGCGCCGATGGCACAGTGCCGTTGGGCGGCGTTGGACAATCGGGGAACGGGCATGACAAATCCCTGCATGCGCTGGAAAAGTACATCAATCTGAAGACTGCCTGGATCAAACTATAGGCGACCAACCGTAGGAGACTGATTTATGGCGGCCAAGACCATTCTGGTGATCGGAACCTATGACACCAAAGATGATGAGCTGGCCTATCTGGCGGGCATCATCCGTGATCAGGGCGGAAAGGTGCTGAGCATGGACGTGTCGGTTTTGGGAGATCCGTCGATGCCCACCGATCATTCGAAACACGATGTCGCGCAGGCGGGCGGCAGCACGATCGCAGATGCGGTTGCCACGCAGGATGAAAACAGCGCAATGCAGATCATGTCAAAGGGTGCGTCCCTATTGGCCGCTCAGCTCTACGCGCAGGGGTCTTTTGACGGTGTGATCATCCTGGGTGGGTCAATGGGGACAGATCTGGCTTTGGATGTGTGTTCTGCGCTGCCTCTTGGCGTGCCCAAGTACATCGTTTCAACCGTCTCATTTTCAGCATTGATTCCGCCGGAACGGCTAGCTGCAGACACGCAGATGATCTTGTGGGCAGGTGGTCTTTACGGCTTGAACCCCGTTTGCAAGGCGTCGCTGAGCCAAGCCGCCGGAGCCGTGCTGGGGGCTGCAAAAGCGGTGGAAAAACCTGACCTTGAAAAGCCCCTGATCGGGATGACGTCGCTGGGGAAATCCGCGCTCAAGTACATGGTGCCTCTCAAACCTGCGTTAGAAGCACGCGGGTATGAGGTTGCTGTGTTTCATGCGACGGGAATGGGCGGGCGCGCATTTGAAAGCCTCGCGCAACAAGGTGCGTTTGCCTGCGTTTTCGATTTTTGCACCCAGGAGTTGGGCAACCACATCCATGGATCAAACATATCGGCCGGGGCTGATCGGCTGACCAATGCGGGATTGAATGGCACACCCCAGATCGTATCGCCGGGATGTTACGACCTTGTCGATATCGTAGGTTGGCAAACGATACCCGCCAAATGGTCTGATCACCCCCAGCACACACACAACCGCTTGATCACGTCGATCGTCTTGAACAGCGATGAACGCAAAGAGGTGGCGCGGGCGCATGCCGCTCAGTTGAGGCAGGCCAAAGGCCCTACTGCGGTTTTGCTGCCCCGGTTTGGTTTTGGCGAATGGGACAGGGAAGGCGCAGATCTGCACGATCAATCAGCGCTGGATATCTTTCTGAAAGAACTGATCGAAACTTTACCAAAACAGGTAGAAACGCATCAGATTGAAGGGCATATCAACGACCCTGTCTTTGCCGAAAAAGCGCTTGAAGTGTTTGATAAATGGAAAGCGGAAGGCCTGATCAAATAGGAGTGTCGCGAGGGGGGCGGCATCAATCAAATATCCAAGTCTGACTGATACAATCACTCCGCAGCAATCGTTGCGCATTCAAAAACGCGCAGTTTTTGCTTTTCTCAATATTTCCTGGCACCGTGTTACTTGGCGTCCGCCCGTACAGGCTTTGTTACAGGATTTGCCGCATCTTCGACAATCAGGTCAACGTCTTCAATGTCGGTGTGCGTCGCTATTTTGCCCGCGCCATCCGCGCCCGATTTATCATCCACCGATCCGACAATCAGCGGCAGCATTTGAATGCCACCCGGCATTGCCACTTCTGACTTGGGGGGTGTTGTCCACGCCAGCGTGTCAAAACTTTTGCAGTTCTCGCAGATTGGCTTCCAGTTGGCATGGATGTGATGACAATTATCACAAATCCATTGTGGCCCACGCGAAACTGTCAGGGCGCGTGCCAGCCATCCTTTGACAACGGTATCCGATGCGCCCTCGCCCCGCTCGATCGCGGCCATCAAGGTGACAGATCGCGCTGTTGGATCATCTTCGGCCAACTTGCCCAGCGCACGGCGGGCCGATGGAAAATCTTCGTTTGCGATGTGCAATTCGGCTTGCAACATCTTGGTTTCCGGGTGGTCAGGCTTGGTCTTTACCAGCGCCGCAAATCGTTTGATCCGCGCGGCTGGTTTCTCATCCGGTTCAATTTCGGCAAATGCAGCGGCAAGGTCAGGGTGCGGATGAACGCTCCATGCTTTTGTCAAAACGCGCGCGGCATAGCGCGGCTTTTTCTGCTCAATGTAGCCTCTAGCGGCCATAACGGCAGCCGGGATCAGATCAGGCGACAGACGGTTTGCTTCAATCGCCTCTTCTCGCGCTTCAATGTCTTTTCCATCTTCAAAAACATCACGCGCTTCTGACAGGGCCAGCACAGCGTCGCGCCGTTTGTGCACATCGCGGGGCAACTGCCCGTTTTTCAGCTTCATGCTCAGCGTTTTGCGCGCGCCAGCCCAGTCTTCTTTTTCAGCCTGCAGGCGCAACAGAATATCCCCGGTTTCCGCATGTTTAGGCTTAAGCGCAAATGCCTTTTCCGCCAACGTGAGGGCTGTTTCTGTATCCCCCTCATCCAGCTTTTGTTTCATGATCCCACGCACACCCACAAAACGTGTGGATTCATCCGCGACCAGCTTTTTGTATGTTTCTTCAGCTTTGTGACGGTCGCCTGCCAACTCAGCAGCTTGCGCCGTCAACAGGTTGGTAAGCGCGGGCTTGTTCAGATATTTGTCAGCTTTGGCGGCTTTCGCCATCGCGACTTTGCCTTCCCCGCTCGCAAGCGCCATCAGACCCTCGGATAGCGCATCAAAACCTTTGCGCTCGCGGTTGCGGTCAAAATACCTCGACAGCGCCGTTTCGTCGCCGTGCAGGAAGTGACCCACTGCAATCAGCAGCGACACGATTTTAAGCAACAGCCAAACCGCGATCATCAGGACAAAAACACTAAGCACCGACTGAAGTGGTCCAAAGCTGTATTCGGTGCCCATCACGGTCACCTGAATGCCCCCCTGGCTTTCCAAAAGATAGCCAGCGCCCCAGGCCAACGCCGCCACAACGGCGACAAAAACAACGATCTTAATCAGTGACCACAACATAATTTGGGTATCCTCAGTTCGCCGTCAGGCTTTGTGACAGGTCATTTATAGCCGATTCAGCACCGGCGCGGGCGCGTGCATCGGCCAGCCAATCAGCCATCGCGGATGCTACATCATCCGGAAGGGTGTCAATTTCGCCCAGCGCCTCTGACAGGCGTCCATTGCGCAGGTCCGCTTCGGCACGCGAAAGCACCGCGTCGGGGTTGGAACCCTCTTTGGGTTGCACCGATCGTGCACCCAATTGGCGCCTAAGGAAACCACCAACACCAGCACCCCCTTCGCCATCCAGACCTGCATCGCGCGCCGTGGTCAGCGCGACACGGGCAACGGCCGGAAAGCGTGCCTGCAAATTGCTAAGCGTGACGACACCATCGTCAGCAGGCGCGGTCAGAGGTTCAGGCAGGTCCGTCACACCTGCTGTTTCCAGATCGTTCAATGCATCAGAATAGGCGGATCCGCTGCTGATCGCCGCTGTAATCTGGCTGATGGCGGATTGCACAGCCGCTTCACGCGCGGCATCAGCTGTTGCCTGCTCCACACTTTGCGCGTTGGCCAGCAGGCTTTCAATTTCGCTGCGCTGTTGCTGCAGGGCGGTTTGCATCTTTTCCAATTCCGCACCATAGGCTTCGGCATTCTCATCTGTCGCCGGGGCGGGGGATGGACGATTTTCAAGTGTAGTCAGGCGCGCCTCAACTAAATCCAGTGTTTCCCCAATTTGCGCCAAATCGGTCTCAATCGGGCTGAGGTCAACTTCGGTGGCAGCAGCGGGCGTTGCAGGTTCAACAGCTTCAAGCGCCGCAATTTGATCGGCCTGCTTTTGCAGGGCGGCGCGTAGATCACCGCTGTCGCTTCGGAAGCCCAGCAAATTTGCCTCGGACGCCAGAAAACCAAGGGCGGCTGCGATCATGCCGCCAAGGACAAGCGGCCAGAAACCACTGGATTTTTTGGGAGGTTGTGGCGTTGTTACAGGAGCGGTTGTCTTGGGCAAGGGTTCGGGCTTTGACGACGTTGCCGCCGCTTCGGCGGGCTTCTCGAAAGCCGTGCTGCTGCTTGACGAAGCGACTGTTGGCCCCTTGTCATTGGTGGTCTCTGCCTTGACGGATTTGGCGTCAGTTTTTGCAGCTTGTGATGTGGTTGATTTTGCAACTGCTTTGTCAGTCGTCGCCTTTCCGTCTGTCTCAGGCGCAACTGTTGGGGCGGTCCCCTTCTTGGCATCTGATGTCTTTGCATCGGTTGTCTTGGATGTGCTCTTTGCCGCAGCGCTGGCTTTGGGCTCAGATGTCGATTTCGACGCTGCCGTTGATGCAGATGACTTTGGTGGCGTCGTTTTGGTTGATCCACTCTTTGGCGTTTGCGGATTTGTACTGTCTTCCGAGACTGGTTTTTTCGCTCGCGCCACTCTTACCACCTTTCCGATTCTGGCCGACTTGACCAGCTAGACTTTGCAACCTTACCCGGCATTCCAACCCAGCTTCAAGCCAAGCCGCCATTCAACAACAGTTTTTCCACGCAACGGCGCATTTCTTGGCCGGTCGGTGCATCTGCAATCAACATCCCTGCAACTGTTTTGTTCCCAAACGCCTTTGCCACTGCATCGCTCATCGCGACGATATGGATGTGCGAGGTATCGATGACCTGTGTTGCAAAATGTGAGGCAGTGCGCGGGGAAAACAAGGGAGCGATAACCGGGCGCCCCAAAGACAGCGCAGAATATGCTTCATCGCTCAGGGGCAACAGATGTTGCTCGTAAAGTGTCACTAAATCAACGGATACGCCTGTTTTTTCCAGCCGTCCCGCAATGTTGCCCCGCTGATGCCGCCCTGCGAGATGCACAAATCGTCCTTGGAGTTTGTCCTTGACCATCTGCTCGAACAGTTCATCCACCGTGGACGCCATTTTTATGACGTTCCAACCAGCTGCCAATGCCGATTGCGTGGTGGTTTCACCCACACAACAAGCCTGTTTGCCTGCGCCGACCCTCGCGAATTTGACACCCTGCCCGGAGGTAAAGATAACCCCGTCATATATTTCCAAATCTGGATCAACGCCGGTCCCGACGATTTCCAAAAGCGATGAAATCACAATTTGCGTCGATTTCAGGACGTGTTCATCCAAGCTTTCGACAAATCGATCCGCAAATTCCCGTGGACGTGTCAAAAGCAGGATCGGCTCTTTCATCTTTTTGTCTCGGCATTGTTTGACAGGTGTTCCAGTGTTACCTGCGGTGTCACACACCTGCAACGGAAAGCCCCATGGCGCATCATCAGATCATTCTTGGACTGGAAAGCAGTTGTGACGACACTGCAGCCGCAATTGTTCGGGTTGGACAAGGTGGGGCACAGATATTGTCATCGGTTGTTGCGGGACAGGCAGAATTGCACGCCGCATATGGTGGCGTGGTGCCAGAAATTGCGGCGCGCGCACATGCGGAAAAGCTGGATTTATGCGTTGAACATGCTCTAACACAGGCCAATATCACGCTTGGCCAGGTTGACGCGTTTTCCGTGACCGCGGGGCCGGGATTGATTGGTGGCGTTGTATCTGGGGTTATGCTCGCAAAGGGGCTTGCCGCCGCAACGGGCAAACCGATTTACGGGGTCAATCATCTGGCCGGCCATGCGCTGACCCCGCGTTTGACGGATGATGTGGCGTATCCCTATCTGATGTTGCTGGTTTCAGGGGGCCATTGCCAGTTCTTACTGGTGTCCGGACCGACCAGTTTCGAACGGCTTGGCGGCACAATTGACGATGCGCCCGGCGAAGCATTTGATAAAATTGCACGGCTGATCGCCCTGCCCCAACCTGGGGGGCCAGCAATTGAAAAGATCGCCAAGGCGGGGGATCCAAAGCGGTTTGCCTTTCCCCGCCCCCTTTTGGATCGGCCGGGCTGCGATATGTCGTTCTCTGGCCTCAAAACCGCCGTTTTGCGGGCCCGTGATGCTCTGATCGCGGATCAAACTGGCTTGACCCGTCAAGACCAGGCTGATCTGGCCGCTGGGTTTCAGGCGGCGGTGGTGGATGTAATGGCAGAAAAAAGCCGCCGTGCTTTTGGAGCTTATACAGTACAAGATCAGCGCAGTTTTTGTGTTGCCGGCGGTGTCGCAGCCAATCAGGCGATCCGGTCCGCGCTGGAGAGCGTCGCGGCGGAGTTTAACGCAAGATTTGTTGCACCGCCTCTTGCACTGTGCACAGACAATGCCGCGATGATTGCCTTTGCCGCTGCTGAACAAATGACCGTTCGACCACCGGATGACATGGGCCTTTCGGCCCGGCCCCGTTGGCCGCTGGATACCGCGAAACCCGCGATGCTGGGCAGTGGCAAGAAAGGCGCAAAGGCGTGAATGTTGCGGTTTTGGGGGCGGGTGCATTTGGCACCGCGCTGGCCATCACTTTGGCAGAAAAGCAGCCTGTGACACTCTGGGCGCGCGATCTGCGCGACATGGGTCTAGCCCGTGAAAACAAAAGCCGACTGCCCGGCTGCCCATTCCCCGATCCACTGAACGTAACGGCAGACATCACAATGGCCGCAACCGCCGATATCCTGCTGATCGCTGTCCCGATGCAAGAATTGCGAAAAACGCTTCGGTTCAATCAGATCCTTCGGAGCGCCGGGACGTTGGTGGCCTGTTGCAAAGGCAGGGAGCTTGAAACCGGGCTGGGCCCAATTGCTGTCATCACCCAAGAAGCACCTGACGCATCGGTTGCTCTTTTGACAGGGCCAAGCTTTGCCGCGGACATTGCACGGGGCCTACCGACCGCACTGACCCTGGCCTGTTCGAATGACGACCTAGGTAAAACCCTTCAAGAAACGCTGACGACAAGCAACCTGCGGC
>TARA_R110002110_G_scaffold165930_16_pt1 | contig 10417 bp, 6 predicted proteins | sample TARA_R110002110 | Tara Oceans TARA_R110002110 (sample SAMEA4397330) | marine metagenome | biome: Polar Biome; feature: [SRF] surface water layer (ENVO:00010504); material: water (ENVO:00002006), including particulate matter (ENVO:01000060) such as... | depth 5 m
TCGCCGGTGCCGGGTTGCGCCCAGTCGTCCGCTCCGAAGGACGGACCGAGATTACCGCCCATACCGGGGTTCATCCCGGGGTTCATCAGCGGCGGAGCTTCGAAACCCTGCGCGCCGAACCCGGGACCGGTAGGCGCGAAACCCGCGGCGAGGCCGCCGGCATTGATCTGCGGCGACAGCATGGCCTGCGTTTTTGCTGCTTTCGTTTCCTTCTCCAGATGGGAAAGGCGGCTTGTCATGCGCTCGATCATTGTCTGGAGCGACGACAGGGCTTCGCGGTCGCGGCTTTCGGTTGCGGTCAGGTTTTCGCTGACGCCGGCAATTGCGCGCTCGACGGTCTGCGCCGCCTCCACCGTCAGATGTTCGTTCTGTTCGAGGCGCTGCGCCATCTGTTCGAGCCGCGCGGCAAGGGCATCTGGAATTTCCGTGCGGCTCGATCTGTCGATATCTTCGAGCTTCTGCACGACGCTCGTGACGGTTGTCTCGAATGTCTTTGCGGTTTCATCGGTGCGCTGCTCGGCGTGTTCGACGCGCTCGGCCATGTGCTCAAGGCTTTTTTGCAGCCGCTCGATGGTTGTGCGCTGATTGTCGGCGTTCGATTTTTCCTCGATCGCTTTCAGCGCCGCCTCGACCGTCTGCGAGCCGAGCCCGTTAAAGCCCGTCTCCATCTTCTCCATGCGCGTCACAAGCTGCGTCAGCGCACCTTCGAGTGCATGCGCGCGCTTCCTGGCGTCCTCGCGTTCGGTGTCTTCTTCCGCCGTCTCAATGCGATGCGAGAGCGACGCAAGTGTCTGACGGATTTCGCCAAGCGTGTCTTCCGTTCGCCGCTCGGAGGTTTCCAGATGGTCCACCACGGCGTTGACGGCCTTCTCGAGTGTCTGAATGGTGCGTGTATCTTCCCCGCGCATGCCGCCGCCACGGCCGCGTTCGGCGCGCTCCATGCGCTCACCGAGCTGCTGTAGCTTTCGCTCAAGAGGATCGATCATCCGTGCGTCCGAATATCTCTCGTCCATGTCGTGCTCCGGCTGGTCGATGCGCGCCGCAAGCTGTCCGACCGTGGTTTCAAGCTTGCGCGTCATTTCCGCGGTGCGGCGTTCGCTGCTGTCCACGCGCTGCACAAGTTCCCGCACCGCTTCCGCGACCGGGTCGAGCCCGGCCCTGGACTCGGGGATGGCGGGTTGAGGCGCGATCTGCCGGGGGTCGGCATGGTGCGATTGCGATGCCATCGGTGCGGCCTCCTGCTGGCCTACTTCGTCGGTGCCTGTATCCATGATGATCTGGTTCAACCACGCGCCGAGCGTCACGCCCGCCCGCCTCGCGGCCTGCTTGGCCGCCTCGCGCGCCTCGGGCTCAATACCCTTGACGCTCCATGGAACCCCCGATCGCATCCGAATCACTATGTCCGTTTACCCTTCGAGGCAGTATAGACCGCGCTATATGGTATTTTTCAACGCGGCCACCCCAAAATCTGGCTGGGAACGCCTTTATTCCCGCCCGCACGCATGTCAGCGGCGCGACGTACGGTTTCAGCACGACCAATAGATCGGCAAGTTCGGTAAATACCGCGTTAATCCGGGCGGATAAGTCCGCATTCAGGCGAGGTTTTTTTGAAGATCCGTCATGACCGGCCGGCCGCTCCCTCAGGGCCCCGAGAAGACCTGAACCGCAATGATGCGGTTGCCGTCCCGTGCGATTCCGATGCCGCTTCGTGTGAGATCCGGCGATTGCATATTCTTGCGGTGAATCGGGCTCCGCGCCCATTTGTCGGCCATCGTCCGGGCGAGGGCCGCGTCGCTCATTGCCGCATAGCTCTGTCCGTCCACCACCTGGATATTTTCGGCCACTCTTCCGGTGAAGTCCGGGTTCACCGCGAGCACACGCTCGCGCGGGCCCTGGCCGTCGGGATTGTAGTGGCCGAAATAACCACGCAGCACCATATCGGCGGCCTGGACGGCGGCGGCCCGCTGTAGATTGCCATCGGGCGCAAGCGCGGCCACACCTTTGCCGGCCCTGAACGTATTCACGGCTTTCAGCACGGCCCGGCTGAGCGGGCTTTCTCCCTCGGCGGCGGCGCTCGCTTCGGCGGGCAGGCTTGCCGTCCTCACCTCCTGCAACTTTGGCAGCTTGTTGCCGGTCCCGCCGGTGCTGGCGCAGGCGGCCAATCCCGCAGCCGTAAACACCAGGATGGCGATCATGATGATGTGGCGCATGGTGCCCTCGATTCATTTTTCCAGTGGCGTACTAGACCACTGCCGCGCGTTCCGGCAAAGCGTCGGGAATCGTACCCATTGACGCTTACGTTAACGTCAACTAGAGTCCGGTCCACTTTCAAAAAATGGCGGAAAACAGCCAAAAATATAGAGCTTCATCCTCACCGGCGAGATCTTTCGGTTTGGCCTTCGGGCCCGAGAGACCAGTGAACCGATGAGCTTGCATATAGGGAGAAAACCTATGGATAGGCAGCTTCATACCGACAACGATGCTCCGCCCCCGCGTGACGGGCACGATGCCCTGGAGCCCCGGAGCGTGACCTTTTCGATCACCGAACTCGCCGAGGAGTTTGGCCTCACCACCCGCGCCATCCGCTTCTACGAAGACAAGGGCCTCCTGTCGCCTGAGCGGCGCGGTCAGGTCCGCATCTATCATCCGCGAGACCGGGCCCGTCTTATCCTCATCGTACGCGGCAAGAATGTCGGCCTCGCGCTCGCGGAGATCAAGGAAATCCTGAGCCTCTACGATCTTCGCGACGGTTGTGAGACGCAAAACCAGGTGGCGGTCGACAAGTTCCGCAAGCGTATTTCACTTCTGCGCGAACAGCGCCGCGAAATCGACCTCCAGATCAGCGCGCTGGACGAAAGCTGCGCCCGTCTCGAGGCGTATATCGCCGGTCAGGCCGAAGCGACGGGCGAGGTTGAGACGCCGTCACAACCTGTCCCGAAAGCGGCTTCCAAAGCAGCCCGGAAAGCCACAAAGACGAGGAAGGCCGAAACGGCTATCGTCTGAGGCTCAGTGTACGCCTGCAACCCGCGCGCGCACGAACCGGCCGGAGGAAACCGATGCCAAGCTACAAAGCACCGCTGCGTGAATACCGCTTTTTGTTGAACGAGCTTCTCGACTTTTCGCAATACGCGAACCTGCCCGGCTTTCAGGATGCGCCCGCCGATCTCGTCGTCGCCATTCTCGAAGAAGCGGCGAAGCTGACCGAGGAAGTACTGCAGCCCCTGAACCAGGTCGGCGATCGCGAAGGTTGCAAGCTTGAAAACGGTGTCGTGACAACACCGACGGGTTTCAAGGACGCCTACAAGCTGCTCGTCGATGGCGGCTGGCCCGCGCTTGTCGCCGATACGGCCTATGGCGGACAGGGCCTGCCCAATGCGCTCGGCGTTATCTTCAATGAGATGGTCTCCTCCGCCAACATGGCATTTGGCATGTATCCGGGCTTGAGCCACGGTGCCTATTCCGCCCTCTCGCAGCACGGAACGGACGAACAGAAGAAGAAATACCTGCCCCGCCTCGTGACCGGCGAGTGGACCGGCACCATGAACCTTACCGAGCCCCATTGCGGCACTGACCTCGGCCTGCTTCGCACGAAAGCCGTGCCGGTGGGAGACGGTTCCTACAAGATCAGTGGACAGAAGATTTTCATCTCGGCGGGTGAACACGACCTCGCCGAAAATATCCTCCATCTTGTCCTCGCCCGCATCGAAGGTGCACCCGCCGGCGTGAAGGGCATCTCGCTCTTTCTCGTGCCAAAATTCATGGTCAATGACGACGGCTCGCTTGGAAACCGCAATGGCGTCTCCTGCGGTTCGCTCGAAGAGAAGATGGGCATCCACGGCAATGCCACCTGTGTCCTCAATTATGACGACGCCGTCGGCTGGCTTGTGGGCGAGGCGCACAAAGGTCTGCGTGCCATGTTCACGATGATGAACGAGGCGCGGCTCGGCGTCGGTCTGCAAGGGCTCTCGCAGTCCGAAGTCGCCTATCAGAACGCCGCCACCTATGCGCTTGAGCGTCTTCAGGGCCGCGCGCTCACCGGCCCCAAGGAAAAAGACAAGCCGGCCGATCCGCTGATCGTCCATCCCGACATCCGCCGCATGTTGCTCGACATCAAATCCTTCAATGAGGGCGCCCGCGCGCTTCTTGTCTGGACCGCGCTTCAGGGCGATCTTTCTCATCGTTCGGACGACGAGAAGACCCGCGAATTCAGCGACGACATGATGGCGCTGCTGACCCCCGTCGTGAAAGGCTATTTCACCGATCGCGGCTTCATCAACACTGTCGATGCGCAGCAGGTTTATGGCGGCCACGGCTATATCGGCGAATGGGGCATGGAACAGTTCGTTCGGGACGCCCGCATCGCCATGATCTATGAGGGGGCGAACGGCGTGCAGGCGCTCGATCTCGTCGGCCGAAAGCTCGCACATAATGGAGGCCGCGCCGTCTTTGCCTTCTTCAGGGCCGTCGACGATTTCATCGCGGCAAACGGCAATGACGACAAGCTGAAATCTTTCGTGGAGCCGCTTGGCCGGGCCCGCCAGGACCTTGAGACTGCGACTATGTGGTTCATGGAAAACGCCCTCGATAACCCGGACAATGCCGGTGCCGGTTCCACGCCCTACATGCACCTCTTCGGCATCGCGGGCATCGCCTTCATGTGGGCCATGATGGCAAAGGTGGCAAACGAGAAGCTTGCCACGTCGAACGATGGAGACAAACCTTTCTACGAAGCCAAGATCAAGACCGGCCGCTACTACATGGAACATGTGGTGCCGGAAACGGCAATGCATCTCGCACGCATCCGCCACGGTTCCGCGCCGCTCATGGCGATGGCCGCAAACGAGTTCCAGCAATAAAACACGACAGGGAGAGAGAGTGAATGAGCCTGAATGCCGGTTACAAATCGCCTTGGCTGAATGAAGAGCTGGAAATCCTCCAGGACGCCGTCCGCAAGTTCTACGAGCGCGAATTCCAGCCCCATAGCGAGCGTTGGGATGAACAGGGCCACGTCGATCGCGAAGCGTGGAACAAGGCGGGCGAAGCCGGCATTCTCTGCGCCTCGATCAAGGAGGAATATGGTGGCGGCGGCGGTAGTTTCGCTCATGAAATGGTGATCGCCGAAGAGCAAAGCCGGGCCGGCATTTCCGGCTTCGGCAATTCCGTTCATTCCGGCATCGTCGCCCACTACATCCAGTCCTACGGCACCGAGGATCAAAAAAGGAAATGGCTGCCGAAAATGGCGACCGGCGAAATCGTCGGCGCCATCGCCATGACGGAGCCCGGCACGGGCTCGGACCTGCAAGCCGTCCGTACGACCGCGAAAAAGGCCGGTAACCAGTATGTCGTGAACGGCCAGAAGACCTTCATCACGAATGGCCAGCAGGCAGACCTCATATGCGTCGTCGCCAAGACCGACTCTTCGGCCGGCGCCAAAGGGACCTCGCTCATCATGGTCGAGGCGGACGAGGCGGACGGCTTTCGCCGCGGCCGCAACCTGAAGAAGCTCGGCATGAAGGCGCAGGACACCTCCGAGCTTTTCTTCGACGAGGTGAAGGTGCCGGCCTCGAACCTCCTTGGCACGGAAGAGGGCAAGGGTTTCATCCAGCTCATGCAGCAATTGCCGCAGGAGCGCCTCATCATTTCCGTGCAGGCCTGTGTCGCAATGGAAATGGCTCTAAAATATACAACCGATTATGTGAAGGAGCGCACGGCCTTCGGCCAGCGCATCCTCGATTTCCAGAACACCCAGTTCAAGCTTGCCGAGTGCAAAACGGAAGCGACCATCGCGCGCGTCTTTGTTGACGATTGTGCGGTGAAGCTGCTCGACGGCAAGCTCGATGCCACCACGGCCGCAATGGCCAAGTGGTGGACCACGCAAAAGCAGAATGAGATCGTCGATACTTGTCTGCAGTTCTTCGGCGGCTTCGGCTACATGATGGAATATCCCATCGCAAAGCTCTACGCCGATTCCCGTGTGCAGAAGATATATGGCGGCACCAACGAAATCATGAAGATGCTGATTGCCCGCACACTCTGACATGCGCCATCGGCTTGCGAAAACAAGAACCCAGTTCCCCAGGGAGACGTCCAATGACCGACTGTTTTGTCTATGACACCGTCCGCACGCCCCGCGGCAAGGGCAAGAAGGACGGTTCGCTCCACGAAGTGACCGCGCTCGAGCTTTCGACGCAGACACTGAAGGCGATCCGCGACCGCAACGGTCTCGACACATCGAAGGTTGACGATGTCGTTCTCGGCTGTGTCGATCCGGTTGGCGAGCAGGGCGGCGACATCGCCCGCATTGCCGTGCTGAACGCCGACTATGCGGAGACGACGGCAGGCGTGCAGATCAACCGCTTCTGTGCGTCGGGCCTTGAAGCCACCAACATGGCGGCGGCGAAGGTCATGTCCGGTGAGGCCGATATGGCGATCGGCGGCGGCGTCGAGTCGATGTCGCGCGTCGGTATGGGCGCATCGGGCGGCGCGTGGTCAACCGATCCGGGCATTGCCTTCAAGTCATATTTCACGCCACAGGGCATCGGCGCCGATCTCATCTGCACGAAATACGGCTTTTCCCGCGCCGATGTGGACGCCTATGCCGTCGAAAGCCAGAAGCGCGCGAAAACCGCATGGGACAAGGGCTACTTCAAGAACTCCGTCATCCCGGTGAAGGACATTAACGGCCTCACCATCCTCGATCATGACGAACATATGCGGCCCGATGCGACCATGCAGTCTCTCGGCGCATTGCAACCCTCCTTTGCCGCGCTCGGTGAATTCGCCTTCGACGGCGTCGCGCTCGCGCGCTATCCGGAGATTGAGGAAATCACGCACGTTCATCACGCAGGCAATTCGTCGGGCATCGTGGATGGTGCCTCTGCCGTTCTCGTCGGCAACGAGGCGACGGGCAAGGCGATGGGCCTGAAGCCCCGCGCCCGCATCCGCGCGATGGCCTCCATCGGTTCGGAGCCTTGCATCATGCTGACGGGTCCAGCCGACGTCTCCCGCAAGGTGCTCGCCAAGGCGGGCATGAAGCCGGAAGACATCGACCTCTATGAGTTGAACGAAGCTTTTGCCGCCGTTGTGCTCCGCATGATGCAGGCGCTCGACATTTCGCACGACAAGATGAACGTCAATGGCGGCGCCATTGCGATGGGCCATCCGCTTGGTGCAACCGGCGGCATGATCCTCGGCACCGTGCTGGACGAGCTTGAACGCCGCGACCTGAACACCGCGCTCATCACGCTCTGCGTCGGCGCGGGCATGGGCACGGCCACTATCATCGAACGCGTGTGAGGCTCCTTATGACCACTTATGAAAACTTCAAATTCGACGTCGATGCCGACGGCATCGCCCTTGTCACCTGGGACATGCCGAACCGTTCGATGAACGTGCTGTCACAGGGGTCGATGGGCGACATGGCGGCGATCATCGAGAAGATCGTCTCCGACGATACGATCAAGGGCGCCGTCCTTACCTCCGGCAAGGACGCCTTCTGTGCCGGTGCCGACCTCTCCATGATGGGCGGCCAGGCTGGCGGCCAATCCAGTGGAAAAGAGGACGAGGGCTCAAAGGAAGATCGCGTCAAGGCGATGTATGAGGGCAACCTCAAATTCAACATGCTGCTGCGCCGCCTGGAAACATGCGGCAAGCCCGTTGCCGCCGCGATCAACGGCACGGCGCTTGGCGGTGGTCTCGAAGTCACGCTCGCCTGCCATTACCGCGTCGCCAGCGACAATCCGAAAACGCAGATCGGCCTTCCCGAGGCGAAGGTCGGTCTCCTGCCCGGTGGCGGCGGTACGCAGCGCCTGCCCCGTCTCATCGGAGCGCAGGCGGCGCTGCCGCTGATCCTTCAGGGCACCTCGCTCTCGCCGGAAAAGGCGCTGAAGGCCGGCATTATCCACAAGGTCGTTCCCGCCGGCGAACTCGTTGCGGCTGCCAAGGCCTGGCTCAAGGAAGGTCTCTCTCAGGAGAAGATCAAGCTCGGCAAGAAAGGCCCCGAGGTTTATCCCATCGCCGTGCAGCCCTGGGACGCACAAGGCTACAAGGTGCCGGGCGGCGATCCGAACTCGAAGGGTGGCACCCAGGTTTTCACCATCGGTAATGCCACGCTCCACAAGCAGACGCATGGCAATTTCCCGGCGCAACAATTCATCATGTCTTGCGTCTATGAAGGCTTGCAGGTGCCGATCGAGGCTGGGCTCCGCATCGAGGCCCGCTATTTCACGAAGCTGCTGATGGATCCCCGCTCAAAGGCCATGATCCGGTCGCTTTTCCTTTCGATGCAGGAATTGGCCAAGGGTGCGCGCCGCCCATTGGGCGTTCCCGCTTTCACCGTGAAGAAGCTCGGTATTCTCGGTGCCGGCATGATGGGGGCCGGCATCGCCTATGTGTCGGCGCAAGCCGGCATTGAGGTTGTCCTTCTCGACACCGACCGGGCGAATGCCGAAAAGGGCAGGGCTTACTCTGAAAAGCTCCTGAAGAAGGCGCTCGAGCGCGGCAAGACCACTGAGGAAAAAGCGGCAAAGCTTCTCGGCCTCATCACGCCCACCACGAATTACGACGATCTCAAGGGCGCCGATCTCGTCATCGAGGCGGTCTTTGAAAGCCGCGACATCAAGGCGGAGGTGACGAGACAGGCCGAGCCGATGCTCGCCGATGGCGGCATCTACGGCTCCAACACCTCGACGCTGCCGATCACCGGCCTCGCCGAGGCGTCCGCAAAGCCCGACAACTTCATCGGCATCCATTTCTTCTCGCCCGTCGACAAGATGCAGCTCGTCGAAATCATCATGGGCCAGAAGACGAGCGACGAGACGCTCGCCAAGGCGATGGATTATGTGAAGCAGATCCGCAAGACGCCTATCGTCGTCAATGACAGCCGCGGCTTCTACACCTCGCGCTGCTTCGGCACCTATGTCGGTGAAGGCATTGCGATGCTGAGCGAGGGCGTGCCGCCCGCCATGATCGAGAATGTCGGCAGGATGACCGGCATGCCGATGGCGCCCCTGGCATTGAACGATGAGGTTGCGCTCGACCTCGCCTGGAAGGTCCGCCAGCAGACGAAGAAAGACCTTGGTGACAAATATGTCGCCTCTCCGGCCGACGGCCTCATTGAGAAAATGGTGATGGAGCTTGGCCGCGTCGGCAAGAAGGCAGGCAAAGGCTTTTACGATTATCCTTCAGACGGCAAGAAGAAGCTCTGGCCCGGCCTCGCCGATCTTGTCGGTAAAGCGCAAGACCCCGACGACCTGGACGTGCAGGAACTGAAAAACCGCTTCCTCTACATTCAGGCGCTGGAAGCCGCGCGCTGCTTCGAGGAAGGCGTAGTGACGGACGTTCGCGACGCCGATATCGGCGCAATACTTGGCTGGGGCTTCGCGCCCTGGTCTGGCGGTCCGCTCTCGCTGATCGACATGGTCGGCACCAGGACCTTCGTCGAAACCTGCGACACCCTCGCGCAGAAATACGGGCCCCGATTCTCGCCCAACAAGCTGCTGCGCGACATGGCCTCGAAAGGCGACACATTCTACGGCCGCTTCGCCCCCAACAAGGAGAAGGCGGCCGCCTGATCCACATCTTTTCCGTTAAATGCAGAAAGGCCCCGCTCGTGAAGAGCGGGGCCTTTCCTTGTTCTCGGATTTGCCAGAGATGTCAGAAGGCGTAGGAAACGCTCATCGAAATGAAGTCGCGGTCCTGCATATAGTTCTGAAATTTGTTGCCGAACGAGTTCGTATAGCTGAGCTTGGCTTGCCAGTCGCTCCGAAGGCTGGCATTGACGCCCACCGTTACTGTTTTCCGGTCCTCCATGAAGCCCGGTCCAATGGGGCCGGCGGACGTACCACCCAGCCCGTGCTGCCACTGAATGGTTGGCGACAGCGTCCAGGGCGTGCCGAAGGCATTGTTGTAATCCGAGACCGCGATAAACCGGTAGCCATAAGAGAAGGTATCGGCATGTACCAGCGGCTGCGCCGGTTTATAAAGTGCCCCCTGTACCGCGGCATTTGGATGCGTGATTTCCGATCCGCGTCCGCCGCTCAGCACGGATTTTCGTGCGTCGCTGATATTCGGCAGATATTGAAAGCCGACATTGGAGATGAAAGTCACCAGATCGGAATTCAGAAACGCCGACACGACAGTCGACGGGTTGAGGATTGTGATGGTCGAAAGCTGGCCCGTGATCACGTCTTCGCGGAAGTAGCCTTGCGGAAACGAACCTGGCGTCTGGTCATATGGAACTGCTGAGACCGGCGCGCCACTTGCATTTTCCACCCAGTGAGCGCCGAGAATTTCACCGGACGAAATCTGGAACGGTGTATTCCACGAATAGAGCACTTCACCCGCAACCGCCGTACCGGCGATGTCGGTGGCGAAACTGGTGCCGACATATTCGATATTTTCAGGATAGACCGCCCGG
>TARA_R110002110_G_scaffold194517_10_pt1 | contig 10417 bp, 8 predicted proteins | sample TARA_R110002110 | Tara Oceans TARA_R110002110 (sample SAMEA4397330) | marine metagenome | biome: Polar Biome; feature: [SRF] surface water layer (ENVO:00010504); material: water (ENVO:00002006), including particulate matter (ENVO:01000060) such as... | depth 5 m
GGCTTGCAACTCCACAGGAATGGCCGGACCGCTGATCGCGTGACCATACTCGCCCATCATGATCATCTGGTTCTGCGGATGCAGGATGGCGGCAATATCCATGAATCCAGCAATGCCTGCTGAAGCATGGCTATATTGAACATGGTACCAGTCGAAAAGATTGTCGACGGCGATTTTCCAATTGCAGTCGATCACATTCTTTTGGATGCCATCGACGAACTCCACCTCGCCATTGGCAACCAACAAACCGAGCCCGACCCGCCCCACATCGCCCAGATAATCATGCAGCGATGGTGCGTCGGCATCAAGCGTCGCAAAATAGAAGCCGTGAAAATTGTCTACCTGCGCCGCCTTGGCCAGACCCAGAGCGGATTTGTCAAAATCTTTCCGGTAGTAAGGTGTCATGCCGGGTACACCGATGAGATCGCCGTTCAGGTCGTAATTCCATCCGTGATAGGAACATACGAATGACTTGGCATTTCCCTGTTCGGCGCGACAAAGCGCGTTGCCCCGGTGGCGGCAGGTATTGAGCAGAACCTGTATCTCGCCCTGCTTGTCGCGAACGACGATGACCTGATCTTCGCCGATGTAATTGATGAAATAATCGCCGACTTCCGGAATTTGACTTTCGTGGCACATGAAGTTCCATGCCCGCGCGAAAATGTTCTTCATTTCCAGATCGTAGATTTCTTGATCTGCGAAAATACGGCGATCAAGCAGTCCGCTCTCGCCATCGAAACACGATTCAAGAGCCTCTTTGCTGCTGGCGCGAACGCTTTCGTCCTGAATATCCATTGATTTCAGTCCTCCACCCATATCCCGCCCGTTTGCGGGCCGACGCTTTTCTCTGCATCTCTGGGAAAAGCTTATGAGGGGAGAACGATGGCAGCCAGATCAGGCCGTACCAAAAAATTGACAGATCGTCCGAGACGCGTGGAACTGAGGCAATGACCGAAATAGCTTTTTGAGCAATTGCCAGCTTTGGCATTTTCGCGCTGAAGTGACCGCGACACTTGATGAATCACCGCAACTGGCTCAGGCCCTCAATATTGGCGGCACGCCAAGCTATGTCATGGGACGGGATATGCTCTCTGGCGCCATCGGCATTGAAGCGCTCAAGGAGCGTATCGCTCTGCTACGATAGGCCGGCACCTTTTTCAGGCATCGCCAAATTTACAAAATCTTGATGTCACGTGATCCAAGCTTGCAAGCACGTTCATTCTTAAGACGGACTCCACCTAAATCTGGAGGAGTTTAAAGGACTCAGGTCAAGCCGGCGTCATTGCAACCTTATCTAATGAGCACAATAACTTCCGGATTAGTTCATGCTCCAATCCGCAAGACAATCTTACCGCGCGGGTGCGGACGCGTTCCTTCGAGCATTTCATGAGCGGATCGCGCTGCAGCAAGTGGCAGAACAGTACCAACCTGAATAACGAGCTCACCCGTTTCGATGATGTTGGCGATAGTGGTGAGCCGCTCGGTTGTGACATCAACGAGAAAAAAATGTGCATCAATACCGAGCGCTGCAGCTTTATCCTGATCGGGTTGCGACACAGCAGAAATTAATCTTCCACCAGCTTTCAACACCGCAAAGGATCTGGTCTGCGTGTCACCACCAACAAGGTCAATCACGGCATCAACAGTTCCCGTGACATCCTCAAATTTTTCGCTCAGATAATCAATGACGCGGTCAGCCCCTAAGCTCTTTACGAAGTTGATGTCCTTGGTGCCGGTAGTTACGAAAACACGCAGACCCATGCGGCGCGCGAGCTGTACTGCATAGGCCCCGACGTTACCGGCGGCTCCATGAATGAGAACGGTCTGGCCGCGTGTGAGTTTTGCTTCTCCGACCAATGCCTGCCAGGCCGTGACAGCAACGACAGGCACGCAGGCGGCATCAATATCGCTGAGGCGGGATGGCCGCAAAGCAATCATTTTAGCAGATGCAACTGCATACTCCGCGTATGCGCCGGTGAAGTTTGAATTTGTGACGCCAAACACTTCCTGACCGATCTTGAAGCCTGTCACGCCTGCTCCAATGGCGACAATCACGCCCGACAAGTCAGATCCAGGTGTAAGTGGCAGAGGTTGGGGTAATGCGCTTTTGCCTGATCTGACCCACGCATCCCACGGGCCGACGCCAGCAGCGCTAACTTTGATGAGGACTTCGCCAAAGCCTGCTTCGGGGCGCGGCGTATCCTCAAGCAATAACTCACTCGTTCCACCGAATTGATACACGCGAATAGCCTTCATACTGTGATGTGAATGTGAAGGTGCACTATCTGAGATGTGAGTATTAGTGTTCATGATTTTTTCCTTTTCGGGTTGGTTGTGGCGACTGTTAATGGGCGCCACCCGCTTCGATGTGTGCCGGTTTTCTGAGGAGCAGGCTCGCTACCAAGGCGACGATGAGGCCTGCGCCCAATAGATAGAACGTGTCGCTGAATGCCATGATGTAGGCTTGCTGGCGCACGATGCGGGAGATCGCGACAATGGCTTCATGCCGTGCACTAGCAGGGTCGCTCATGCCATGCGCCATCATGTAATTGGTGAGGGCCGCAATCTTGTGCTGCAGCGCGCCGCTGAATATCGAAAGTGAATTCGTGAGCACATTGGAATGAAACTGTTCACGTCGTGTGAGGAAAGTTTGCAGAACGGCAATACCGACTGCACCCCCCAGATTGCGCGTCATATTGAAGAGAGAAGATGCTGAGCCCGCATTTTTGGTTTCTATTCCCGCAACAGCGACTGCGGAGAGAGGCGCAAAGACAAGAGCCTGCCCGATGGCGCGCACGATATTGGGCAACCAGAGTTGATCTGCCGCATAGTCGGCCGTCATCGAAATATTCATGAAATTGCTACCGGCAAAGAGCGCAAAGCCGATACCAATGATGATGCGAGGGTCAAACCTCTGCATCAGACGCGGCACAAACGGAATAAGCAGTAGCTGCGGCAGACCAGTCCACGCCAGAACAAAGCCGATCTGTTCGGCGTTGTAGCCCTGTATGCGCGCCAGATAGACAGGCAAGATGAACACCGAGCCGTAAAGCGCAACACCCAGCATGAAATTTGCGATGATGCCGAAGCCAAAATTACGGCGAGCGAGCAGACGCAAATTGAGCAACGGATTAGCGCTCCTGAGTTCAATCCACAAAAACAGTGAAAGTGCGACCACGGCAACGACGGTGAGGCGCACGATGAAGGGAGAGCTGAACCAGTCGTCCTTGTTGCCTTCTTCGAGCAATGTCTGGAGAGCACCAAGGCCGATTGCCATAGTAGCTATGCCAGCCCAGTCACCCTTGCGCAGCAACTCAAGGCGCATAGGAGAGGGATCGAGCGAGAACCACAGCATGCCGATCATGATCGCGCCGGGCACGAGGTTGACGTAGAAAATATACTGCCAGCCCCAGTTCTCGGTGAAGTAACCGCCGATGGTGGGGCCAATAGCAGGCGCGAAGGTTGCCGAGAGCGCGAAAAGAGCGAGACCGATTGGTTGTTTGGCTTTCGGCAGAAGCGTGATGATGATGGTGAAAGCCATCGGGATCAACACACCACCTGTGAAGCCTTGAATAGCGCGCAGAACAATCATCTGACCAAGGTTCTGGGCGAAAGCACAAGCGATAGAGAAGATCAAAAACAAAATGGCGTTGACGATCAGGTAGCGACGCAGCGAGAAGACCTGCGCAAGCCAGCCCGTAAGCGGGATGACGATGATTTCGGCAATGAGGTATGACGTTGAAATCCAACCACCGTCATCAATTCCCGCGCCGATAGCGCCCTGAATATCGGCAAGTGAAGCGTTGACGATCTGGATATTGAGCACCGCCATGAAAGCGCCAAGCGTTGCGCCGACCACGGCAAGCCAGACGCGAGCCGTTGTTTCCTGATGGGCCGGCGCTGGCTCGGCAGGAGCGGTGGCAGGGACTTGAGCGACGGGGTTCGTCATGGCAACGGCTCCTCTGTTTGTGTGGCTAGAGAATGACCTCAGCAGACCACGGTGATAATCCGAGAAAGAATGGATGGATTATTTGCTGTCGCTTGATAGTGCGGGCGTCAGCCGTTGTCCGATGTGGCGGCGCTCGTTACCGCGCGTGCCGGGGCATGGTCTTTGGTGTCGATGGTGGGTTCCACTGACATGCCGGGACGCAGCAAGCCCGCCAGGGAGCGCGCATCTGCACCTTCATCGATGATGATTTTTACGGGTACGCGCTGGACGATCTTTGTGAAGTTTCCCGTGGCGTTGTCCGGCGGCAGAAGGGCAAATTCGAGACCACTCGCAGGTGAAACACTATCAACATGACCTTTAAGCTCGATGTCGGGATAGCCATCGATACGGATGTCGGCAGGTTGCCCGCTGCGAATATGAGTGAGCTGCGTTTCTTTAAAATTGGCCACGACATAAACTGAATGGAGAGGCACCACGGCCATTAGTTGCGTGCCTGCCTGCACAAAAGCACCAACGCGGAGCGCACGAGCGCCAACAGTGCCGTCAACGGGAGCGAGGATGTTCGTGTAGGAAAGATTGAGCTCAGCTTGTTGGGCCAGTGCTTCGGCGTGATTGAGTTCGGCTTTGGCTTTGGCCATGTCGCTCATCAACACGTCAACGGTCTTGCGCGATGCGGCAAGCCCTGCCGTATCGCGTTGCACTTGGGCTGTCTTTTCTTGTAATGCCGCCTCGGTTTGCTGCGCACGCTGAGCTGCCCCAAAACCTGTCTTCATCAGGTGGAGATAGCGAGCGTAATCGACCTTAGCGAATTTGAGACTTGCCTCGCTTGAGACAACAGTCGCCTCGCTCTGAGCAATCACGGATTGCTGGAGGACCAGGCGCGCATCAAGGTTATCCACATTGGCCGTGGTACCCGCAACATTGGCTCGAGCGGCTGACAAGGCTGAACGAAAATCCCGGTCGTCAATGCGGGCAAGAACATCACCCGCTTTGACCGGCTGGTTGTCGTCGGCAAGCACCTGAGAGACATAGCCAGATACTTTGGGGGCGACGGTTGTGTAATCGGCTTTGATATAGGCGTCGTCCGTTGCTTCCAGATAGCGGCCAACCGTCAGGTAATTGTAACCGGCGTGACCAAGAAAGGCCGTTCCCGCCAAGAGCACCAGAGCGAGCGCCCCACGCTTGAGAGACGAGCGGCGTGAGGCGGATTTCGCGGGTTGGGGCGCAGCAGATTCACTGCTGACCGGCGCGGCATTCTCAAATTGATCCTTGGGCTGCATCTCGACCATAGTGTCCTCCTGAAGCTGTTGGAAATGGCCGGCGACCTATCTCCGTTGCGATGATCCAAAGATGCGGCTTAAACTCCCGATTGATAATTCTGGAAAAACAGGAAGGATTATCCCCTCAGGGTGGATAATAACGGGTGTTCGATGGATAGATTGACCAGCCTTACCGTGTTTGGCCGCGTCGTGGATTCCGGCGGGTTTTCCGCTGCCGCACGGCACCTCAACATGTCTGTGACCATGGTCAGCAATCATGTGCAGGCGCTTGAAGACAGGCTCGGCGCGCGCCTTCTGAACCGGACCACGCGCAAAGTAAGCCTGACCGAAATTGGTCAAATCTATTACGAGCGATCAACCCAGATTCTGGCTGACCTCGACGCGGCAGACCGCATTGTTGGATCACTCCATGCGACACCACGGGGCAAGCTACGCATTTATACGAGCACGCATATCGTCCGGTTTCTGACGCCTGTCGTCGATGAGTTCATCAGCCTCTATCCGGCGGTTTCGATCGAGCTCACAATCGGCGAACGCTCCGTAGACTTGATTGAGGATGGGTTTGATCTCGCAATCAGAACCACGCCGCCGCCAGATTCAAGCCTGGTGGTACGACGCCTGACGCCTTGGCGTCATATCCTATGCTGCTCTCCATCTTATCTGGCCTCACATCCAAAACCGAAAGCTCTTGATGACCTCAAACATCACAATTGCCTTCGCTATGCTTTGTATCCCTACGGAGACGAATGGCACTTTGAGGGCGACGCAGAAAAACATGAAGCCGTGCGTGTGTCCGGCAATGTTGTGACCAATAGCGCAGAGACGTTACGCTTGCTGACGTTGAACGGTAACGGCCTTTTCCTTGCGCCGAGTTTTGTTATCGCCGACGATGTCGCATCAGGCGAGTTGGTTACATTGTTACCAGAGCATCGTCCCGTGGAATTCGCAATCAATGCGATCTATCCGCATCGTCATCATCTCTCAACCAAAGTCCGCAGTTTTATAGATCTCATTGCAGAGAGATTTGTCCAGCATCGCAAATGGATGACAGGGGAACACGAATAAATTTGGTCGAATAACAAGAAAAGTAAATTGGATGCGTGAGGCAGTCCTTCCATGAAGGAGCAATACGAATACTCTCATAGCTCAAAGAGACTGCCGCGCTGACTTGCTCCCGATTTTGGAGCCTGACCTGAGCCCCGACATTCATCCAGTTGGAAGTAGAGTCCTTTGAACATTTGGACCTGATTGGCTCAGTGATGCAACGGGACGGGGCGTAGAGCCCCCAAATCGCTCAGGCGCTCCGCATCCCGAAGCTCTCGATGAACGCATTCTGGGTGGGCTTACCCAGTGCAATGTAGTGCCATTCGATATGGGCCTCCTGCGACCACCTGAATAGCCCCTAGATTTGTAGACACCTTGCCTCCTTAAAATGAGGACAAGGAGATCAAGATGGGCCACCCGCGATTGACAGAAGATTTCAAGATTGATGCGATCAGGCAGATCACCGAACGGGCTATTCCGTTTGTGATGTTTCGCAGCGATTGGGCGTCAGCACACATTCACCTTATGCGTGGTAAAGAAGTATTCCGCGTCCCCCGTTTGGTAGCGCAGAGGACAACCAGTCGGCGGAGATCAGGCGCTTCCTTCAAAACGGTGGACTTCAAGTATTAGTGTGATGCCGCCACGCAATCGGCACGCGCTGCGTTGTCCGCTGCGCGATGCAGGCAAAGGCGTCGATAGGTTTCATGGCCGGCGTATAATCGCTCAGATACATATCCGTGGACAGGATCGATGAGCGCTTGGTTGCACGTACGATCCGGCTTGCATTTCTGGCGCCCGATATCACGAAGGCCATACTTGCGGGCAATGAGCCTTCAGGACTCACTTCCCAAAAGCTCGTTAGAATCTCCAAGCTGCCTTCCGACTGGAATGCACAGCGAGAAGTGCTCGGGTTCACCCAGTAGTCCATTCAAATCTGCCTGCACAAACAAACCCGCGCTCCACGCAAGCTTCATCCGTCGCGCAAAGTTCCAGACCAAAAGGATCAGATAGTCGCAGCATCGCCGTGCATCATTGAGCACCGAATACAGCTGGAGCGGTCTTGTTATGAGGCCCCCGGAGAATGCACCTCAGAAATGCTTAAGAAGCGCCTCAACAGAGAGACATTGCAGACCAGCGCGATGCATATATGCGCCACAAGTCCCCGTAACGACGGAGACTTCTGCGATCGACCAAGCGGTCTTGAAGGTGCTGGTGATTGATTGGTGGTGTACCCAGTCAGCCGACGACCTGCCTCGGCCAATTTTCCCTGTTAACAGGGAAAATACAGGGAATTTCCTCAAAAACAGACCTCCAAACAGAGAATTTGTTGTAAATTCCCAGGTAAAATCAATGAGTTAGTCCTATATTTTCCGAGGGGAGAGCAGGGAATTTTTTTGGCTGTAACAGGGAATCCTTTCGAACTATCAGGGACAAAACAGGTCGCACTCCCGTGGTTCGATCACGCTGCAATATCGTGCTCCCTCAGCCCAATCCGCCGACTCAGGGGGCGCTCCTCATGATCTTACGTGAAGAGCTCTACAAACCGGTCTGGTCCGAGCCAATGACCAAGGTCGCCAAGCAGTTTGATGTCTCGGGGAGCTATATGACGCGTGTCAGCGCGCAGACGGCGCTGGCCCGATCACGTGCGGCAGACGGCGGGAACAGAAAGAGTATCGAGGACGACGCCAGACTTCATTCTCGCCCGGCCGAAGCTCATCATCCGGTTCCGCCGTTCCCCGCGCGCCGGAAGCGGCCCAGCGTCTGTTCGTCGGCACCGTACCCCGGCTTGAAGCGCAGATCATTAATGCCGAGGCGTCGGCCGTCCGACGCCTCGACGACCAATGTGCGAATGGGCTTGCGCTGTTTGGCGTCGAGCACACGCAACGGACCTTCGCCGTCGAAAATCCACTCATCGCCCCACTGCATCAGCGACACCAAGACCGGCAGCAGAGCCTCGCCCTTCGGAGTCAGGCGATAGCTGTACCGATCAACGTCCGGCCGGATCTGCTCACGCCGCATTATTCCGTGATCGACGAGCGCATTAAGCCGCTCGGTCAGGATGTTCCTCGCAATCCCCAGCCGTTCCTGGAACTCACTGAACGTCGCCGTGCCGTAAAACGCCTCTCGCACGAGCAGCAGCGTCCACCAATCGCCGATCTGCTCAAGCGCCTGGGCTGCCGCACAGTTCATTTCGGTGAAGCGTCTTCTTGCCATTGAAACAGTATATACAAAATGGTTGCGTTACAAAACCAAATAGATTAAAAATTAGTAGCGTTATGCAACCAAACCGGAAGGCGCGCTGGGGAAGCCCGATCGCGGCGACCTGATAAAGCGACTGAGCAACACGTCGCCGGGACCAAAGGTGAAGCCGCAAAAGGCCGCCTGACGATCGTTCGCCTCTCGGCTCACGTCAGCCCGAGACTTTCAATGTGAGGATTTGATATGCCACTGATGACTGTCGAGCACCCGCACGGTGCACTGACCCGCGAGCAGAAGGCCGCCCTGGCTGAGGATTTGACGCACGTTATCCTCCAGATCGAAGGCGGCGTCGACACCCCTACTTCGCGTTCCATTGCCTGGGTGCGCTTCAAGGACGTGGCACCCGACGACTGGTACGTAGGAGGCGTCAACGACGGCAGCTACATTTCCGCCTCGGGTCGTTTTCTAATCGAGCTCAACGTGCCTGAAGGCTCGATGGATCAGAACCGCAAGTCCGACTGTCACAAAGCGATTACCGCCGCCGTGTTGAAGGTGACGGGTACCGAGACTCAAGACGGGGCGGGCCGATCGATTTGGATTCAAATCTTCGAATGGCCGGAAGGTCACCTGGCGACAAGCGGCAGGACTTCCAGCCTGCTTGGCATCGCCAAACTCGCGGGCATTCCCGCCGACCACCCGCTGCTCGTTTTCCCTCGCGCTTACTTCGCCGCCAAGGACCGCCTCTACGACGCGCATCAATTCCCCGAGCATACCGCCGGGCGAGCAATTGTTCGATACTGATTGGAGAAAGCCTCGAAGCGGAAGCGATCGCCATTTTGGAAGGGAGGCTCATCGGACGCGGGGCGGAAAATCGACCGAGCCGGTCGAAGCGATTTTTTGCCGTACTCGAAGTGTTTTTTAAGCCACGGATCCCGCCCGTATGCACCCAACCAAACAGCAAGAGCATATCAGCGGCTTCGCGGCTCCCTCAATCGTCTGAATGCCAGATCGGCCGGATCCAGTTTCTTGCCCCTATAATCGCGAATCTCGAGCGGCCCGATTGCGGTGCCCTTCTTTGACGTCACTTCGATCGGAGGCCCGCCTCTCGGCGTCTCCCATTTGTCGCCCCATTGCATCAGGGCAATCAACGGCACGACTAGCTCCCGGCCTTTTTCGGTAAGGCGGTATTCTAGGTATTTGGTGCCTTGAGAATCGGGCTTGCGGACCAGGATGCCCGTCTCCACCAAGTGCTGAAGCCGTTGCGCAAGCACGTTTCTAGCGATCCCCAGCTCCGACTGGAATTCGCCGAAACGCGTTATGCCGAAGAGCGCCAGCTTGACGATCAACAGCGACCACCATTCGCCGACGACTTCAAGCGTTCGCGCGATGGTGCAGTCCATGTCTTCAAAAGAGGTGCGTTTCATCGTTGCCATCTAGTTGCATAAAAAAACTATTTACGATAGATTAATCCAATCCTATCAAAGGACCATATTGAGAATGAACGGGAAAGTGGCAGGTTCGTCAGGACATTGACCTGCATGCACTTAATCGGCAGCGTCGAGGATGGCCAGCGTGGCCCTTCCGTCTACCGGCCCGGCTAACATGTTTGAGGTGCACGCTCAATGGCGACCAACATCGCAAACCGCCTTACGGATGCAGACCACTGGATGGCACTGTTCCAGGACGCATTCGTCGGTGGTTTCTATCAGAGCGTAGCGCGGCTGGCAGAGTGGGTGGATCCTGATTATCTCGGAATTCAGCCTCAGACGCCTTCCGCAAAAGGGCCGTCGGGCTTCCTCGATCTGATGGCGCGTGTCTACGCGCTCATCTCAGACACGAAGGTCCGCACCCCCTCCTGGGGTGAGCGCGGCAACGACATTTTCGTCATTGTGGAGCTCTTCGGTCACGTCGCGGGAAAGCCCCTCGTCCTTCAGATGAGCGACCA
>TARA_R110002110_G_scaffold225008_2_pt1 | contig 10413 bp, 9 predicted proteins | sample TARA_R110002110 | Tara Oceans TARA_R110002110 (sample SAMEA4397330) | marine metagenome | biome: Polar Biome; feature: [SRF] surface water layer (ENVO:00010504); material: water (ENVO:00002006), including particulate matter (ENVO:01000060) such as... | depth 5 m
GTCCTGACCGACCTCGAAATCAGTCTCTATCTCGCCGTTATCTGACGTGGGGTCGGTCATGCTATCTCCATTCCTATGGCTTATTGTTCGTCTCTAATGCACTTAAACTTGCGTGTCCCTAAGGTTGAACTAGATCGCCTTACGGGAATGTCCTGCATAATTTGTGGTAAGGGTAGAACGCCCAAGCCCCTCCACAGCCGGAAAACGGAGCGCCGAAAATGTGCAACCTCTACGCTAACACCCTCGCCCCGACCCTCATGCGGCAACTGTTCAAAGTGCGTGCCGAAAATGACCAGTTGGGCAATGCAGAGCCGCTGACCGCGATCTTTCCCAAAGGCACGGCGCCCATCGTGGCGCTGGACGACGATGGCAACCGCGTATTACGCAACACGCATTGGGGGTTCATGCTGCCGCAAACCTCCAAGAAAACCGGCAAGCCGATCCAGCCGAAGGCGGTGAACAACGCGCGGGATGACAAGTTGCGCAGCTCTCCCTTCTGGAAAACCAGCTTTACCGAACGCCGCTGCCTGATCCCCGCCTCCAGCTTTTGCGAGGCAAAGGGGCGCAATCCGGCGACCTACGTCTGGTTTGGCGTGACCGGCGGCACCCCGCGCCCACCCTTTGCCCTCGCCGGGATCTGGCGCAGCTTTGCGGGCAATTACGGGACAGCGTATCGCGAGCTCACCACATCCTCGATGGTCACGACCACGCCGAATGAACTGGTGAAGGACACCCACCCCGACCGGATGCCCGCGATCTTGGCCCCTGAGGACTACGAGGCTTGGCTAACCGCACCAGCGGACGACGCTTTCCGCCTTATTAGACCCTATCCCGCAGGAAAAATGGTGATCCACCAACAGGGCGAAGATCTGAAATCCGACCACGGCGGGGTGTAAGGCAACCTACCCCTCTTCGGGGCGCAGGGTGTAGCCTTTGGCCCACTCCTCGAATGTCTCGTCGAACTGATCCTGCGGCACATGCTCCAACCCCGGTAGCTCGCGCAGCAGAATGTCGAGGTTGCGACGGTCCTGCACGGACATCTCCGGATGCTCTCTCAGCTGCGCCAGCTTCTGCGGTAAGCGACGTTCCTCGCGCACGGTGCTGAAATAGAGCGCGTATGGAATGGCCTTGATCTGTGCCACCAGCGTGGCGAATTGCGGCAGCAAGATCTGGCTGAACTGCGCTGTCCCCGGTGCATGCACGTCCGCCAGCGCGAGAATGGCCCGTCCGGCGGAAACCGCCTGGGTCGTGGAGTAGACGAAAGAAACCGATAAGGTCAGCACCACCATCCCCGACACGCCCATCAACGTCGCCACCACACCCCAAAGCGCGCCGCTGCTCTCATATGTGCCGCCGCCCAGTGTCGACAGCAAATGCCCAGCATAAATCGCCTTTTCCACCAAACCCGCCGGCGCGCCCGAGCTTTGCGAAACCACCGACCCCGCCTGCCCCGACAGGATCAGCGTCCAGCTGAGGCACATCAAGATAATCCACGCAGCCCCGATGCTGACCACCACAAGCGGGCCGCAGACACGATGCACCCAATTCTGTTTTGGCAAACAACAGATGAGGCAAAACGTCCCCCGCGCCACCCGTGGGGCGAGCGGGCCGTTGGCACCCACCCCCAGCGTCGACATGACAACATCCGCCGTCACCACCATCAATAAACAGATGCCAAGGATCGCTGATATCATCGCCATGCTCCTCCATGTTCAGGCCGGGCGTCCCATAGGAAATGGCAGCCAGATCCGCATCAGGCTGCCACACGTTGCATCAAATCGCGCAGGCTTTACACCTGCCCACCAAAATCACGCCGCCGCGCGGTCAGGCATCAATCCGCCCAGCTTCTCGCTCAGCGCCTCATACTGCTGCGTCAGGAACTGCAGTTCTGCCTCCCCCGCGGCATAGGGCTCAATCGCGCGGTTATAGGCGTCCAGCACATCCGCCTCGTATTTTCGCACCTGCGCCTCGACCCCATCAGGCCCATCGATCCCGGCCGAGGTCCAATCCAGCGCGGAATAGACCCGCTCTGGCTCTTCCAGCGCGCTCGTCTCAATGCCCGCGTCCGAGAGGTATTTCTCGACCTGAGAGATATTCTCCTTACGCATGGCGGTAATCTCGCTTACCAGATTCTTACCCGCGCCATCGTCGAGGTCATCAAGCGCCGTCTCATAGGCCGCCTGCGTCCCGCTCAGCACCCGCCAAAGCTCACTCATCGCGTCATTCTTGCTCTGCATACTCACACCTTTAGCCATGATTAATGGGAAGCTTCACCAGTGCTGAAGCGTCCGGTAAAGCGTTGATATCGTGATGATTATTTCCGAAGAGATAACATGCGCTGTGGGGATTTGTTCCGGTGAATTTTGCTGAAAATATGATTTATGGGGTGGGTCGGGAGCAACGGTAAATAGAGGTGCTTGAGCGTACTATTACCCTGGTTATGCCAGACGGGCTATGACGCCCCTAAAACACGAGGGATTCGCCAACACGAAACGTGTTTTCGCGATTCGGGCGAATGCTATAGAAGTCCTTCGCACAAATGGCTGATAAGGATGTCATCAAGAATCTTAATGGCGTTCTCGAAAATCCTGCAAGGTTTTCAATTCAGTATCCAACAAATAGACGCACCCCCTCCCCTCTCCCACATCATCTAGCGTCCCCCCCAATCGGCGCTTGAATCAAGAATCTGTTGCGCTGGCAGATGTTTCGACGTTAAGTAACGGAAACAAATGCGCTACCGAAGAAAAGCGTTACTGAGAGCGAGGGCGATGTGACAGGCACCGTACACATCAATACACGGATCCGCCAGAATGCGGAGACCTTGGCTGCGGCCTTGGAAGGGCACATGCATAAGATCTTTGCGCCCGATGCGCGCAAGGAGCTGCGCTTGTTTTCCGCAGGCGAAGCGGCGGAGCTTTTGGGCATCTCGACAAGCTTCCTGCGCAAGCTGCATTTTGACGATAAGGCACCCGAAGTCCACACCTCACCCGGGGGCCGTAGACACTATTCTGCCGATGATTTACTCGAGCTGCGGCGTATTCTTGAAGCCAACGCCAAGACCCGCGGCGCCTATCAGCGCGGGCGCCGTGACGGAGATAAACTTCAGGTTTTGTCTTTCCTAAATTTTAAGGGTGGCAGCGGCAAAACGACGAGCGCGGTCCATTCTGCGCAGCGTTTGGCCCTGAAAGGCTACCGCGTTCTGTGCGTCGATATCGACCCGCAAGCGTCTCTAACCACCCTGTTTGGCTATCGTCCCGAGTATGATTTTCTGAACTCTGGCACGATCTACGACGCGATCCGGTATGATGATCCGGTCGCGTTGGAAGACGTTATTCAGAAGACCTATTTCACCGGGATCGACCTCGCCCCCGGTGGGCTAATGTTGCAAGAATTCGAGCATGAGACACCCCAAGCGTTGATCAACCATGCGCAGCCGCCGTTCTTTGCACGGCTGGCAACGGCGCTTCGCGATGTCGAACAGAACTACGATGTGGTGATCTTCGATTGTCCGCCGCAGCTCGGCTACCTGACGATGGCCGCACTTTGCGCGTCGACAGGGGTGTTGATCACTGTCGTGCCGAACATGCTCGACGTCGCCTCGATGTCGCAGTTTTTGCAGATGAGCGCGGATCTTCTTGATGTCGTATCCAATGCTGGCGCGAGCATGGAGTTTGATTTCATGCGCTTCCTCATTAACCGCTATGAACCGAATGATGGCCCGCAACAGCAGGTGCTCGCTTTCTTGCGGCAGCTTTTCGACGACGAGGTCATGGTCGCGCCCATGCTGAAATCCACCGCGATTTCCGATGCGGGTCTGACCCATCAGACGATTTACGAGGTCGATCGGGCGCAGTTCCACCGCAACACCTATGACCGTGCGCTCGATTCACTAAATCTGGTGAACGATGAAATTGAATCCATGATTCAGAAAGCATGGGGGCGTTAATGGCACGTAAAGGTATTCTTTCATCCGAGACAAAGGCCCCCGCCCCGCCGCAGGAACGGCCGACACCGAAACCATCGACCGCGCCTCGCGGTGCGGTTGGGGCGTTGCAATCCTCGCTGACGCGGCTCCAAGAAAACGCGGTTCAGGATCTGGATGCGAGCCTGATCGATATGGCGGGCGTCGAGGACCGCTTGGGCGTTGATGATGAATCGCAACGTAAACTGGAAGAGAGCTTACGGACCTACGGCCAACAGGTGCCGGTGCTTGTCCGCCCTCACCCGTCGCAATCCGGACGGTTCGAAATTGTTTATGGCCGGCGCCGGCTGAAAGCGCTGAAAGCGATTGGCGTGCCGATCAAAGCGATGGTCCGCCATCTGGATGATCATGCGCTGGTGATGGCCCAAGGTCAGGAAAACACCGCACGGCAGGATCTGTCCTTTGTAGAAAAGGCAAGCTTTGCGGCCCAGCTGGACGCAAGCGGGCATGACCGGCAGACAATTGCAGATGCGCTGACAATCGACCTGCCCATGGTCAGCCGGATGCTTAAGGTCGGGAACGCCTTTGATCTGACGTTCCTGCGCAAGATCGGCTCTGCCCCCAGCATTGGGCGGGATCGCTGGCTGACACTGGCAAAGCTTGTGCAAGTCCCAGAGACCAAATCCCGCGCGGAAGAGGCCACCACCGTCGATACCTTCAGCGACCTGACCTCGGACGAGCGCTTCGAGAGAATTTTCAAGGCCGCGAACAATAAAACAACCCCCAAGGCCCCTGCCCCGGCAGCCATCGAGGCACGCACACTGCGCAACCAGGACGGCAAAGCCTTGGCTGAAGTGCGGCGCACACCGCGCGGGGTCACCCTGAACATATCCGCTCGGACGGCCGGAGGGTTCGACAAATGGCTCGACACCCACGCCGAAGAGCTGATGAGAGAGATTCACGACCGCTGGCGACAGTCCAAGGCGTGAGACATTGAGGAAGTAACAACAGGAGGCACAATCGGACCATAAAAAAAGCCCCCCAGGATAAATCCCGGAAGGCCATTCTCAAACTTTGCACCTTCGAGATAGCCCTAAAGATTTACCTCTGTCAACTCCGCCCCCTCGGGTGGAGCGGGGATTTTATTGTCTTTCGTGAAAATTTGATGGGAAAAGCGTTCCGAACTCTCGTCGGGCGGCCAGTAGACGACCGCGCAGCGAACCCCTGCGGGCCGGATAAATGGCAGCTGCTCGATCAGCTCACCCAGGCGGCGGAGACCTATGAGCTATCGCACCGAACACTCACGGTGTTGCAGGCGTTGCTGACCTTCCTGCCCACTCGCCACATTCCTTCGGGCCCTGCGGGGATTGTCTTTGCCTCGAACAAGCGGCTGTCTGATCGGTTGCATGGGATGCCCGAAAGCACTCTCCGTCGTCATCTGGCACAGCTGCTGCGCGCGGGAATTGTCAGCCGTCACGACAGCCCCAACCGCAAACGCTTTGCTCATAGCCGCGGGGGGGAGATCACGGCAGCGTTCGGTTTCGATCTGTCGCCGATGGTACGTCAGGCTGATGCGATCAGTCTTGCCGCCACAGAAGCACAGGCGCGGCAGGAAGAGCTGCTCGCTTTGCGTGACGAGGTTCTGATGCTGCGTGCAACGCTCATGCAGGAAACTGGTCACGAAGAGCAACTTGCCGAGGTTGCGAAGCTGCTTCGGCGCAAAGCCGAGAAAACAGAGCTGCGTGAGATGGCAGCGGCTCTAAAGAACCTGTTGAGAACGGGTCTTGAGGAAGCTTCAAAGACAGAAGAAGTGAGCACCGCTTACGCCCAAAATGAGCGGCACATACAGGATTCAGATATAATCAATTTTGACTCTGAAGGGCAGGGGGCCTGTGCTCCCAGAAGGGCTCATCTAGCGGAAAGCAACGAAGCTAAGAAAGACCAAAGCGTCTCTCTCGGTCAGGTTCTTAGCACTTGCAAAGAACATCAGTCCTTTTTTTCAGAACCCCTGCGCAACTGGTCCGATGTCGAAAGTATCTCTGATAAGATCGCGCCTATGCTAGGGATCGACCAACCCGTCATGATCGACGCCAAGCGCATCATGGGCAGAGAGGCTGCCGCAATCACCGTCCTATGTATGCTCGAGAAAGCGAACGCCATCCGAAGCCCAGGTGCATACCTTCGTCGGCTGACACAAATGGCGAGAGATGGGGTATTTTCACTGAAACCTATGCTTATGGCACTGACAAATAGGGGAATTGTCAGCTGACAATTTTGATATTTTTTGGGTAACAAGGGCTTATGATTTTGTAACGTCGACAGATACGCCAGTTTCGAGTTTCAGCGCTGGCACAGGGCGGAATGAGGGCGCTTGTGGTTGTAGAGCGCAATCCACTTTCTGACGCCGGTTTTGGCTTCTGATGCGCTTCTCATTGACGAGGTGGTTGTCATTGCGCAGGTACCGTTTCATCTGACGCACGCCGTAAAACGGTGTTTCCAGGAACTGCTTATCGATCAGGCGCATCAGATCGAGGTTCATCTGACTTTCCCGTTCGGCTCATAGTAGCACGAGGATCGCGAGATCGACAGCGACGAACATTGCTTGCCGACTGACGAACCTTTTAGGTTCGGCTCAATCATCTTGCGCCTCACTTGCCGGTCCAAGCTTTGAGCTTTCTGGCCAAAAAATGTTGGCGACGGCCAACTCTCCAATCTTGGCGTGAAGGTCTTTGACCTGCTCCCCGTAGATTTCCGGTGCCTTCCGTCCGCCACGCTCAAATACGCCCGATGCGCCTTCAAGTAACGCGCGCTTCCGCTGATGGATCATCGTTAGGTGCTCGCCAAACCGATTGACTAACTCTTCGACTGTCAGCGCTTCCAGTGCGACCTTAGCCTTAAAACTCTGGATGATGTTGCTTCCGTTTCGACATATCTGATTTCCTTCCTGTTGAGGATCGGCAGACAACAAATAGCAGCTTACGTCAGTGTCCGAATTTCGGGGGGTAGTTCACTACTTCGTTAGTGAAGCATGGGCCATACTACTCATACTCAGAAGATCGGACACTCTCCACGACGATGAAGCTACCCTTCTATGCGGCGCTTCGCATCCAGCCTGGTCAGGCCTTGGTCAACCACCCAGCTACCCTCAGGGCGGCATCAGTTTTACAAGCGCCGACAACGAACCCGCCAAAGGCTTCGGCTCAATCTGCATCTTGATCTCCAACCTAGAAATTACCTTTGAACCCGTCGCGAAATGCGGCAGACATCACCGGCTGATGCTCCCTCCACCGGTGTGCAGGAAAGCGCTGCCCCAGTTGAAACAGTGACGGACCACAGCGAACCAGCCCATTTTAAAAACTCATCAGACGCTGAGTGGGCCGAAGAAACCGCGCCATGGAACGAAACCCTCGTGACATGGTCCCGCGTTGTCGGGGATGGTGAAAGTCTGGACACCCTCCTTTCCAAGGCAGGTCTTGATACCTTCAACCGGCCTGCATCTGCATTACGTCGTCGTCGTCGATGGTCGGCCTGTTTCACCGCTCACCGACACCCAAGATTGGGTCAGGGGTAATCGAAGGTGCGCGCGATCAGCTTCAAAGCTTGTTGGCGGGGAATGGTTAGGGTGAACGCTTCTCAAATAAGGCGCTCGCATCGAGTGGCCGAGCTCAGACGCGCGCAGCAATCTGCATCAACTGAACAATCTAAACACTGATCCCCTTCATGCCTACGTTCTCTATCGCGAAGGCGTGTCAACCCAGCTCCCCTGCCCCAAACGCAGACACGACGCCCCTACGTGCAAAGCCCATCGAGAATCGTGAAAGTTCGCAGCTGTGAACTTTCACGATTAAACCATAGCCCCTTCCGTCGCAGCCCGTTCTAAGCTACTCCAACACCCTAAGTCCCAAGTCAGGAACTCCTCCCATGAGAAAAGTCTTCATTACCGGCACCGCTGGTTTCATCGGTTTCCACCTCGCGCAGCTTCTGCTTGCGGAAGGGTTTCGCGTCCATGGCTTTGACGGGATGACCGATTACTATGACGTCACCCTGAAACAACGTCGACATCAGATGCTGCTGCAAAATCCCCATTTCTCGATGACAGAAGGAATGCTCGAGAACGATGACTTGATCACCCAAGTCACCGATGACTTTGCTCCAGACGTCATCGTTCACCTGGCGGGACAAGCGGGCGTTCGCTATTCGCTTGAGAACCCCCGAGCTTATCTCGACAGCAACATCGTCGGTACCTTCAATGTGATGGAGGCTGCCCGGCGGTTGAAAGTTGAGCATCTGCTGATGGCCTCGACATCCTCGGTTTACGGTGCGAATGAAGAAATGCCGTTCATTGAGACCGAGAAGGCTGACACCGCCCTCACCTTCTACGCCGCGACGAAGAAGGCGAACGAGAGTATGGCGCATTCCTATGCGCATCTGTGGGATCTGCCGACGACGATGTTCCGGTTCTTTACAGTCTATGGACCCTACGGGCGGCCTGATCTGGCGCTCTTCAAATTCGTTGATGCAATCCTCGATGGGCGGTCAATCGATATTTATAACCATGGCGACATGTATCGCGACTTTACCTATGTGACTGACCTGGTGTGTGGCATCCGGCTGTTAATCGACACGCCGCCTGTCAGGCCCGATAACCAAGCGATACCTGAAGGCGACAGCCTGTCGCCAGTAGCCCCTTACAGAATCGTTAACATTGGGAACTCCGGCAAGGTGCGCTTGCTTGATTTTGTGGATGCGATTGAAGAAGAGCTTTGTCTAAAGGCAGTCCGCAACTACATGCCGATGCAGATGGGCGATGTACCTGCGACCTGGGCCAACGCTGATCTTTTGCAGACCCTGACGGGCTATAAACCCAAGACGGATATCAAGGACGGTATTCGGGAGTTTGTCGCTTGGTTCCGCGACTATTACGACAAGTAGATCTAGAAAGAGGGATTAGAGATGCCGACCTGTAATGATGCCCCCATCGCCGTGATCGGCTTGGGCTATGTTGGCCTGCCGCTGGCCGTGGAATTTGGCAAACAGCGCAAGGTCGTGGGCTTTGACATCAACGCCGCGCGTATTGCCGAGCTTCGCGCAGGCGAGGACAACACGCTCGAGGTCGATGCGGTAGAGCTGGGGCAGGCCAAGTACCTGACTTTTACTGATGATCTGACTGATTTGGCCGATTGCAGCATCTTCATCTTGACGGTGCCCACGCCGATCGACGAGCACAAGCGCCCTGATCTAACCCCCTTGCTCAAAGCGTCTGAGATAATTGGTAAAGTTCTGAAACGCGGTGATATTGTGATCTACGAATCCACCGTCTATCCGGGGGCGACCGAAGAAGATTGCGTGCCGGTCCTTGAGAGGGTTTCGGGGCTGGTGTTCAATCAGGACTTTTTTGCGGGCTATTCGCCCGAACGGATCAACCCCGCGGACAAGACCCATCGGCTGCCGAACATCGTCAAGGTCACTTCAGGGTCGACGCCTGAGATAGCGGATAAGGTCGATGCGCTTTATGCTTCGATCATCACGGCAGGGACGCACAAGGCCCCTTCGATCCGTGTGGCCGAAGCCGCGAAGGTGATCGAGAATACGCAGCGGGACGTTAACATTGCTTTGGTGAATGAACTGGCGCTGATCTTCAACAAGCTTGGTATCGACACTCAAGACGTGCTCGACGCGGCGGGGACCAAGTGGAATTTCCTGCCGTTTCGGCCCGGTCTGGTGGGTGGTCACTGCATTGGCGTTGATCCTTACTATCTGACGCAAAAGGCTCAATCTGTGGGCTACCATCCTGAAGTCGTCCTTGCTGGTCGCCGGATCAACGACGGGATGGGCTGCTATGTGGTCGGCCGCACGGTACGCGAGATGATTTCACGCGATATTCCGGTGAAAGGGGCACGTACGCTTGTCATGGGTCTGACGTTCAAGGAGAATTGCCCGGACCTGCGCAACACTCGGGTGATCGACATTATTCATGAACTGGCAACCTATGGGGTTGACGTCGATATGTATGATCCTTGGGTGGATAGCGCCGAAGCGCAGCGGGAATACGGGTTGGAGATGACGGAGACGCCGGAAACGAAAGGGTACGATTCCGTCATCGTCGCCGTGGCGCATGAAGCGTTTCTGGGTGAGGATATCATCGAGAGCTATGCAAAGGACAAGGCTGTGGTTTTTGACGTCAAAGGCATCTTGCCACGAAGTGCGGGTGCTTTGCGCTTGTGAACGTTAGCACCTGAGCATCTCATTATTCCCTTTGCAGATTTCAGCAGGGCCGGTTTAGGATGCTTTTTCCAACGTCTGGATCATTCCTGTGCTGGATAAAACGCCAAGTTCGGCTTTCTTTCTTAAGTCACGCAGATAGGCTGAGGGGCTTTTGATCGTAACCAAGCCATTGGCACCGCTGTTTATGCGGCCTGGCTGTTTGCTTCAGGGGGTAGGGCCTTCCAGTTCCATATGTGGACGGCTCCCACTTGCAAGTGATTTTTACA
>TARA_R110002110_G_scaffold114251_17_pt1 | contig 10404 bp, 10 predicted proteins | sample TARA_R110002110 | Tara Oceans TARA_R110002110 (sample SAMEA4397330) | marine metagenome | biome: Polar Biome; feature: [SRF] surface water layer (ENVO:00010504); material: water (ENVO:00002006), including particulate matter (ENVO:01000060) such as... | depth 5 m
GGGCCGAGAGATCGCGCCGGTCCCAGCGCTTGAGGTCTGTGATCGTCCGGATACCGGCTTTTTCCAGCGCGGTCTGCATGGCGGTGCCGACGCCCCAGATGATTCGCACCGGTTTGTCGTGCAGAAAGCTCTCGGTCTCAGCAGCCCCAATCACCGAAAAGCCGCGCGGTTTGTCGAGGTCCGAGGCGATCTTGGCAAGGAACTTGTTGTGCGACAGCCCGACAGAGCCGGAAATGCCCAATTGCGTTTCCATATCACGGACCAGGCGCGCCAACATCACGGCAGGGGGCGCGCCGTGCAGGCGGGTGGTGCCTGTCAGGTCGAGAAACGCCTCGTCCAGCGACAGCGGCTCAATGGCCGGGGTCAGCGCCTCCATCAGCGCGCGGATCTGGCGGGAGACCTCGACATAAGCCTCCATCCGGGGTTTGACGACAACTGCCTCGGGGCAGAGTTTCAGCGCCTGGAACATCGGCATCGCCGAATGGACGCCCTTGACCCGCGCGATGTAGCAGCAGGTCGAGACCACACCGCGTGTGCCGCCACCGACGATCACCGGCTGGTCGCGCAGCGCCGGATTGTCACGCTTTTCCACGCTGGCGTAGAAGGCATCGCAATCCATATGCGCGATGGACAGATCCGTCAATTCAGCATGCGCCACAAGCCGGGGCGAGCGGCAGGCGGGGCAGCGCGTGCCGGTTTCGAACAAGGTCATGCAGGCGCGGCAAAGGCTGGGCATGGCGCAAGGTAGCGGGTTTTTCAACCGCCGGAAACAGGTAACAGGATCAGGGCTGAACCACGCAATAGGCTGTCAGGGACCGGTCAGCCACCAGGCCCTGCGCGGCCTGACCCATCGCTGCGAAATGCGGCATTCACCCGCATATGACCAAGGAACGTTGCCACCCGGCAAGGATTGATTTTGAATTTGACGGCGACAGCGAACATGCCTGCGCCTTTGCTTTTGGGTGACTGTCGGGAAGGCCGCCTTGCGAGGCAAGCCCCCGCGTTGCATCAGCGGACAGGCGCGTGAGGGGTGGCAGGCAGCGGCAAGCGACCTTTGGGCAGCAAAAGCCAGGCCGCGCGCCCCTCGATCACCACGGCCGAAAGGGGCCTGCCGTAGCCCGCGCCACTGTCTATGTTCAGGCGGTTGCCATAGTGGTTGGCGGCCTGGAGCGCGGTGTGCCCGTGCACGATCAGCGGCCCGTGCGGTTTGCGACAATCGAGAAAAGGGTCCCGGATCCAGACCAGATCGTTTTCGGCCTGATCCTCCAGTGCGACACCGGGGCGAATACCCGCATGGGCAAAAAACACCTCGCCGCGTTGATAAGATGTAGGCAACGCCCTGAGAAAGCCCAGCTGTGCTGCGGACACGCGCGCCGTGGCATCGGCATGAACCTTGTCAACGGGTCGGTCTGCGGCATTGTCAACTCCGTAGCTGTCAAGCGTGATGGCACCGCCGATCCGCGGATGAAGCCAACTCAGGTCCTGGCGCAACACCGGATCCTGGGCTGTTGGATCTTCCATGAACAGCGCGAACATACGGTCATGGTTGCCCTTAAGCACCACCCAGTTTTCGCCCGCCGCGATGCCCAGCATCAGATAGTCGATGACACCGCAACTTTCGGGGCCACGGTCTACCAGATCGCCGATGTGCACAACGGGGGCATCCGTATCCCCACAGGCGGCCTTGTCGGCCGCTATCAGATCGTGCGCCCGCCTGAGCTGGTCAAGATGACCGTGAATGTCGCCGATCGCATAGCTGCGCATGATATCGCCCCTTTTTCTGAACAGGCCGGGGGTGTGACCCCCGGACCGTCCTGACTTGATTTTTCCGGCCGTGCGGGCGGTTTGACCGCCCACCTGCCAGATTTCACCCGCTCAGGCGACGGAAAATTCCAGCGGTTTGACCTGGCGGAACATGCCGGTAGCCAACAAGATCTTTATGACCTTGGGGTCAATCTGCTGATCGAGATACAGGATAGCGATCGCCTCGCCACCCGCACCGGCGCGACCAAGGGTGAAGTTGGCGATGTTCACACCATTCTCTCCCATGGTTTTGCCCAATGTCCCGATGATGCCCGGAACGTCGGCGTTCGAGGTGTAGAGCATGTGTTGCCCGACCTCGGCGTCGATGTTGATGCCCTTGATCTGGATGAATCGCGGTTTGCCATCGTTGAAGCAGGTGCCGGCAATCGACCGCTCGCGCTTTTCGGTGACAACCGTCAACTTGATGAACGCATCGAAAACGCCCGATTTTTCCTGGCGGGTGGTGGCAATCTGAATGCCGCGCTCTTTGGCGACGATCGGTGCCGACACCATGTTCACTTCGGGGTTGGTGGCCTTCATGATGCCGGCGATGGCCGCACAGTTCAGCGCGGCGAGGTTCATTTCGGCAACGCCACCGTCGTACAGCAGGTTGATGGCCTTGATCGGCTCGTCCGTCATCTGGCCGACAAAAGCGCCCAGATGTTCGGCCAGCTTCAGCCAGGGGCCCATGACGGCAGCCTCTTCGGCGGTTACCGAAGGCATGTTCAGCGCGTTCTGCACCGCGCCGGTCAGCAGGTAGTCCGACATCTGCTCGGCCACCTGAAGCGCCACGTTTTCCTGCGCCTCGGCGGTCGAAGCCCCAAGATGCGGCGTGACAACGACGTTTGGCAGATTGAACAGCGGGCTTGCGGTGGCGGGTTCTTCTGCGAAGACGTCAAAGGCGGCACCGGCAACATGGCCGGATTTCAGGGCCTCGGCCAGGGCCGCCTCATCCACCAGGCCGCCGCGGGCACAGTTGATGATCCGCACGCCCGGCTTGGTCCTGGCAATCGCCGCCGCGTCGAGGATGTTGCGGGTCTTGTCGGTCAGCGGCACATGAAGGGTGATGAAATCGGCGCGGGCCAGCAACTCATCCAACTCGACCTTGGTGACACCCATCGAGCGCGCGCGCTCCTCGCTCAGGAAAGGGTCATAGGCCACAACCTTCATGTGCAGGCCAAGCGCGCGGTCGCAGACGATACCGCCGATATTGCCCGCGCCGATCACGCCGAGGGTCTTGTTGTACAGCTCGACCCCCATGAAACGCGCCTTCTCCCACTTGCCGGCATGGGTGGAGGCGTTGGCCTCGGGCAGTTGGCGGGCGACCGCAAACATCATCGCTATCGCATGTTCGGCGGTGGTGATGGAGTTGCCGAACGGCGTGTTCATCACGATCACGCCCTTTTTCGACGCCGCCGGAATATCGACGTTGTCAACGCCGATCCCGGCGCGGGCGATGACTTTCAAACGGTCTGTGCTTTCCAGCAGCTTGGCGGTCACCTTGGTCGCAGAGCGGATGGCAAGACCGTCGTAATTGCCGATGATTTCGGCCAGCTTTTCCTTGTCCTTGCCCAGCTTGGGCATGAAATCAACCTCGATACCACGATCACGAAAGATCTGGACGGCGGCTTCGGACAGGGCGTCAGAGACGAGAACCTTGGGGGCCATGATGGGCACTCCTGATATGTGACTATTTGTTCATGCAAGCGTGGAGGCGGGCCATCAGCCCGCCGCCCGGCTCAGGCTGCCGCGGCGATCGCGGATATTTCGGCCTCGAACGCCCATTCGATCCAGGGCATCAGGGCGACTATGTCGGCGGTTTCCACGGTCGAGCCGCACCAGATGCGCAAACCGGCAGGCGCGTCGCGGTAGGCGCCGATATCCAGCGCGACACCCTCTTTTTCAAGACGCTTTGCGACGGCTTTGGCGAAGGCGGCACCATCGACAATACGCGGATCGGTGAATTTGAGGCATACCGATGTGGTCGAGGCCGTTGCCGGATCGACCGCAAGATTGGCAATCCATGAACGCGCGGTCACAAACTCAGCCACAGCAGCAGCATTCGCCGAGGCGCGGGCAATCAGTGCTGCCTGGCCACCGATGGCCTTCGCCCACTTCAGCGATACCAAATAATCCTCGACCGCCAGCATCGACGGCGTGTTGATGGTTTCGCCGCGAAAGATGCCCTCGATCAGCTTTCCGCCCTTGGTCATGCGAAAAATCTTGGGCAGCGGCCAGGCGGGGGTGTAGCTTTCCAGCCGCTCAACCGCGCGGGGCGACAGGATCAGGATACCATGCGCGCCCTCACCGCCCAGCACTTTCTGCCAGCTGAAGGTAACGACATCCAGCTTGCTCCACGGCAGGTCCATCGCGAAAGCAGCCGAAGTGGCATCGCAGATGGTCAGGCCGGCGCGATCCGCCGGGATCGCATCGCCATTCGGCAGACGCACGCCGCTGGTGGTGCCGTTCCAGGTGAACACAACGTCTTTGTCAAAATCGACCTGCGTGAAATCGACGATCTCGCCGTAGGGGGCCTTGCGCACAACCGCGTCAAGTTTCAACTGCTTGATGACATCGGTCACCCAGCCTTCGCCAAAGCTTTCCCAAGCCAGCATTTCGACCGGGCGCGCGCCCAGCAGCGACCACATCGCCATTTCAACGGCACCGGTGTCAGAGCCGGGCACGATGCCGACGCGGTAGCCCTCGGGAAGGCCCAGAATTTCGGCCGTCAGGTCAATCGCCTCGGCCAGTCTGGATTTGCCGACAGCGGCGCGATGCGAACGGCCCAGCGGCGCGTCAGCAAGCATATCCAGGGAATAGTTGGGGATTTTGGCACACGGGCCAGAAGAAAAGCGCGGATTTGCCGGCCGCACAGCCGGTGTCTCAATCGTCATGATCTGTATTATCCTCACAGATATTCGCCTCTCGTTGGGGAGAGGTGTCCCGCTTGGCGGAATACGCTCACCCGGTAAAAACGTCAATATGCAAAGAAGGTTGCGAAACGGAACGGGAAGTGCCCCGCGTGAAGTTGGTGAAAAATCCTGCAACAAGCGCAGAAGACCGGCACAGAACCGACACAGGCATCTCCGGGAATGTTCACGATCCGGCCGGCCCTGTTGGTGGCGTCGATGCGCCCGCCCGACGGCATCGACTGAGTCCCCCGAGACCGGAATGATCGAGGCCGAAACCCGGCGCGCCGTGGGCGTGGGCGTGGCCGCGACCGTGACGGTGACGGTGACCACAGGATTGTCCGGAAACGTGACAACCTTCCAAATTTTCCTGAAAATAGTTTGTAATCGGTATGGGCGGCGCACGTCCTTATCCCTGAGTCCGGTTTTACCGCGACATTCACAGGAGCAACGATGATGATCAGTATGCTTTCACGACCTATCAGATCAATGCGCACGGTGCGTCAGGCACTGGCAGCAATTCTTTTGGTCTTTTCCAGCGCTGCCATGGCGCAAACATCCAGCGATTACGCGGTCGTTGACGATGTGGCGATCTATTACGCGGTTTTGCCGGCAGAAATGCTGCGGACCTATCCGGCGGGTTCGACCGAGGCCCTGATGCACGGCGGCGTTCCCGGCGGCAAACACGTTCACCACCTGCAGATTGCCCTGTTCGACGCCAAGACCAGCGCCCGCATCACCGACGCGAAGGTTGCAGCCAATGTCGCCGAACTTGGCCTCGGTAGCATCGAAAAGACACTTGAACCTTTTCAGGTCGGCGATGCCGTGACATACGGCGGCTACTTCGAGTTCGGCAAGCGCCAGCTTTACGAGATCCAGGTGCAGGTGACCTTGCCGGACGGCGGGAAGGTGATCGAGAAAACCTTTGAATACAAACACCAATGACCGCCACGCGTGTTCGCCCGAGGGCCCACACGCGTGTGACATCGACTGAACGAAGAATTGGATAGCACATGAACAAGCGAACGACATACCTCGCCGCCTCGGTGGCACTCTTCAGTGGGTTGCTGGTGCTGGGCTGGGCAACGCACGGCACCGGGATCGTCAAGGACGATCCGGAACGCAACATCGTGATCCCAAAGGAATTGACCAGCCAACTACAGGTCAAGGCCGCGTATGATGGCAAAAAGATCTGGTTCCGTTATCGCTGGCCGGTTGCCCGGCCCAGCCTTTTCAATGACGTGCTGGTTTACAAGGACGGCGTCTGGGAGGCGCGCGGCGGCGAAGAACTGGGGCCCGATCCGAACTTCCTGGTCGAAGACCGGGTTGCGATGATGATCGACGACGGCTCGGTGCCGTTGTTCAGTCGCTACGGCGGCTATATCACCATCGGCGACGGGCTGACGACATTTACCGGCGTGCCCGAAACCGACGAAGAGCGCACCAAATACCTGCCCTCGACCCGCACAGACCCCAACAATTTTGACACGGTGAAACCGGCAAGTGATCTGGCAACGCTGCGCGCGGCGGGTCAGTTCATCGACCTCTGGCAATGGCGATCCAGCCGTTCCAACCCGCTCGGGCTGGGCGACGACGGGTTCGTTGCCGAAGAACGTGGCGGCGACGCGGGCACCGGCCCCTACACCACCAACTGGGACGAGGCCGCCAGCCAACCCAAATACATGTTCAACCCCGAGGTCGCCGGCAAACCGGCGCTGTCGATCGATGCGGTGATCGCAGGCGATGTCGGGTTCAACGACACCTATTACCTGAGCGCCGAAACCGCCGTGCCCTTTGATCCGGCGGTTGCCTGGAAAAACGGCGACACCATCCCGCGCCGCTACCTGCGCCCGACCGACGGCTCGCGAGGCGACGTTGTCGAACCCAAGGTGGCACGCTGGCGCAACGGGTTCTGGGACGTGACCCTGGTGCGCGACATGGATACCGGCAACCCACTTGACGACAAGATCTTCAAGGATGGCGGCAACTACGACCTCGCCTTTGCCGTGTTCCGCAACGCATCGACGATGCGCTGGCACTATGTGACGCTGCCGGTCTCGCTGGGGCTGGAGCAACCCGCGCAGATGGTCGCCGAAAAGATCGCGGCGGGCACCGAGCCGGACTGGGCCCAACCCTGGACCGAAATCAAGACCTTCTATCCCGGTCAGGTCACCTGGGGCCGTTTGACCGACGCACGTCAGCACCCCGGTGCCGATCGCATCGCCAAACGTATACCAGTGGCATCCCGTCACAGCGAAGAACAATTGGCGCTCTACGGGGTTCAAGTTGAATTCGCCAAGGAAATCAAGCTTCAGTGGATCTGGACCTTGATCGCCAGCCTTAGCCTGATCGTCGGGCTCGGCATCAACATCAACCTGTTGATGCGCCGTCGGGAGGAAGCGAAATGACCCGTCTGACCAACATGCCGAACCCATCCCTGCACGTCGAAAAGGAAGATCATATGAAACGCCCCGGATTGATGCGGCAAGGCCGAAAGATCGGTCTGGCTGCGGCAGCCCTGTCGCTTGTCGCAACAGGTGCGGCGCTGGCGCACAGCGAAGGCGGCGGTGTCGCGATGGCCGTCGTGGGCGAGCCCGAATTTTCGCTCAGCCCGGTTTACCACATCCTGGTCGCGCATTTTCCGGTCGGCTTGTGGGTGACGGCCTATCTTTTCGTCCTGATCCGCAGCTTCTCGGATTCGGAATTCGCCGTGCGGGTGCAAAAGGCGATCTGGCCGGTCGCAGCCCTCGGCACGCTTGCCGGTTTCGTGACCTACTCGCTGGGGCTGACGATCTATCCATTGTCGGCGATCACCGAGTCGCCGCTGGGCCGCAACCATATCTTGTTGGCAACCTGGACCCTGTCTTACTGGACGGTGATCAGTGTGCTTGGCTACCGTTTTCGCCGTCACCTGTTTGAGGGCGCGCAACGATGGGTGACCCTTGCGTTGGCCACGATCGGCGTGCTCGTGATCACAATCACTGGCACCCTGGGCGGGTCTCTGACCGGCACCCCGTCACTGGTGACAAAAAGCCTTAGCTGGATCGGCTGGAACGTCTACATGACCTTCTACCTGCCGACCTGGATGATTGCGGTGTATTTCGTCGGCGCGGCGTTGCTGATTGCGATTGGCGTTGCCGGCTGGAAGCGCCGTGTTTGACACAAGGCAGCGGTTCGGCAGCGCACCAGACCAAAACGACGATCTGGAAAAGGCGTTGCCGGACTATCTGGAACGCACCTACTGGTGGGCCTATCTCAGGCCCGCCAGCATTCGTATCTTTGACCGCAAGCCGATCGTTTCGGCGATCCTGTGGGGTCAGTACCGCCGCTTGTCGGATATGGTGCTGGCCAGCATCACCCCCGGCGACCGCGTGCTGCAACTTGCCTGCGTCTATGGCGATCTGTCGCAACGGCTTGCCGGGCGGGTCGGGCCGCAAGGTGCGCTCGATATTGTCGATGTCGCCCCGATCCAGATTGCCAATGTGCGTCGCAAACTGGCCGGGATCGACTGGGTGCGAACGCATGTCGCCGATGCCGCGACCATCTGCGACGACCAATTCGACTGCGTGTTGAGCTTCTTTCTGCTGCACGAGCTGCCGGACCCGTTGAAACGCCAGGTCGTCGATGCCGCGCTCGCGGCGGTGGCGCCTGGCGGGCAGGCGGTGTTTGTCGATTATGCCCGCCCGGCGCGCTGGCATCCGATGCGGCCGGTTGTGGCGGCCGTTTTTGCGCTGCTGGAACCCTATGCCGCCACGATGTGGCGCACACCGATAGCCGCATTGGCATCGCGCCCACAAGACTTTTCCTGGCGGCGCGAAACCCGTTTCGCAGGGCTCTATCAGGTGGTCATCGCGGCGCGGGCATAAACTTGCAAAGGCCTGCCTCGGCGTGACGGGCCCTGCTACGCAAACAAACGCCGAAACCCGCGCCAAAGTTTTCACAATTGTGTAAGGCCCGGCGAAATCGAACGTCTACCAAGCATCGGGCGAATACGTCGCCCGTAAATGATGAGAAAAGGAACAACTGCCATGAACGCCAAAATCCTTGTTGCCACCACAGCCCTTGCCGTTGCTGGATTTGCCGGTGCCGCATTGGCACATGAGATGGATACCGATCAGGACGGGCTCTACTCGTTGACCGAGATGCATACCGAATACAAAGACCTGACCGAAGCCGAATACGCCGCACTCGACACCAACAAGGACGGGGCGGTTGACGCCGCGGAACTGGCTGCGGCTATCGCAGACGGTCGCCTGCCGTCGATGGAATAGATCTTACCGCCCGAGGGCCGGCCATCGGGTCGGCCCTCGGGTGCCAAGCAGGAAATCATTCTGGAGTCGTTGAGAAATGAATACCGAACCGAACAAGGGCGCTTCAACACGCGGTTCTGATGTGACACCGGATCGGCCAAGCCGCCGCAATGTATTGGGGTTCGGCCTCATCGCGACTGGCGTGGTCGGTGCTTCGGGTTACTTTCTCTGGCCGGTGCTGCGCCAGAGCGCGCTGAGCACGCCGAAAGAAACCGTCCCTGTCGTCATCTCGATGAGCGGATTTTCTCCGAACACGTTGACCGCCAAGGTCGGCCAGAAGATCGACCTGCAACTGGTGAACAAGGACAATTCGCTGCATTCTGACGGTGGTGGCTGGCACCAATTCGCCATCGAGGATCTGGGAGTCGATTTCAAGGTCGCACCGCTCAGCGAATCCGAAGTCAGCTTTACCGTCGACAAACCCGGCACATATGATTTTTATTGCGGCATCTGCTGCGGCGGTAAAGCCAACCCGTATATGCACGGCAAACTTGTCGTCGAGGCATAGCGCGCCATGACGCTCAAGCCCGCGCTGATTGTTTTTCTGCTGGCCGCTGTGGCGGCCCTCTCGATCGGCATGACAGCCGGTTGGCTTCAAACGCCAGGCGGTCTGATGAGCGGCATTTCCGGCGTCATTGCGAGGCCGGAGGTGACCCTTCCGGCGATCATCGTCGCCGGAATCGCCGATGGCATCAACCCCTGCGCCTTCACCCTGCTCTTGTTGTTCATCACCGCACTCCTGGCGAGTATCGGCAACGCCGGTGCGGATGCCGTGGCATTGGCGCGGCGCCGGATGCTGCTGAATGGCGGTGCGTTCATCTTCGCGATCTTTCTCGCCTATCTCTTGCTGGGCACCGGGCTGATGCAGGTGTCAACGACGCTGGCGCAGAACCATCTGGGCGCACGTCTGGGGGCGCTCCTCTCGATCCTGCTTGGCCTCTGGATGCTCAAGGACTATTTCCTGCCGGGCTTCGGCCCCAAACTGGCGGCACCGCGCTGGGTTGCCGGGCGGGTGCGCGGCGTCGACGGTGCGGCCTCGGTGGCGACGATGTTTGGCCTTGGCGCGCTGATCAGCCTGTGCACGGTGCCCTGTAGTGGCGCGGTCTACATCGCGATCATCAGTCTTCTGGCGCTGCAAGACAGTTTTGCGGTCAGCTATGGCTACCTGTTGGTCTACAACGTGATGTTCATCCTGCCGCTCGTGGTTATCCTGTTGATCTCGTCCTCGCGGAAAGGACTGAACCACATGGCCCGCTGGAACCTGCATCACCGCGACGGCGTCAAGCTGGGCCTCGGCGGCGGGGTGGTGGTGCTGGGTCTTGCCATTCTGGCAACGGCTTGAACGACCGAAGCGGGCAAAAAGGTCTGACCACCGGCCTTCT